>ERZ888423.1480-NODE-1480-length-20097-cov-9.978745_pt1 | contig 20097 bp, 22 predicted proteins | sample MGYA00520523_ERZ888423 | MGnify/ENA primary metagenome ERZ888423 (study PRJEB32303, sample SAMEA104408611) | aquatic metagenome | biome: Brackish water; feature: Pelagic; material: water | place: Baltic Sea | collected 2014-06-08T10:24:00 | depth 30,27 m ...
GCACTTCGCCAGTGTTCTGGTTGCCATAGTAAATGCCAAAGTTACCAAGTCGGCTTTCAGCGGCAAATCGTTCCAGCATCGTCATGATAGCCGGATCAGAAATGTCATCGAAGGCCGCAGCAGCCATTGGCACAAACACGCCTTTCGAAGGCTCGCCTTCAGCCGTCTGGCAAAGAAACGAAATATGTTGGCGTTGGCGCTTCACGTCCTCAAACACCGAGTAGACAAACCCCGGTTTGGCCTGCAGCCCAGTCGAGGCAATGAGTTGCGTCAAAGCCGCCGACGCACCTTCGCTTTTCACTTTTTGTTCAGGCAGCGCCATACCGCCACTGCCATCATCAATCAGCAAAATCTCCCCGTTCCGCTCGATCAACGCGGACACGACCAAATTGGAGCTGGGCTCAATGGCCTCTGCTGCCGTGGTTGGCGTCACGTAAGCGCCGCGCGAATAGCCAAGGCCGGGTGCGGCAGTCGAGTCGAACCCCTCGACTTGGCCGATCAGGATGGTGTGATCCCCTGCATCGACAGTTTTGTGCATTCGGCAGTCAAACCACGCCGTGACATCTGCGAGAATCGGCGCGCCGTTTGGCCCCTTGTGCCAGCTTACTGCGGCAAACCTGTCTTCTGCGGGCCGCGCAAACGTGTTGGATACGTCGATCTGGTTTTCGGCAAGAACGTTCACAGCAAACCCCCTTGCCTTCACCAAGGAATCATAATTTCTTGATGTATTCGCGACGCAGACGAGCACCATCGGCGGATCAAGCGACACTGATGAGAACGAGTTTGCCGTGAAACCGAGTGGCGCACCGTTTTCATCAAGGGCCGTCACAACTGTGACGCCGGTCATGAAGGTTCCAAAAGCACTTCGCAGTGCGCGCGGGTCAATTTCCATCATAACAACTCCTTTTGGGTTTCCGGTTGTTTGAGCCACGTGAGAAGACATTCATTCACCTGATCAGCCGCCGTGAGATTGGCCATATGCCCGTGCCCTTTGATCACCATGGCGCGCCCGTTCTGCGCGCGTGTCGCCATCGCAACAGACATTTCGGCGGTCGAGTTGCGGTCGCCGTCTCCTGTGAGGGCGAGAAATGGGCAAGTAACACGCGAGAGTTGATCCGCGTAAACCTTGTCACCGTGGGCAAAGGCGGCATAGGCCGTTCCATAGCCCGCACGATCAACTGCGTTGAGCCAACTGGTAACCTGCGCGCGGTTTGCGCCGTCAGCGGCTGAGGTGCCAAACCAGCGCGCCAACGGCGTTTGGATGTCTAACTGTCCCGACTGCCCCGCACAAATTTCTGCCGCCCGTGCAACAACTGCGGCGCTGGCCGCATCGTCACGAAGATAGACACCGTTCAACAGGGCAACGCGGCGGGTCATGTCAGGATGCGTCACCGCATAGCCTGCCACGATCAGCGCGCCCATGGAATGCCCCGCAAGGTTAACACGCCCGAGATTTAGCGAAGAGATCACATCGTGACACCAGGCAACAAAATCACGCAACGCGCTGCCTTGTGGCAATGGGCCACTACCACCATGTCCGGGCAGATCTACTGCGATGACACGATAGTCGCGCTGCAATGCTTCCAATTGCGGGCCCCAAGCCGCCGATTGCATGCCAACACCGTGGAGCAAAACCAGAGGCTCGCCAGCACCTTGCGCGCGGAATGCGACCGTTGCGCCAGACTTAGACAGTTGCAGGGTTTTCAACGTCATGGCCCAGTTCCTTGAGGTCTTGATAGCGGTCGCCGATCCGGTGATGTGGACGACCACCGATTGAAGCGCCAAGTGCGATGAGGATTTCATCTGCCGCAGGCGCGTCGGCCACCGATGTCTGGATCGTCAGATAGTGGGACCTGCGCCCGCCATCGTGTTTGTCCATCAGCGGGATCATCAGCGGTGCGTTCGCGGGGCCGCGCGTGTTGCAGAACGACAGGTATGACTTTGCGCCGACAGCATTGCGATAGTGATTGCCAAAGTGAAGGGTGTGGATCAGCGCCGAGGCATGTTCAATCTCGCCATTCAGCCCAACAATTGCCGCCTTGCCATAGCCTTCGACTTTGTCACCGCCACCTACGGCATCCAGCACCATTTGTGTCAGCATCTCACCAAGGGCCGGGGCGCAATCGCGAATAGCTGGCGACAGATCTTCAACAAAGCCCAGACCAGCCCAAGGGTTGCGGATGACGGCCATAGCCGCAATCAAAACCAGAGGTTTCTCTGCGGCTTTGCCCCCTTCAATCAACGTGTTTTCAACGTGGAGTAGCGTCTTTCTGATTTCAACGGGCATGGGTGGCTTCCTTTGGGTGATCGAATTCTCCAACAACATGGTATACCATAATACCATATGTCAATCTTGCTTGAAGACGGCCCAGCGTAACAGTATAAAACGCGCATGAATATTGAGAAGTCCAACTTGTCGAAGATCGAGCGTGCGCCACAAACCCTGCGCGATATCGTCCAAGACCGGATGCGCACGGCGATCATCGAAGGGCACTTCGCGCCTGGCGAGCGTTTGGTTGAAAGGCCGTTGTGCGACCAGCTTGGCGTGAGCCGCACGGTTATTCGCGAAACCATTCGCTATCTGGAAGCCGAAGGGCTGGTTGAGGTCATCCCGAACCGCGGTCCGATTGTCGCGTTGCTTGACTGGGATCAAGCCGCGCAAATCTATGACATTCGCAAACAGCTGGAAAGCTCCGCTGCTGCCGTTTGCGCGCAGTGCCATAGCGGCGACTTCCCCAAGCGGTTGCGCGATGCTTTGTCTGCGCTCAACGCTACGATGAACGATTCCGAATGGATCGGTGTCATGCAGGCGACCACACGGTTTTACGAGATCATCTTTAAGGAAGCAGGTCATGCCATCGCTTGGGAGATCGTGCAGCGTTTGAATGGCCGGATCAGCCGATTACGCGTCCTAACGCTGTCAGCAAAAGACAGACCAAGGCCGGGCATCAGCCATATGACCGCGATCAATGAGGCTATCCTCAGCCGGGACGCCGAGGCGGCGCGGGCCGCCGTGCAAGCCCATATCCTTGATGCGTCCTCGATTGCGAAACGTTTTTTGCGTGATGAAAAAGAGAAGGCGGTCAACGATGTCTAAGGGCTACTGGATTGCGTTTGTTACCGTGACTGACCCCGACGCCTATGATGGCTACCAAAAACTGGCCCCCGAAGCATTTGCCAAATACGGCGCGCGCTTCCTTGCGCGTGGCGGTGACGCGACACCGCTTGAGGGCGAAACGTGGCAGCGGCACGTTGTCGTTGAGTTTGAAAGCAAAGAGCAGGCTTTGGCGTGCTACAATTCCCCGCAATATCAGGCCGCGCGTCGTCAACGGACGGGCGCTTGCACTGCCAACATCGTCATCGTTGATGGCTTGCCTGAAACGCAACCTCCACTCACAAGAACGCCACTATGAATGCATTTGACGCAGATCTCTTCCTTGACGGTTTGGAACAACGCAAGGCGACGCTTGGCGCTGAATATGTCGAAAAGAACCTCGCCGCCGCGGATGAGTTTACGTAACCGTTTCAAGAGGCCATGACCGCATGATGCTTGGGGTTTGGCTGGGGCGATGGCATAATCGACGCTAAGACCCGCTTGATGATGAGCCTGTCTATGATCAGCGCTCTGGGGGAAAAGACAGTGTAGGAACTGCATTGCCGCGGCGCGCTTGACAGCGGCGTAACCAGAGAAGATGGCCGCGCAACCATCCTCGTCATAGCGATATACTGCGGCTCACCACAGGACCTCGAGTACTTCCGCGCCGCGCGACAAGTATTTGATGAAAACAGCCACGACTGAGGTTCTTTTGAGTACCGTCATTCGAGCGCGGCGCAGCATTCGGCACCATGGGTAGGACGCAAGAAAACGCCCGCTGCAAGATGCACCAAAGCATTTAGTCCATGTGAAATTGTAACGGCAATAAGTACGGAAACGACGTGCTGGGATCGACGTCTATTTTCATGATTGGTCCCATCATTTCACCCCACTTGGCGTTGATTGGGCAGTCTTTGAGGTGGGCAATCGCGGCGTCCAAATCGTCCGTTTCGAAATACCCGAACAGCGTCAGACCATGGCGGAAGATATTATAGTTTCGAATGCCTGCTGTGCGCAGCGTCCCCAACATTTCGGGCCAGATTTCATCGTGGCGTTTTTTATATTCGTCCTCGTAGCCCGGGCGAACGCCCAAAACCCATGCGTAACTCGCCATTACTGGCCTCCTTTCCAAGTAGTGTAGCAATCGCGCAATGCTATGATTTCGGTCAGCACGTCTTCGAACAGCGTATTCATGTAGTCCTGATGCACCGGCTCAATAGAAAGCGCGCCCGTATAGCCCGCGTCACGCAGGGTGGCGAACATGGCAGGAAAGTTCAGCGTGCCGTGCGCAAACTTGGTTTGTAGCGCGCCCATCTTGGCCTGTCGCAGATGGACGTGGGCGGCGTGTGGCGCAAGTGGGTCGATCTCATCCTGCCGATAGCCGAGGCAGGCAAAATGCGAATAATCCAGCGCTAGCTTTATGCCAGTCGCCGCAACCAGATCACCGACGATGGTTGGGTTTTCGGTAAAGGAATGCACGTGGGGTTCGATACACAAAGTGGCGTCAAAGCCTGCGGCCAAGTCTACCATTGCGGTCAAACTTTCGCAGGAAACCGCAAACGCCTGCGCTCGCGATTGTCCGGGATTGACCACACCGGGCAGGATGAACACCGTCTTGATCCCAGCAGCATCGGCAAAAGTGAGAACTTGGCGCAGGTCTTTTAGGTTTTGGTCCAGCGTGCCGGCCAGCGCGAGGTTTTGGCCATCCAACCCTTCGCCAAACAGATGATAGTAATTCGGAATGTCCACGCCCAGTCCGCCAAGCTGAGCAGCAGCAGCCTTTGGATCTGTCAGAATTAGCGCCTTGTCCAAGGCCGAGCGGTAAAACAGCCCGACATCAAGCGCGCCGATCCCCAGCGCTTTGGAAATATCGGCGGCTTCTTGCAGTGTGCAGGACGGCAGTGACCATGCGGTGAGGGAAAGGGTCATTCGACGGCCTCCGTTTTCTGGCTCGCTGCGGATTTGTAGAGTGCCGCAATGGTGGCTGTCACTTCGGCCCCGCAGTCGGCATTGGACGCGTTGAACACATCCTGCCCTGCACACAGTTTTGCGAACACCTGAACGGGCAACGCGCCGTCATATTCGGCCCGATCAAGGGTCAAGGAATCGTCGTCGGCGTCCAACCGCCAAAGCTCGATGCTGGCCTTTTGATTGTCGAAAAGGATCATCCCCTCTGTGCCATAAATGCGCACATCGGTGTGCATGCCTTTGTGCTTGGGAACCGTTGACGCGCCAGACAGGGCGATCGTCGCGCCATTGCTTGCTCGTGCGGTCGCCGCATCATAAAAATCCACACCGGACGGTGACAGGCCAGAGGCGCAATAAACCTCTGTCACAGTCAGCCCCGTAACGTGGATCATCCACGCGAGAGAATGGCTCATTTGGCCCCAGGCATAACCGCCCGCCTTGGTCGGGTCCGCCCAAGTGCTCGCGGGGGGGCGAAAAAGGTGGTCTGCGGTTTCCAACATAGGTTCACCAGCCATCAAATCATGCAACGGCGACCCCATCTGGCAGACGATATGGCGCACTTCTCCGATGCGCCCGTTCGCGACCCATTCTCGGGCTTTGGCAGTGTATTCCTCGAAATTCAGTCCGGTCGGCACCAACACTTCGCGCCCCGCGGCTTTGGCAGCGGCGGCAATGGCGCGTCCGTCAGCAGCCCGCGTCGCCATCGGTTTTTCGACAAGAACGTGCGCGCCACCGTTCAGCGCACATATAGCGGGGTCAGTGTGAAAGATATGCGGGGTTGAGATCATCACACCGTCAAGATTTTCGGCAGCCATCATCGCCGCGACATCGGTATATCGCGCGGCGATGCCAAATTTTTCACCTGCAGCATCAAGGCGGGATTGATCAAGATCGCAGATCGCAACCACCTCGGCCTCGGCGCAATCGTTGATGGTTGGAATGTGGTTGAAAGTGGCCCACCAACCGATGCCCACGACACCAATGCGTGCGGTCATGATCTGCCCCCTTTGGATGGTTGGTTCATTGTCGAGCTATAGACATTTTGCATGTGTTTTTCAGCAGCCAAAGCGGCAGCGGAAGGGTCACGCGCCCTCAGCGCATCAAACAGCACCCGATGATCGCGAAGGGACTGTGCCAACACTTCTGGTTGTTCAGACGCACGGCGCCGAAACTCAAGGCCCAACGCATTGAGGCTTTCTCCGATCCGTTTCAGGAAGGAATTACCAGACCCGATCCAGATTGCTTCGTGGAACTGGAAGTCGGAAAGGCGGAACTCGCTGGGGTCCTCAAGTGTTGCCTCTTGACGGGTGAGGGTTTTTTCCAGTGCCGCGAGTTGCGTCTGGTCCATGTTAATGGCTGCCCGTCGCGCCACATCGCCTTCGATAAGGGAACGGGCATCATAAAGCTCGCGGATATTCATTTTGTCCAAGGACAGAAAGAAGCGGATAGGGCCGAGTAATGCGTCACCGTCAAGGTCGGTGATATAGGCACCGCCCCCTTGCCGCGACCGGACGACTCCAAGAATAGAAAGACCGCGAATAGCTTCGCGAACCGACGGGCGCGACACGTTGAGCTGCTCTGCAAGATCGCGCTCGGGCGGGAGTTGGTCACCCGGCTTCAACGCTCTGGATGTCACCATATCAAGGATGCGCCGCGCTACCATTTCGGCAACAGATTCACGTTTTATGGGGACATCGAAGTCGAGTTTCGTCAGCTTACTGCTCATGAGGTGTCTCCTGACGGGCGCCGCCAAAGACGGGTTAGATCAATACGTGGTGCAATCACTGACCCGATAAGTAGCAGTCCGATCACGCCAGTTTGGATATGCCCCGTAATATTCACGAGCGCCATGCCGTTGCGCAAGTTCAGCACGATAAGGACAGCCAGCAATGTGCCGACCAACGTGCCTCTGCCGCCAAATATGCTCACCCCGCCAAGCAGGACAATCGTAATGATGTCGAGTTCAAACCCCAGCGCCACATCACCGCGCACCGCCCCCACGCGCGCCGCATAAAGCAGCCCCGCAAATGCAGAAACCAAACCCGATGCCATAAATAGGATCATCTTGTGACGTCCGGTGTTGATGCCCGCGTAGTCAGCCACCGCGCGGTTGGTGCCAATGACATAGGTTTTACGCCCAAAGCCCGAGCGCTGCAGAACAATGTAGAGCGCGACAAACAGGATAACGAATGCGAACAACGCAAAGGGGATGGATCCTATGAACCCTTGCTGGCCCAATGCGTCGAACCACTCGGGAAAGTCGTTGATGCCGCGGTCTTCAACAAGGACTCGTGCCAAACCGCGAAACCCGATGAGGGTGGCCAACGTCACAACTAGCGACGGCAGGCCGACCTTCGCGATAAACCAACCGTTCAAGGCCCCGCCTGCAATGCCTATGGCCAAACAGATCACGATGGCCAAGCCCCCCGGCGCCCCGCCCTGAACCATCCAGCCAAACGCGCAGGCCGAAAGCCCCATCATCGAGCCGACCGACAGATCAATTTCCGCATTGATAATGATGAACGTCATCACAAGCGCCACGATTATCTTTTCAATCGACAGTTGGAACAGATTGATCTGGTTGGAAAAGCTAAGAAACTGCGGTGATAGGTTCGCGTTCATCAAGATGATAAGGATCAGGGCACAGAGAAGAAAACCTTCCCAGCTTTGCAATCTGTTCAAAGCTGCCTTCATGATGACACCCCGGATTTTGTCTGTTTCTTTTCGCGGGCGACCCGCCATTTGACGAGACGGCGCATCAGGATGGCGTCCGCCGCGACGGACAAAAGGATCAACGACCCAAGCACAGCCTCGCGCCAGAACTCGCTGACCAACTGCCAGCGCACCAACGACATGTCGATCAAATCGACGAGGATGGCCCCGATGAGTGCGCCAATCACAGACCCCGAGCCACCAAAGATATTCACGCCGCCGACGACGGCCGACGCGACAGATTTCAGCTCGAACCCAAGTCCGGCAACAACCGTGATGGTGCCAAACCGCGCAAGGAACATAAAGCCCGCCAGCCCTGCCAAGGCGCCGGCCAAAACGAAGGTGAAAAAGACGACCAACTTGGTATTGATCCCTGCCATTTCTGCGGCCTCTGGATTTGATCCTACCGCATAAATCTTGCGCGCCGGACGCAAGCGAGTCAGCGCTATATGCACGGCGAAAACCACCAAAACGGCCACAACAAATGCTGCACGGAACTGAAACGTGCCAATGGTGAACAATTGGGTGTTCGGAAATTCGACAAGCCACGTCGGCAAGTTGTTCGTCGTAATAGATTTAGCGTCCGAGTATTCGACCAACGCCGAGCGAAATAAGGCCATCGTTCCCAAGGTTACGATGATCGACGGAATGCGCGCATAGGCCACAAGAAGGCCGTTAACGACACCAAAGCAGGCCCCAAGGAGGACAGAATAAGTAGCGAGAACCAAGGGCGGAATGTCGGGATTGTTGGTAATGAGACTGCCGGTCGCAAAGGCCACAAACCCCACAGTAGAGCCAATAGACAGATCAATGTTGCGCGTTAAGATCACCAGTGTTTGACCACAAGCGATAAGCGCCATAATCGCAACCGAGCTGGATATCCGGTTGAACAAGCGCCCATTCAGGTAGTTCGGAACTTGCGTAGAGAAAAACAACAGAACCGCGAACAAGACCAGCAAAAGCGCCAGAATGCGCAGGGTTTGCGGCGGGACACGAGAGAGCATTAGACGGCCTCCTGCATTTGGCCGGTGGCCTGCATCATAACGGCTTTTTGGGTCGCTTCAGTGTGATCAAGAATGCCCATCTGGTGCCCTTCGCGCATCACAAGGATCCGATCCCCCATTGCCAACACTTCGGGAAGGTCGGACGAAATAACGAGGGCGGCGCCCCCTTCGGCAACGAAGGTACGGATCAGGTCGTGGACTTCGGCCTTGGCGCCGATGTCGATGCCGCGGGTCGGTTCGTCAAAGATCAAAAGCTCTGGGTTCAAGTTGAGCCATTTGGCAAGCATGACCTTCTGCTGATTGCCACCCGACAGCATTCCAACGGGCGTTTCAACATCGGGGGTACGGATGTTCAGACGGTCACTGAAATGATGCGCGACCTTGTCTTCCTCTGCGCGATCCAAGAGCCCGAGCGGTGAGAGAAAATCGTTCAGCGTCGCCAATGACACGTTCGACTTGATCGCCATCGGCATTGCCAACCCCAGCTTGCGCCGGTCTTCGGAGACATAGGCAATTCCTGCCTCGATTGCGTCGCGCGGCGTGGTGAAATGCGTGGTTTGGCCCTTGTATTTGACAGTTCCAGAGGTCGGCGGTGTTACCCCAAAAAGGGCCAGCGCGACATCCGTGCGTCGCGCTCCCACAAGGCCGGCCATGCAAAGTACTTCGCCCTTATGCAGATCAAATGATATATCCTCAAACACGCCGTCGAGGGTAAGATTGCGGACCTCAAAAATAACCTCGTCCGTGGCCGTGCTTGCGGCCTTTGCAAAATAATTACCGACCTCACGCCCGACCATTTCAGCGATCATGCCATCAGACGTCACCTCAGCAATGGGCTTGGTCGAGATATGACTGCCGTCACGAATGACGGTCACGCAATCTGCAATCTCAAAGATTTCTTCGAGCCGGTGCGAAATATAGACAACCGCGACGCCTTGGCCTGCAAGGGTCTTGGCGATCTTGCGAAGCTGTTCGGCTTCGTGCGCCGAAAGCGATGCGGTAGGTTCGTCCATAATGAGCACGCGTACGTCCTGCGACAAGGCGCGGGCAATTTCCACGGCCTGCTGTTCAGCAAGTGTTAATCCACTGGCAATGCGGCTTGGGTCAAGCTTGATCCCAATCCGTTCAATCAGGGCGCGGGCCCGTTTGCGTTGGGCGGCCGGACGCGTCAATATGCCAGAGGATTTGTCACCGATAAAGATGTTTTCGGCCACGTCCAAATCGGGAAAGACCATAGGTTCTTGATAAATTGCAGCGATGCCCGCATCGCGGGCGGCTTGTGGACCAGCAATAACCCGGGTGGCGCCGTCCACCTTGATCGCACCGCTGGTTGGTTGATGGATGCCTGTCATGATTTTGATCATCGTCGACTTGCCTGCCCCGTTTTCGCCGACAATGGCGTGCACTTCACCCGCCAAAAGGGAGATCGACATATTAGACAGCGCTTTGGTCATGCCAAAGTGTTTGGAAATGCCGTTCAGTTGCAAGACAGGCTCAGACATTGGGGCTCCTAGACGAATGGGGGCCAGCAGAATATCTCTGCTGGCCCGAGGCACCTTTAGTTGGATGCAGCTTCGACGTTTTCTGCGGTGTAGACCGTGAATGGTCCCATCAGAATACGCGACGAACCAGGACGACCTGGGTCTTCCTCGATGGTGAAATCACCCATGCGACCGGCGTTGAAAGTCTCGCCAATCTCGCCCGTCATCTGGCCAGAAGCCAAACCATACGCGGTATAGTAAGTCAGGTAACCGAGATCGCGGAAATCCCAAAGCGCAAACTCTGGCGCACATCCGTTCATCGTGTAGCTGACCATTTCAGATGGCAGGCCAAGACCGGACACACGAACCTTATCGCATAGACCTTCGTCCTGCATCGCCTTTGCTGCGGCCTGAATGCCCACAGTTGTCGGAGACATGATCACGCCGAGGTCAGGATACTGATCCACAAGCGCCAGTGCCCTGTTATAGCTGACTTCGGCTTGGTCATCACCGTAAACGATGTCGACCAATTCGATGCCTGCATATTTCTCGTCTTCAAGTGCGACTTCCATCGCCGCAATCCATGCGTTTTGGTTGGACGCATCCGGAGTCGCAGAAAGCACCGCCATCTGGCCCGCGCCACCAAGGATCGAATGGGCCATATCAGCCATCACGATACCCATAGAGGCAAAGTCCACCTGAGCCACAAAGACGTCTTCGCCTTCACCCGATGGAATTGGGCTGTCCCAGGTTACAACACGGGTGCCTGCCGCCTGAGCCGCAACCGCGGACGGTACGATCTGGTCGCCTGCGTTGTTGGAAATCATCACAGCGCCTTGGCCTTGGGTGGCTGACGTCGTCATGATTTCAATTTGACCAGCAGTTGAGTTCTCGGGCGTTGGGCCGACGAATAGCAACTCTCCGATGTTGCCAAGTTCGGCGTGGGCTTCTTGTGCGCCTTCATTGGCTTGATCAAAGACCAGAATGCCAAGGAATTTGGGCAAAAGGACCATGTTGATCTCTTCGCCAGGCGTCAACGATACCGAATGGCCATCAGCCCAAGCGGCTCCTGCGGTGCCCAGCAAAAGTGCTGCGGCGGTCGTCAGTTTTGTGAAATGTGTCATGGTTTCCTCCCAATCATTTCTAGTTGTTGGCGCGAATGCACCGGTGAAAATCGTTTAGACGCGTACCATTAAGCTTGGCCGGCCTTTTGTTTTTGCTCGCCCAAACCTTGGATGCTCAAGGTCATCGTCTGACCCTCTTTCAAATACGTTTGCGGGGTTTGACCCATGCCCACGCCGGGCGGTGTGCCGGTCGAGATCACGTCACCGGCTTGGAGCGACATGAACTGGCTGATGTGGCTGACAAGTTCGCGTACCCCAAAGACCATCGTTGTGGTGCTACCGTCCTGATAGCGGTGTCCATCGACCTCCAGCCACATCTTGAGATTTTGCGGATCCGGGACCTCGTCGCGGGTCACGAGCCACGGGCCAATCGGGCCAAACGTATCGGCAGATTTGCCTTTGACCCACTGGCCGCTGCGTTCAATCTGAAAAGCGCGCTCGGAGACATCGTTGACGACGCAATAGCCTGCGACGTGATCCATGGCGTCGGCCTCGCTGACATAGCGGGCCTCTTTGCCGATCACGACGCCCAGCTCGACCTCCCAATCGGTCTTGGTGCTGGTGCGGGGGATCAAAACATCATCGTTGGGGCCACAGATCGCGCTGGTGGCCTTGAAGAACAGGATCGGTTCATCAGGCAGCGTCATGCCGGTCTCGGCTGCATGGTCTGAATAGTTCAGACCGATACAGACGAACTTTCCGACATGGCCAACGCAGGCGCCGATACGGATTTCGGGATCGAGCAACGGCAGGCTTTGCAGATCAAGGCCGCGCAATTTGGCTAGGCCTTCATCGGTCAGCACATCGCCCGACAGGTCTGCAATGTGGGCCGACAGATCGCGGTAGCCGCCATCTTGATCCAGGATCGCTGGCTTTTCCAGACCCAACGGACCGACACGGAGTAATTTCATCGTCTACATCCTAACTGGTTTGCGGGGGGCATCGCCGCCAAGGGCGCGTTCGATATCTTGGGCTACAAGGCCTTGCAGACGGCCAATCGCGGCTTCGGAGTACCAAGCGGCATGCGGCGTCAGGACAAGATTTGGGGCGTTGCGCAGACGTGATGACATGGACAGCGGTTCTGCATGAAACACGTCAAGCGCCGCGCCACCAATCACACCATTCTCTAGGGCCGCCGCGATGTCATCTTCAACGATCAACTGGCCCCGAGCGGAATTCACGATCATCGCGTGTGATTGCATCCGCGACAAACGCGCGGCGTTAAAGAAGTTGGTCGTCTGCGCGTTGGCCGGGGCATTCAACGAAATTATGTCCGCAGTTGCCAGCAACGTATCTGAGTCCACCAGAGTGACACCAGCTTCGGCTGCCTGTGCCTTTGATAGCCCCGGATCAGCGACGACGAACGAAAATCCAAACCCCTTGAGCCGTACAAGTATGGCCTGTCCAATTTGTCCCATGCCGAAAAAGCCAAAGATGGTTTCAGCAAAAGGCTTCATCGGCTTGGCATGTTTCACCGCCGCCCATTCGCCTGCCCGCACCGAAGCATCCAACGAGGCAAGTTTTCGCAAAAGCGCCAGAGCTGCGGCGCAGGTATGATCTGCCACCTCATCCGCACAGTAATCAGGCACATATCCCACCTTCAGATCGGCGGCCTTGGCGGCATTCAGATCGATATTGTCATAGCCGACACCGTAACGGATGATCGTCGCGCCCGGCTTAACGGCGGCGCAGCACAATGGGCCAAACGTGGCAAACTGCACGGCTACGACATCGGCATCTTTGACCAATTCTGCCAATTCGCCATCCGATTTGACCTGATGCGCTGCAAAAGATGCACCAGCTTTTTCGGCCGCGGCGCGTTCCTGTGCGACATCAGGAAAAGTGTAATCGGTTACAACAACATGGGCGGTCATGATGCGTCCTCCAGATAGTCGTGAATGATCTCGCCAGCGACGAGAGTAAAATCAGCGCGCCAGTAGAAACCCTGCAAAGGCTCGATCACCGGCAGACGGAAAACCGGAAGCTGGGCATTAGGACGCAATTCCACGGTGCATGGGCCGGTCCATGCTTCGTGCACTTTCACATCCGTCAGTTTGCGGCTGGTCAGTTGGCGGATCGCAGGGCGGCCGTCGATATGGTCGATCGCCTTGAGGTTCAGGTTTGTGCCAAAATCAAAATGTGGAGCGAGGTCATCGGGCGTAGCGGTGACTTGTTTGTAAGGCAGGGTCCCGGTGATCACGTCGATCCCGTTACGTTCAACGGTGCCAACCATCAGATCACCGCGAAATTCCATCGACGGTTGGCCAAATTTCTTGGGCTGTCCATGTACTTCGCGGCCCTGCGACACCCCGCCATCGGACGACAGCACAAGGTACGGGGAGTACGCACCTGTCCTGTCGCCCATGCGTGCACCGATCATCACGTTGGCTTCATTATAGGCGCCGACCCAATCGGTGTCGTTCATGCGGTAGATATGGACACATGCCACATCACCCACAGGTTCAAGAGGTGGTGGTAGCAAGAAAGCAATCGCTTTGGGATCGGTGCGCCAATAGAGCGTCAGAATTTCGGCATTGCGAAAGCGAAACGGGAACTTCGGAATGGTCGGCGCGTCCCAAGGGGTCGAGAATCCGCCGTTACGGATGTCCTCAACCGATGGGCGCGTCACGCCATATTTGCTTGAGCCGCTCATTGGGCCAGCCTACGCACAACATCTTCTTGCACATCAATGCCAAGCCCCGGACCTTCAATCGGGTAGGCCCACCCATCGCGATGCCACAGTTTTTCGCCCACAAGATCATCCTGAACGGTCACTGGAAAAGGTTTGTATTCAAAAATCTCGGAATTGAGCGAGGCAAGCGACAAGTGCAAAGACGCCGCCGTGGTAATCGCCGTGGACCATGCGTGGGCGTTGATGGTTTTGCCGTATTGCGTGGCGAGTGCGTCAGCGCGACGAAAGCCGGTGATCCCTTCGACCCGAGCCGGATCAATGCCATAGACTTCAACCGCTTTGACAAATTCCATCTGGCGGCGATAACCGGTTTCAGTGAACTCGCGCTCCCCGCTGGCGATTCGCACTGACGTATTTGCAGCTAATTCGCGATAGCCCGCGTCATCGGTGTAATACAGCGGCTCCTCGTACCAACCAATCCGGTATTCGCCCATGCGGTTGGCGACATCGATCGATGTCGCGACATTCCAGCGCACGCCATTACCAATGTCGATCAGGATCTCGGCGTCGTCACCTAAAGCAGACCGCAGTTCCTTAACGAAATGGACATCCACTTCAGGGTCGCCGCCGATGTTGCTTTCGCCCTTCTTGGCAAAACCAAGCTTGGTGGACCTAAAGCCGGCCTCAAAGAAACCAACAACTTCTGCCACACAGGCAGCTTCGCCCCTCTTGTTCACATGCGCCGACGCATTGGCCGGTAAACGGTCATGCCTAAGACCACCAAAAAGCTCAAAAAGAGGTTTGCCCGCAACCTTACCGCGAATGTCCCAAAGGGCCATATCAATGCCTGAAATCGCAAGGCTGGCGATGCCGCCCTCACCATACCAATGGACATGACAGCGCAGTATCTGCCAGTTTCCTTCAATGTCTTCAGCCAGCTTTCCGACGAGTTCGGGCAGAAAGCCATCTGTGATGATCGTCGCAATTGCACGGCAGGCTTCAGGCCACATTCCGATACATTCACCCCAGCCCACGACACCATCGCTTGTTTCAACGCGGACAAGAACAGTTCGTCGAATCGTGCCAAAATCGTTTGGATCGGGGTAGGAAATGCAAATAGGCTCGATCTTAGAAATTCTTGTCATGAGAGCCTCCCCAGCTTTTCCTTTGACAGCATCAAGTAGCCATCATATCTAATTGGTCTGACCAATTCATCGCCGAGTCGCAAACAGAAAGCAAGCACAATGTTCAATCTTCATCCCGTTGCTGTCCCTGACCTGTCAGGAAAAACGATCCTCGTTACGGGCGCGGGGCGCGGAATTGGAGCCGTCCTGACCCGGCTTCTGGTTGCCAATGGCGCGACTGTTCTTGCGGGCGTGCTCGGAGCGGCACATCCTGATTGGGCAAGCCATTTGACGGGCGCGGAGGTCTTTAAACTTGACGTCACAGACCAAGACAGCGTGGATAGTGCCATCGGCCGCGCAACTGGCGGGCTTGATGTTTTGATAAACAACGCGGGGACGATCAGCCCGATCGGACATCTCGACACACTCGACAGCGACGCCTTTGCGCGAACTTTTGATGTAAATGTTGTTGGTCTTCACCGGATGATCAAAGCAGCATTGCCAAAACTTGAAGCCCGCAAAGGCGCAATTGTGAACGCTGGCACGGGTGCTGCGACCACACCTATGGAGGGCTGGGCCGCCTATTGCAGCTCAAAAGCAGGGGCACGCATGTTGACGCAGATGTGCGCTTTGGAGCTAGCTGACCGCGGCGTTCAAAGTTTCTTTATCGGCATTCCGCCCACTGATACTGAGATGCAGGGCGAGATCAGAGACGCCGGATTGAACCCGATCAGCAAAATAGCCCAAAGCGATCTCGTCGATCCCATCGTTCCGGCGAGCGTGATGGCGTGGCTATGTGGGCCAGACTCCCGCAAACTGGATGAGTGTCTGCTTGATGTCCGCGATCCCCTGTTTCAAGAAATGAACAGCCCGTCATAGCCAATACCTGACCCACTAAGTTGACGACAGGACATGCACCTTGCGATCCGCGATCATGTCTTTGGTCGCGGCGCCAAAAGACTGCATATGCGCGGAACTGGAATGGGCCTTTAATGCGTCCATGCTAGACCACTTTTCAACGACGACAAACGTATCAGGCCCAAACGCAGCTTTACCCGGCCCGGCGTTCTCTGCGTCGATGGTCGCCTCGTAGGTGATGCACCCGACTTCTGCCAACACAGCCGGGACATTTGCATTGAACAGCGACAGCACCGAAGCACGCTGGCCCGGCTTTGCCGTAAGGATCGCAAGGACGTGTACGACGGGCATGATATTTCTCAATTTATTAATAGCACTTGCGCAATCAAACCGGCGACCCGCGCCTCGTCACGCGGGAGCGTCGATTTCCAACACCACTAGTTTTCAAGGAAGTCATAAGCTTCAAGAATCGCAGCAGTCAGCCCGTCGAAAAAGCCCGGCGCGCGGACATCTATGAGGGCCGAAGCTGCGTCATCGTCCCCGGCAGTTCGCACGGCAAAAAGGGAGGTCGGGGCATTAAGAAGCTCCCGATAGCTCGCGCCTTTTCCGTGCTTTAATACGTTTATCGCCAGATAGAATTTGTGAATTCTGTCTGCAAGATCTGCTTGGCCAACCTTCAGGAGCTCTGCCTGCAGTTTTCGTGAAAACGGACCCCGCTTGAAGTGATGCTGCATGCGCGCCTCAAACAGGGTGAAGGTGTCGACTGCAATCAGTTCAAGCGCAAGAGTCGCAGCGGTGAGGTCTTTCTTTTGGTCGTCGGACCCGTTTGGCCCCTGCATATTTTCCATTATCTCCGAAATCTGATTTTCGGAGGTCTTCGCAACGGTCCGTGCTGCCGCAACCAGTTCTGGCAAACCTTCTGACGTTTCCATCGTATATTCTCCCTAGGTTGCCACCTCCCTTAAGCGAAATGGCTAGGAATGATAGAGGCGAGGAGGTTTCATTGCCAACTTGTCAGCGGATCTTTGACCCACAATTGCTTGACCGTCATGCTCGGGAAAGCCTGCTGATCAGTTCATTGGTGCGCCAACTACTGGGGTACAAGCGGTTGCACGACAAAGTACTTCCGCATATTGAAGGGTAGCGGCATGTGACTGCGCAAACTCACTTGACCTTCCACTTACCAGAATCCCTATTTCTAAGGTGACACAAACCTGATGTGCGTTTCATGGAGTTCAAAGTTCCCGAGATGAGCTGTGGTCACTGCACCAGCGCCATCGAAAAGCAGTGAAGGGATCGGACGAAACGACGACACTGACGTACGACCTTGAGGGGCGCACTGGGCCTGTTCAAAGCAGCCTTTCCGGCGAAACTGTGGCCAGTCCAATCAAGGGCGCAGGCTACGAGAACCAGATCATCGCAGCCTGATCAGGTCGCTGGCGTTACTGGCCTTCGTCGCGCGTCTTTTGAACGACCTCCAGCAGCAACGCTTCCTCTACGAAGCCTGGCAGCAATTCGTTGCCGACGACAAAGGATGGCGTTCCGTTAAACCCGAGCGCTTGGGATAACCGCGTAGATTCCGCCAGATGTGCGTCGATTTCGGCGCTTTCCATATCGTCCAAAAGCTGGTCGATATCGAGGCCAACCTGATTGGCGATGCGCATAACGGACGCTTCTTCGGCACGACCGTCCATACCCATCAGCGCCCAATGGAATTCTTCGTATTTGCCCTGATTGCGCGACGCAAGCGCCGCCCTTGCTGCAAACACCGAACCATCGCCAAGAATGGGCCATTCCCGATAGACCAACCGCACGTTCGGGTCCGCGTCCAATAGCCCTTGAACTTCGGACATGGCCTGCCTGCAGTAGGGGCAGTTGTAGTCAAAAAATTCGATCACCGTCACATCGCCATCGGGGTTTCCAAGGACGGGCGCGTTGAGGTCTTGTTCCAGCAGCAGACGCTGGTTTGTAAGGGTTTCGGCTTGCAGTTCCGCTTGGGCCTCGGCGTCGCGCCTTTGCAGGATTTCGACCGCTTCCATGACGATTTTTGGGTTCTCGCGGATCGCTTCAAGGACAAGCTCTTTGACGCGATCCTCGTCCATCGTGTCGGCCAGCGCGCCAAAGGGCGCGGCCGCCAGGACTACTGCAAGAACAGCATTTCTGATCTTCATGATACCGTTCCTAAATGCTGTTCGGCGCCTGTCTTGGCGGCCTGAAATCTGTGTGTGCGTCATGCCACGTCCAGCCATGTCATCATGCCCGATGCGGCGTGCGACAGCATGTGGCAGTGCAATAGCCATTTGCCCGGATTGTCGGCGACAAAGGCGATCTCGTTGGATTGGCCGGCAAAGCTCAGCAATGTGTCGCGCATCGGGCCAAGCTGATCGTCTGCCAATACCTCGCGAAAGTGCATCCCGTGCAAGTGCATCGCATGAGGGAATGACGTGTCGTTCCTGATCGTGAGGCGCACCGTTTCGCCACGTGCCAGCGTGGCAAGCGGCGTGTCGGTCATGCCGATGACCCCGTTGAACGACCAGAACTGGTTAGCACCAGCGAGTTGTCGAAACGTCAGGCGTTCGCCGTCAAGAATAGCCGCATCTAACCGGCCCATCGCGCCTCCTTCCATGTTCAGCGTCAACATCCGCGCATTGGTCAAATCGCCGATGTCCATGTTGGGGTTAGGCGGCAATGCCTCCGGTACCGCGTGCGTGGTGCGCGTGCCTGCGGCTGTTACCGGAAAGGTCGCCTGCGCCATGTTTTCACCATTAAGCGCACGCACCAGATAGGCGCTATCGCCAACATCGGCCGTCACATCGACAAACAGATCGACACGTTGACCGGGGGCAAGCGGGAATTGCCCGTCAATCTTCTCGGGTTGCGCCAGCGGCATGCCATCATAGGCCATCGCCCAGCCCTCAAGCCCCACGAGGGACAGCACGAAAATCCGCGCGTTTGCCGCGTTGATCAGGCGCAAGCGCAGGCGGTCACCTTTTTTGACATCCTTGCTAAATTCGAAATCACCATTTGTTGCGATAAAGTTGCCGTTGCGACCCGCGTGGCTGCGGTCATGTGCTGCCTCGAAATCCGCGTCCAGTTGGGCTGTCTCGGAGTTCAGCAGCCAATCATCGACGATCAGAACTTCGTCGCGATCTACGTCCGGTGCAGCGGTCTCCTCGACGATCAACGCACCGTAAAGGCCGCGCGCGACCTGTTCGGTTGATCTGTTGTGGGCGTGGAACCAATAGGTGCCTGCATCCGGCACGGCAAAATCATAATCGAACGTCTCGCCAGGGGCGACGGCGGCTTGGGTCAACCCCGCTACCCCGTCCATCGCGTTCGCGATCCGTATTCCGTGCCAGTGCACCGAACTCGCTTGCGGCAATGCGTTGATAAACTGCCGCTGGACACGCTCGCCTTGCTGAACGCGGATTGTCGGCCCCGGCATCACACCGTCATAGCCCCAGATATCTGTCTTGGCATAGCCGTTGGGGGCAAGCTGCATTGACGCAGGTTGCGCGGTCATAGGCACAAAGCCTACATTTTGCGCCAGTAACCGGTGCGGGCCGATTACCACCGCAGAAAAGGCCGCTGATGCGCGCAAGAATTGCCGTCTTGTCTGTTTCATTCGTTTCATCCTTTGAGCGCGTGGCCATGACGGCCTCCGCATCGTTTTACTGGGCCGCGATCAACGCGTCGCCCTCAGGTAGGTAAGTCGCCATCGCCTCGAGGTCTCGGGGCGTCAGGAACTTCGTATTCATCTGAACGACTTCGACCATCGATCCGCCAAAGGCATCGCCTGAAGGGGTAATGCCTGTGCGCAGCGCATAGGCAAGATTTGCTACCGTCCAGTCATCCGCCAACAGATCGTCGGCCTGAATGGACGGCGCGCTTGACCCGCCCGGAAGCGCGAGGTTGCCCGCAAGCCGACTGCCAAGGTCACGCCCACCAGCCAGATTTCGCGGCGTGTGGCACGCAGCGCAATGGCCCGCGCCATTCACCAGTTCGCGACCACGGTTCCACTGATCACTTTGTTGCGCGACTGGTTCGGTTGGCGGGTCGTAAAGGAACGCCGCGCGCCACAGTTTCAAACCCCAACGCTG
>ERZ888423.1481-NODE-1481-length-20086-cov-12.233238_pt1 | contig 20086 bp, 19 predicted proteins | sample MGYA00520523_ERZ888423 | MGnify/ENA primary metagenome ERZ888423 (study PRJEB32303, sample SAMEA104408611) | aquatic metagenome | biome: Brackish water; feature: Pelagic; material: water | place: Baltic Sea | collected 2014-06-08T10:24:00 | depth 30,27 m ...
AAGTTCTGGAAAAACAGAACTGCCAATGGACAAATATAGAATTCCTGCCTTTATTTATGCTCCTGGATTTATTCAACCACAAAAGATGGATAAATTGGTTTCGCAAATTGATGTAATGCCAACCGTTTTAGGTATTTTGAACTTTAAATACCAATCTAAATTTTTCGGAAAAGATGTTTTAAATACAAAATACATACCAAGAGCTTTCATTGCAACCTATCAAGATTTAGGATATATAAAAGATGATGTTTTAACGATAATTTCACCTCAAAAGAAAGTAAAACAATTTGATTTAATTCAACAAAAAAACGAAACATTAGACAGTAATTACTGCATTTTTTACGAAGAAAAACCGAAAACAAAAATAGATTTGAAATTGAAAAAAGAAACAATCGCGGTTTATCAAACAGCATCCTATATTTTAAAAAATAAAAAATATCAGAAATACAATTAACCAATAACCGACACACCAATTAGTTTACCTATTCCAAAAGTAATAGCAGCAGCTAACAAGCCAAAAAATACTTGTCTAAAACCTGAATACCATACGCTTTTACCTGTAAACAAGGTAATTATAGCACCTATCAAAAATAAGCCAACAGCACTTAAAGCAGTACTAATAACTACCGCTTTTATTCCTCCGTAAAAGAAAAATGGAATTACCGGAATTTATAACTTATTACATATAAAAAGGAAAGTAACCCGATATCAAAAAGGAATCCTGTTCCTAAGATTCTAAAGAAACTGAATATGGATAAATTCACATTGGTTAGTTGCCAAATAAGAAATAAAATTCTAAGTAGTAATGAAAACAATAAAAATCATTTTGAAAAACCCAACAAAACAGCATATCGTTTAGAAAATAAATAATCAACTTTCATAAAAAAAATTTTATACAAAGTTGATTTTAAAGTTTAAATAATTACTTAAGATTTACTTAAGTTATAGCAAACCATTATATTTGCGAACAAACCATTCAATTCCTAAAGCACTAATCAAAAATAGCAACACCCACTCCCAATCAATCAATGGAGATTTTAAAATTGTTTCTTTTTGAATGGGTAAATAATTTTCGTTTTTGAGTAATGCTTTAACTAAACTATCAATTTGATTTGGATAGTAAACAGTTCCGTTTGTATTGGATGCTAATTGTTCTAAACGAGATTGATCAGGATTGACAAATTGTTTTTCTAAATCAAAATTTAAAATTTCGAAAGAACCTGTAAAATTTGAGTTTGAATTTTTTTCAATAATTTTAAAAGAATAATTACCTGGTACCAATCCATCTAAATTAACTTTATAATTTGAATTAGATTTCAATAAATCATATTTTTTTAAAGCTTTTGTTTTTGAATTTACCACTTGAATGGTTAATTGTGCTTTATCATCAAACTCATAATTTTTATTGAAAAATTCAGCGGAAATTTCAATACTCTCGCTCGAATTGTAAAATGGTTCATAAAAAACATTTAAATTTTTCTTCGATGCATTAGAATTCAAATATTGAATAATTTTATCCGTAAATAAATCAAAATCTGTGAAATTTTTACTTACTAAATGACTCTCTAATCGCCATTTCCAAATATTTTCACCTAATAAATAAGCTGATCTTTTTTTGTTGGTTTCTGAAAAAGTTAACAAAGGATTTTGTAGTTGCACATTTCTAATTCGAGCATAAAATAAGGTATTTACGCTTGCTTTTTCCTTTATTGTTCCAAATTTATGTTCTAAAGGCGGAAAATTTTCAAAACCAATATTTGCTTGTGAAAACAAATTAAAGTTCGACTCAAATGTTGCTAAATAATCTTCTTTTTGTGCCGACATATTAAATAACAAATCGGTTTGTACTTGGTTTAAAAAATTGAAATCTGTTGCAGTCCCAGTGATAATAAATGTGTTTAGTTGAGCTTCTTTATTTTGATCGAAAATAGATTTAAAAGCAGCATTAGGTTGGTACAATATTAAAATATCATAATTTTGTAATGATTTGATTTCATTGGGTTTAAGTATTGTTACTTTACGTTGTAAATTATGTTCAATACTACGTTTTAGAACACCTAAATCAGGATGAGAAATTGAGGATATTAGCGCAATTTCACTACGTTGATCAATAACTTCAACGGCAAAATACTTTATATTATTTACGCTATTCTTTTCTTTAAAAGATGAAGATATAATTGCTTTATATTTTGCAATACCCACTTTATCTGCATTCAACAAAACAGAAATAGATTGTACTTTTTTGTCCTTTGAAAACACTATTGATTGTTTATGAACCGTTTGATTTCCGTTCATAATAGCAAAAGTGGATGTGCAGTTTTTAGTTCCATTATATTGCAAAAAGACTTCAACAGGGAATTTATTTTTATAAAATGCGTATCGATTTGCATTTATTTGATTAATTTTTAAATCAAAAACAGAAGTTGTGTCTCCTAAAACCACAGGAAAAACAGTTGTATTGTCTTGAAATCCAAAAACATAATCATTACCAATGGTTTGATTTCCATCGGTAAATAGAACTAACGGAAAATTTGTGTTTCGGTATAATTGTCTAACATTCTTTGCAACAGCATCAATATTAGATTGATTTCCCTTAAAATCTAATTTTTCAAGTGATTCCATTTCGTCATCGAATGAAAACAATTGCACATCATATTTTTCTGCAATAGCTTTATTTTCAGAAATTTTAAGATACAACTCAGATGCTTCTTTAATTGCCTTCAATTCTGAAATAGATTTGGAATTATCAACGACTATTGGTAAAGGAGTTTTCTTAATTTCTATTAATTTTCGACTAATTATTGGATTGATTAGTAATAAAAAAAGTAAAAAGAAACTACAAAAACGTAAAAAAGCCAAAAACCAATACAGTTTTGATTGATTCTTGACTTTATATATATATTGATAAAACGCAACAACTCCAGAAATAATAACCGAAAGTAGTATTAAAAGGATGGTGCTTGTTGTCATAAATATTTAAGTAATAAGTAATTAGTGAATAGTGAAGAGGAATAGACTAATTGCTATTCACTTATCACTAGTTACTTTTAAGTCAACATTCCCCCATCAACATTAATTACTTGCCCTGTAACATAAGCACTCATGTCTGATGCTAAGAAAACACATACATTAGCTACGTCTTCTGGCGTACCACCTCTCTTCAAAGGAATAGCTTCTCTCCAGCCTTTAACAACATCTTCGTTTAGTTTCGCTGTCATTTCTGTTTCAATGAAACCTGGAGCGATGGCGTTGCATCGAATATTACGCGAACCCAATTCTAATGCAATAGATTTTGTAAAACCGTTCATACCCGCTTTAGATGCTGCGTAGTTTGCCTGACCAGCATTTCCTTTTACTCCTACTACACTACTCATATTAACGATAGATCCTTTTCGGTTTTTCAACATTATTTTCTGAACCGCTTTAGTCATATTGAACACCGATTTTAAGTTGATATTAATTACGGCATCAAAATCTTCTTCAGACATTCGCATTAATAAGTTATCTTTTGTAATACCCGCATTGTTAATTAATATATCTATATTTCCAAAATCAACCATTACATCATCTACTAATTTTTGAGCTTCATCAAAATTAGCAGCATTTGATTGATATCCTTTAGCTTTAATTCCTAAAGCATTTAATTCATTCTCTAATTCCGTTGCAGATTCAACAGATGAGCTATAAGTAAAGGCAACATTAGCACCTTGCTCAGCAAAAACTTTTGCAATTCCACTACCAATTCCTCTACTTGCACCTGTAATAATGGCAACTTTTCCTTCTAATAATTTCATACAATACTATTTAAATGATATACATTCTTATAAAAGCCAAATATAATAATAATTTAAAGTAAGAAAAACTTCTTTTTCATTAAACCTTTTTGTTTTTTTTTGGTCTAAAAATTTAAAATAATAATTTAGATAAAAAATAAAAGCTTTTCAAACTATTTTCTGGAATTACAAAACCTAAAAATGAAAAAATCGTTTTACCTTGTTTACTTTCTTTTAGCAACTTCATTTACTCTTTTTGGGCAAATTGAAAGTGATTCATTGTCTTTGAAAATAAATACCAAATGGAATGGGAAAAATTTGAATTTTAATTCTTCTTACATTTCAAAACAAAAGGATACGATAAAGATTACGCAATTAAAATTTTATATTTCTGATTTTCAAGTTAAATATGATGATAACACGATTTTTTTAGATAAAAATTCACATTTAATTGATTTTGAGAAAACAAATACTTCTTTTTTAAATATTACTAAACACTATAAAAATAAAATTAAAAGTATAAACTTCTGCATTGGAATTGATAGTTTAGCGTCTGTATCTGGAGCGCTTTCAGGAGATTTAGACCCTTCTAATGGAATGTATTGGGCGTGGCAAAGCGGTTATATTAATTTGAAAATTGAAGGGAATAGTTCAAGTTGTAAAACCCGAAAAAATAGTTTTAATTTTCATATTGGGGGTTATTTAAAACCTTATAATGCGATGCAAAAAATTGAAATTCCTGTAAATAAAATTCAAAATCAAATAAATTTGACATTAGATTTGGAGCAATTTTTTAGTGAAATAAATTTAAAAGAAATAAATTCTGTAATGATTCCAGGAAATAAAGCTATGGAATTAGCAAATTTGAGCTCAAAAATGTTTTACATAGAATGAGAAAAATAGTTTTAATAGTGGTGTTTGGTTTTTTAACTTTTGGATTAATATCTTTTTCCAAAAGTTACTTTACTCCTATTTATATTGAAATTCCTGAAAATTGGCCAAAACCTATTTATGATTTTAAGAAAAATCCATTGACTGAAGAAGGTTTTCAATTAGGAAGACAATTATTTTATGATCCTATTTTATCCAAAGACAATACAATTTCGTGCGCCAGTTGTCATCTACAAGCTACTGGATTTACTCATGTTGACCATGAGTTGAGTCATGGAATTGAAGGAAAAATTGGCACACGAAATTCATTAACATTACAAAATTTAGCTTGGAACAAACATTTCATGTGGGATGGCGGTGTTAATCATTTAGATGTACAAGCTTTAGCGCCCATTACAAGTGAAGTTGAAATGAATGAAACTTTAGAAAATGTTGTTAGGAAGCTTCAAAATTCAGAAAAATATGTTGGTCAATTTGAAAAAGCTTTTGGAACTAAAAAAATTACTGGTCAATTAACTTTAAAAGCAATATCCCAATTTCTAGTTTCTTTAACAACAACAAACTCGAAATATGATAAAGTTAAAAGAAATGAAGAAAAATTTACCGAAATGGAACAAAAAGGATATGCGTTGTTTCAAAAACATTGCATCTCTTGTCATACAGAGCCGCTGTTAACTAATAATGAATTTAGAAATAATGGGTTATTAATGGATGTAGATTTAAAGGATTTAGGACGAATGAAAATCACACAAAACAGTAAAGATTCGTTACTATTTAAAGTACCAACATTACGAAATATTGAATTTACTTATCCTTATATGCACGATGGAAGATTTAAAACGCTTACTGAAGTAATTAAACATTATAATTCTGGTATTCACAAGAGTAAAACGTTATCAAAAGAGCTACAAAAACCTATGAATTTATCTGACAATGAAAGAACAGAATTGGTTGCTTTTTTAAAAACCTTAACTGATAAAACCTTTCTTTTTAATACAAGATATGCTTATCCCAAAGAAAATAATTTTTAAAATCTCAAATTAACTAAATCAATCAAAAATGAAAAAACAATTTACCTTACTATTTTTTGCAAGTGTTTCAACTTTTGCACAAACAAATCCTGCTATTACTAAATGGTTACAAAACTCTACTACAACTGGTGCATATTATGCTTCTGGAAATTCAACTCCAATTTCAAATGGAATTTTGGTAAATTGTCAGCAAGTACGCTATTCAACCGATTGGGTATATGTTAATGCAACTGGAATTCCTTCTTATCCTGTAGGAATTTTTTCGGGAGACGGTAACACAAACCAAGCAGGAAATCAAAATGCTATCTTTAAATTTCCATTAAATCCAACACAAAATACGGGTACACCTACTGCTACTTCAGGTGGAAATATTGGTGTTTTTATAAATGGTGTAGCTCTTTTTGATTTTAGAGATGGCGTAGCTTGGAACAACACTACAGGTGCAATTTGTGGAGGTCCAGGAAATCCACCTTGTCCAGGAGGAATGGGTGCAACTCAAGCTTGGAATAGAGATGCTATCCCAGCTGAAAAATTAGGATTTGACTGCGCAAAAGGGCATCCAGCAGGAACCAACTATCATCATCATCAAAGCCCAAGTGCTTTCAAATTTGATTCTACAACTTCAAATAGTTTTTCAAATATTTGTAATTTATATGATTCTGACGGACTTTATACCATCAATCCAACACAACATTCGCCATTAATTGGTTATGCTTATGATGGTTTTCCTATTTATGGTGCTTATGCATATACCAACACAAATGGAACTGGGTCAATTGCAAGAATGAAATCGAGTTACCAATTGAAAAGTCAGACAACACGTACAAACGGACCAGCTGTTGGTCAAACTATTGGAACACAAACTTTTTTCAATGGTTATTTTAGAGAAGATTATGAATATATTACACATCCAACGGATCCTACTTATTTAGACGAACACAATGGACGTTTTTGTATAACACCAGAATATCCAGCAGGTATTTATTGTTATTTTGCAACAGTTGATGCTAATAATACTTCTGTTTATCCGTATGTTGTAGGGCCTACTTTTTATGGAAATAAAACGGCAGCAAAAGTAACATCAGTTACTGAAACCACAACAGTTTATACTGCACCTTTAGGAATTTCGGATAATCAATTAAAAAATAGTGAAATTAAAATTTTTCCAAACCCTGCTTCTAATTTAATTGCAATTCAATTTGACGGATTACTTGAAAATAATTATTCCATAGAATTATTTGATACACTTGGAAAATTAATAAAAAACACAACTATAAATGCTGGACAATCTATTACTTATTTTGATGTTCAAGATATTTATAATGGTACTTATTTTATTAAAATTTCAAATGGAAATCAGAGTGAAAGTTATAAAGTTATTATTGCAAAATAATTTTATATCATAAAATACATAAAAATGATATTTTTTAATTAAACCTTTTTTAAAAATAGAAGTCTTATGAATATTAACCCTAAAAATAAATTCTATGAAAAACCAAATTATTTTAAGTCTTCTTGCTTTATTCGGACTAGCGTCTTGCAGTAATAATTCGGATGACAATTATGAAGAAGTTACTACTTATCCATTTGTTGAAGCAGAATTTGGTTCTTCAATTGATCTTGAAAATTTAGCTAATTATGCTAATCAGGCTGTACCAACTTATATTACTAAAAATAATGCACAAGGGAATATAATTTCTGATAAAGGTTCAACTTTAGGAAGAGTTTTGTTTTATGATAAAAAATTATCATCAAATAATACTATTTCTTGTTCAAATTGTCATATTCAAGCTAATGCATTTGGTGATGTTGCAGTGGCAAGCCAAGGAGTTAATGGAACTACAGGAAGACATTCAATGCGTCTTATAAATGTTAGGTTTGCCAATGAAGCCAAATTTTTCTGGGATGAGCGTGCTATAAATTTAGAAGCACAAACGAGTATGCCAATTAAAGACCATGGAGAAATGGGATTTAGCGGACAAAACGGAGATCAATCTTTCTCAGATTTAATTGTAAAATTAAATGCAGTTGGATACTACAGAGAGCTTTTTAAATTTGCTTACGGCACGGAAGAAATTACAGAAACTAAAATTCAAACCGCATTATCGCAATTTATAAGAAGTATTCAATCATTTGATTCTAAATATGATGTAGGAAGAGCTTTAGCTCCAAATGATGGTGCTCAATTTGCTAATTTCACGGCTCAAGAAAATCAAGGAAAAAACTTATTTTTAACACCTCCTACTTTTAATGGTTCCGGAGTAAGAACTTCTGGAGGATTAGGTTGTGCAGGTTGTCACAGAGCACCAGAATTTGACATCGATCCTAATACGGGTAATAATGGCATTATTGGTACAATTGCTGGTACAGGTATAGATGTCACTAACACTAGAGCGCCTTCCTTGAGAGATTTAGTTAAATTAGATGGTACAACAAATGGTCCAATGATGCATACTGGAGTTATTACTTCACTTCAAGAGGCTATTGGTCATTATGGCACAATAAATATTGCACCAGGAAATAATAACTTAGACCCAAGATTAAGACCAGGTGGTGTTGGACAACAATTAAATTTAACCGCTACTGAAGTTAATTCGGTTATTGCCTTTTTAAGAACAATTTCTGGTTCAGATGTGTATACAAATCCAAAATGGTCAAATCCATTTAATTAAAATAAAAATAGCTTATAAAAAAATCCCGCACTTGCGGGATTTTTAATTACTATATACGTTTAGTTTTATCCTAAAACTTCTTTTACTTTTTTACCAATCTCTGCAGGAGAGTCAACTACGTGAATTCCATTCTCTCTCATAATGCGTTTTTTAGCTTCGGCTGTATCATCAGCACCACCTACAATTGCACCTGCATGACCCATTGTTCTTCCTTTTGGAGCCGTTTCTCCTGCAATAAACCCTACAACAGGTTTACGATTTCCATCAGCTTTTACCCAACGAGCAGCATCTGCTTCTAATTGACCTCCAATTTCACCAATCATAATGATGATTTCAGTTTCTGGATCGTTCATTAATAATTCAACAGCTTGTTTTGTAGTTGTTCCAATAATAGGATCTCCACCAATTCCAATTGCAGTTGTTATTCCTAAACCTTGTTTTACTACTTGGTCAGCTGCTTCGTAAGTTAATGTTCCTGATTTAGAAACAATACCAACAGTTCCTTTTTTGAATACAAAACCTGGCATGATACCTACTTTAGCTTCACCTGGTGTAATAACACCTGGGCAATTTGGACCTATTAAACGGCAATTTCTACCTTTAATATAATCATTCGCTTTAATCATATCTGCCACAGGTATTCCTTCAGTAATTGCAATAATTACTTTGATTCCTGCGTCAGCAGCTTCCATAATTGCATCAGCTGCAAAAGCTGGTGGTACAAAAATAATTGAAGTATCTGCTCCTACTTGATCTACAGCATCTTTTACGGTATTAAAAACTGGTCGATCTAAATGAGTTGATCCACCTTTTCCTGGGGTAACTCCTCCAACAACATTGGTTCCGTACTCAATCATTTGTGAAGCATGGAAAGTTCCTTCGCTACCTGTAAATCCTTGAACAATTATTTTTGAATCTTTATTAACTAAAACGCTCATGATATATGAATTAATTTGTGTTTAAAATTGTGCTGCAAAAGTAAGTTTTTTACTAAATACTGAGGCGGTTTTCAATAGATTTTTTTAATTAGGTTGGCTAATTAGATATCCATCAATGATTTTTCCATCCTCAAAAGTGAAAATTGCAACCACCTTTGCAATGAGCATGATTTCTTTTGGGTTTTCAATGGTGGCAACTTTATGGTTGTATTTTACAACAATCTTATTTTTATCTTCAATTAGGTGTGATATTTCAGAATAAAAAATTTCGTAATTTAAATTGATAACATCACTTATATTCAAAATAAATTGCTTGTCTAAAACAGAATTTCCAGTTGAGCTATCCCACTCTAGTTTAAAGTTTTCATGAATTAGAGTATCTAAAAACTGTTTATCTCTAATTCCTTGTTCTTTTAACAAAAACTCGATTTTCTCTTTATTTGTCATTTTGTTTTAATTTTTCTAAAATTTCAGGAATACGTTTAACGTTTGCCAATTGCTTTAATTTTTCACGAGATTCTTCAATTGGCGTTCCAAAATAAGATTTTCCACCTTCAATTGATTTGGTAACACCTGTTTGACCCATTACAACAGCTTTAGCTCCTATGGTAATACCACTTGTAGTTCCTACTTGACCCCAAAGCGTAACTTCATCTTCAATAATAACGCAACCTGCAATGCCTGTTTGAGAAGCAATTAAACATTTTTTACCAATAATTGTATCATGACCAACATGCACTTGATTGTCAATTTTGGTTCCTTCTCCAATAGTAGTATCACCAGTAACGCCTTTATCAATTGTACAAAGTGCGCCAATTCCTACGTTATCTTCAATAATAACTCGTCCACCAGAAAGTAATTGGTCAAATCCTTCTGTACGTTTTTTATAATAAAAAGCATCAGCTCCTAAAATAGTTCCTGCATGAATAATGACGTTATCACCAATTACAGTATTATCGTAAATGGAAACATTGGAATGAATTAGACAATTTTTACCAATATGTACATTATGACCAATAAAGCAATTTGGTTGAATGATTGTTCCTGTTCCAATTTTTGCTGAATCTGAGATAGCACTATTTGAAACTTGAAAAGGTCTAAAATGCTTTGTAAGTGTATTAAAATCTCTGAATGGATCATCGGAAATTAATAAGGCCTTACCCTCAGGACATTGAACTTCTTTATTTATTAAAATAATAGTTGCTGCTGATTGTAATGCTTTATCATAATATTTAGGATGATCTACAAATACAATATCTCCGGGTTCAACTACGTGAATCTCATTCATTCCGTGAACAGGAAAATGAGCATCACCCACAAAATCACATTTGATGATTTGTGCTATTTCTTTTAAAGTTTGTAGTTTCGGAAATTTCATTAAATAGTGGTTAGTAATTTAGTAAAATGTAAAAAAATAATTAGTTGATTGATTATTTACAATTAATATTCACTTATTACGATCAATTATTCTTTTACTCGCTCCATATAATTTCCAGTAGCGGTATCGATTTTAATTTTATCACCTTCATTAATAAACAAAGGTACATTTACTGAAGCTCCTGTTTCAACCGTAGCTGGTTTTGTAGCATTTGTGGCAGTATTTCCTTTAACGCCAGGCTCTGCATAAGTAACTTCTAAAACAATAGAAGCAGGCATATCAACAGATAATGGTGCTTCAGTTTCAGCATTGATTTGAATCATTACGTTTGTTCCTTCTTTCAATAAATCAGGCGCGTCTAATACTTTTTTGTCTAAAGTGATTTGTTCAAATGATTCGTTATTCATGAAGTGAAACTGATCGCCTTCTGCATATAAATACTGAAAAGTATGTGTTTCTACTCGCACTTCTTCAATTTTATGACCGGCAGAAAAAGTATTATCCAATACTTTTCCATTGGTTAAAGATTTTAATTTTGTTCTCACGAAAGCTGGACCTTTACCAGGCTTAACGTGAAGAAACTCAATAATTTTATAAATATCGTTGTTGTATTTTATACATAATCCGTTTCTAATATCTGAAGTACTTGCCATTTTGTTTTATTTTATTTAAAAATTAGTTTATTTTACATGGACCCTGTATAGCCTTTCATTATTCCGCGGGAGGAATTTCGGATAAAATCTAAAATCTCATCACGTTCTGTAGTTGCCTCCATTTCCGCTTCAAGTATGCTTAATGCTTGAGTAGTATTATAATTTTTTTGATATAGAATTCTGTAAATATCTTGAATTTCTCTAATTTTTTCAGTAGAAAAACCTCTTCTCCTTAATCCTACGGAATTTATTCCAACATAAGACAAGGGTTCTTTTGCTGCTTTTGTAAATGGTGGAACATCTTTACGTACCAATGAACCTCCAGAAATCATAGCATGGTCACCTATTGAAATAAATTGATGTACCGCTGCTAGTCCTCCAATAATTGCATAATTACCTACCGTAACATGACCCGCAAGCGCAACACCATTAACAATAATGGCATTATCTCCTATATGACAATCATGAGCGATATGTGCAGTAGCCATAATTAAACAATTACTACCAATTTTAGTTTGACCTGAAGCTACCGTGCCTCTGTTAATTGTAACACATTCTCTTACAGTAGTGTTGTCTCCAATTACCGCAAGTGATTCTTCACCTCCAAATTTTAAATCCTGTGGAACGGCTGAAATTACTGCACCGGGAAAAATATTACAATTTTTACCTATTCGGGCACCTTCCATGATGGTAACATTCGAACCAATCCAAGTTCCCTCACCTATTTCAACATTATTGTGAATGGTTGTAAATGGGTCAATTACAACATTTCTTGCTATTTTTGCACCGGGATGCACATAAGCTAATGGTTGATTCATATATTTAATTTTTATTTTTATTTTCCTTATTTATAAGGATGTTTATATTTTCTAGGTTTATTTTACTTTCACAATCTGAGCCATTAATTCGGCTTCTGAAACTAATTTTCCATTAGCATAGGCATAAGCTTGCATGTGACAAATACCTCTTCTAATAGGTGAAATTAAGTCACATTTAAAAAATAATGTATCACCTGGTAATACTTTGTTTTTAAATTTAACATTATCAATCTTTATGAAATAAGTTAGATAATTTTCTGGATCTGGAACCGTACTTAAAATTAAAATACCACCGGTTTGAGCCATTGCTTCAACTTGTAAAACACCTGGCATTACTGGGGCCCCAGGAAAATGTCCGACGAAAAAATCTTCATTCATAGTAACGTTTTTCAATCCTACGACATGCGTGTCTGAAAGTTCAAGAATTTTATCTACTAACAAAAATGGTGGTCTGTGAGGTAATAAATCCATTATTCCATGAATGTCTAAAACAGGCTCTTTATTGATGTCGTAAGAAGGAACATTATTTCGTTCTTCTAATTTGATTAACTTGGATAGTTTTTTAGCAAATTGAGTGTTTACAAAATGGCCAGGCTTATTGGCAATTATTTTACCTTGTATTCTTGTTCCGATTAATGATAAATCTCCTATAATATCTAATAATTTATGGCGAGCAGCTTCATTTGGATAATGCAAAGTAAGATTATCTAAAATACCATTTTCTTTTACTGAAATACGCTCCTTGTTGAATGCTTTTTTCAAATTCTCCATTGTTTCAGGTGAAATTTCTTTATCCACATAAACAATAGCATTATTTAAATCTCCCCCTTTAATTAAACCATTATTTAATAAACTTTCTAATTCATGTAAAAAACTAAAGGTTCTACAATTTGCTATTTCTTCTTTAAATTCATTTATGTTTTTCATGGTTGCGTTTTGCGTACCTAAAACTTTTGTACCAAAATCTACCATAGCCGCAACACAATAATGATCACTAGGAATAACCGTAATTTCACTCCCTGTTGCTTCATCTGTATAAGTAATTACATCTTTAACAACATACACCTTACGTTCAGCATCTTGTTCAACAATTCCAACCTTTTCAATTGATTCAACAAAATATTTAGAAGAACCATCCATTATGGGTAATTCCGAAGCATTTAATTCAATAATAACATTATCAAGATCACAACCCACTAAAGCTGCTAATACATGCTCGGGAGTTTGAATCTTTACACCTCTCTTTTCTAAATTAGTTCCGCGTTGAGTATTTACTACATAATTAGCATCAGCTTCAATTATTGGCTGCCCTTCTAAATCAACTCTTACAAATGTAAATCCATTATTAATTGGAGCTGGTTTAAATGTCATTGTAACTTCTTGACCCGTATGTAATCCTACTCCTGTTAATGAAATTTCACTAGCTATTGTGGTTTGTTTAACCATGACTGTACTCTATTTTTATTATTGTTGTTTTTTTAATTCCTCAATATCTGAAACAATTTTTGGTAAATTTTTAAAATGAACGAATGATTTTGCGAAATCGCCATAATTAAATGCCGGACTACCTTGAACCACTTCGTCGTCTGCCAAGTTTTTACCAATTCCAGACTGGCCTTGAATTTTTACACGATCACCTATTGTTAAATGCCCTGCAAAACCTACTTGACCGCCAATCATACAATTTTTACCAATTTTTGTAGAACCGGCAATTGCAGTATGTGCAGCTATAACTGTGTTCTCTCCAATTTCAACATTGTGAGCTACTTGAATATGATTATCTAATTTAACACCTTTTCTGATGATTGTTGACCCTAAAGTGGCTCTATCTACTGTTGTACAAGCACCTATTTCTACATTATCTTCAATAATTACATTGCCAATTTGTGGTACTTTTTTAAAGGTTCCGTCTTCTTGAGGTGCAAATCCAAATCCGTCGGGACCAATTATAGTTCCAGAATGAATCGTACAATTAGTACCAATTACACTTTCAGAATAAATACGAACTCCAGCAAAAAAGACACAATTATCTCCAATTGTTACGTTGTCACCAATAAAACTATTAGGATATATTTTGACATTATTGCCTATTGAAACATTTGTACCAACATAACAAAAACTACCTAAATACAAATCAGTTCCATATGTAACTCCTTCAGAAATAACCGAAGGTTGCTCAATTCCTGATTTCATCAATTTGATTTGATTGTAATATTCTAATAATTTTGAAAAAGATTGATAAGCATCTTCAACTTTAATAAGTGTTGTTGTTATTTCTTGTTCGGGCTCAAAGGAAGCATTAACAATGGCTATAGTTGCCTGAGTAGAATAAATGAAATTAGTATACTTTGGATTAGCTAAAAAAGTTAAAGAACCTTCTGTACCTTCTTCTATTTTTGATAATTTATATACTTCAGCATTAGGATTTCCTATTACTTCTCCTTCTAAAATACCTGCTATTTGGGCTGCTGTAAATTTCATTTAAAATATGATGTTTATTTCGCACTACTGCGCGAAATGATAAATATAAAACCCTTCAAAACTATCAAATATACAACTTTGAATTTTTTATAGGTGCAAAAATATAAAAATTAAATTAAAGTCTTAAATTCCGAGCACTACTTTTGGAAAACAGATGTAATATTTTGTTACTTCTTTAGATAATGCTTTTAAGTACATTTGATCAGATGCTGCAACAACATCTTCAATGGTCTTATCTTTTTTAAGAATATAAATTGGTTCGCTAGATTTGCTGTAGGCTTGATTTTTCAACTTTCCCTTAAAAACAAAATAGGCCGCTTCTTTTTCAGATATGGAAGCTGATTGCATGAACTCATTTTTAATAGCTAATAATCGCTCTTTATCTGGTTTAACATCGGTGATTTGAATTTTTAATAAATCTCTATTCAATATCATTCGACATAAATTTTGAAGCACAAAATCATCATTAAATTGCCAAGATTTTATAGCGCCCATGACATCGAAATCATCTAAATAAGAAAATCTGTCTAAAATATTTTTATCAAAATCAACTAATGAAATTTTATTTAGCATGAAAAAAAGTAACGATGCACTGCAGGGTAAATCAATACCATTTTCCGTTAATTCTTTGGCTCTTTTTAAGATTTTTGTTAAAATCAGTTCTGCAACAACACTGGTTTTATGCAAGTAGGCTTGCCAATACATTAATCGGCGAGCAACTAAAAATTTTTCAACTGAATAAATTCCTTTTTCTTCAATTACTAATACATCATTTTGAACATTCATCATTTGGATTAATCGATCGCTATTAATGTTTCCTTCGGCTACACCACTATAAAAACTATCGCGTTTTAAGTAGTCCATTCGATCCATATCTAACTGACTTGAAATTAATTGTAACATGAATTTACGATGGTACTCTCCTTTAAAAACTTGAATAGCTAATGCTAATTTTCCGTCAAATTCTTTATTTAATTGTTCCATAAAAAGTAAGGACAATTCTTCATGATGGATTTCATCTACGATACTATGCTCCATTGCATGACTAAATGGCCCGTGACCAATATCGTGCAAAAGAATGGCAACATAAAGTGCGTCTTCTTCAGTTTGTGATATCGAAACATCTTTAAATTTTAATGTTTGAACTGCTTTTTGCATTATATGCAAGCAACCTAAAGCGTGGTGAAAGCGAGTGTGATGAGCACCTGGATATACTAAATAAGACATTCCCATTTGTGAAATTCGACGCAATCGTTGAAAATAAGGATGTTGTATTAAATCATAAATTAAAGCATTGGGAATGGTAATAAAACCATAGATCGGATCGTTAAAAATTTTGAGTTTATTCGTTTGGCTCACAATTGTCAATTTAGAGTAACAAATGTAAGCAATTTTTCGAAACCGAATTGTTTAAAACTATTCCAAAAAATTATACTAATTTTAATACAATCGTCGTTTAATAAATAGTAAATTGCACAAAATAAAGTAAAAAATGAGCCAAATAAAAATCCTTTGGGTAGATGATGAAATTGATTTATTAAAACCACACATCCTATTTTTAGAAAAGAAAAGCTACCATGTAACCACATGTAACAATGGTCAAGATGCGATCGATTTATTTGATACCGAGAACTTTGATATTGTTTTTTTAGATGAAAATATGCCAGGTTTAAGCGGATTAGAAACCTTAGCTGAAATCAAAGAAAAAAAATCTTCAGTTCCTGTAATTATGATTACAAAAAGTGAAGAAGAATATATAATGGAAGAAGCAATTGGTTCTAAAATTGCCGATTATTTGATTAAACCCGTAAATCCAAATCAGATTTTATTGAGTTTAAAGAAAAATTTAGACCATTCTCGCTTAATTTCAGAAAAAACTACGCTTGATTATCAAAAAGAATTCAGAAAAATTGCGATGGATATGGCCATGGTGCGTTCCCATGAAGACTGGGTCGAATTATATAAAAAGCTATTGTTTTGGGAACTCAAATTAGAAAATATTGAAGATCAAAGCATGGTTGAGATTTTAGAAAGTCAGAAAGCAGAAGCGAATTCGCAATTTGGAAAATTTATCGAACGTAATTATGAAGATTGGTTCCTTCCCAAAGCAGATAAACCATCACTTTCTCATGAAATTTTTGGCGAATATGTTGCACCCGAAATTCGTAAAAAAGACAAACCTATTTTATTTATCGTGATTGATAATTTACGATATGACCAATGGAAAGCCTTTGAAAGTTCAATAAACAACTATTACAAACTTGAAAAGGAAATAAGTTATTTTTCAATTTTACCTACAGCCACTCAATATGCAAGAAACGCCATTTTTTCGGGGTTAACACCACTAGAAATGGAAAAAAAATATCCACAATATTGGAAAAATGATGTTGATGAAGGAGGTAAAAACCAATTTGAAGTCGAATTTTTATCGGAACAATTGAAGCGATTAGGTTTGAACATCAAACAAGAATATTACAAAATTACCAATTTTGCTGCTGGAAAAAAATTAGCCGAAAATTTTAAATCCCTAAAAGGTAATGATCTCACAACTATTGTTTACAATTTTGTAGACATGCTTTCTCATTCTAAAACTGAAATGGATGTAGTAAAAGAATTGGCATCAAATGATAAAGCCTATCGCTCATTAACCTTAAGTTGGTTCAAGAACTCACCATTACTAGACATGATTCAACAAGCACAACAGCTAGGATTTCGTTTAATAATAACCACAGACCACGGAACCATAAATTGTAAAAATCCTTCAAAAGTAATTGGCGATAAAAACACCAGTTTAAATTTACGTTATAAAACAGGGAAAAGCTTGTCGTATGAAGAGAAAGATGTTTATGCTGTTAAAGATCCGAAAAAAATAGGCTTACCAACTTTAAACATGAGTAGTTCATTCATATTTGCAAAAAATGATTTATTATTGGCTTACGTAAATAACTTTAATCATTATGTAAGTTATTATCGAAATACCTATCAACACGGCGGAATTTCATTAGAAGAAATGGTGATTCCATTTTTAGTATTAGAACCCCGTTAATGTGATCTATAAAACTAGGATAATTATATGACTATAATTTTTTCGTTAGACGAAATAACTACCGTTGCTAAACAAATTTTAGCTACGACATCATTAAAAAAAGTAGTTACATTTCATGCTCAAATGGGAGCTGGAAAAACAACCTTGATTAAAGAAATAGTAAAAGAATTAGGCGTTCAAGATAACTCAAGCAGTCCTACTTTTTCATTAGTAAATGAATATCGTACCTTTGAAGGTGCTATTGTATACCATTTTGATTTGTATCGATTAAATTCTGAAGAAGAAGGTTATGATATGGGACTAGATGAATATTTTTATTCAGACGATTGGTGTTTTATTGAATGGCCCGAAAAAACGCCAAACCTAATTCCAATCGATCATGCCAGCATTTCAATTAAAGTTTTACCCGACGGAAAAAGAGAATTAGTATTAAAAAATTAGTGGATTCATATACCAACTGCTTTAAAATTTAAAAATTATTAGTAATTTGGCATTTTTAAACTAAATCGTTATGGCAATTTATAGTCCTTTTTCAAAATCGCAATTACTTCCACAGGAAGAAAAATTGGAGATTGCTCGACACAAAAGCGAACTATTTATTGGTATTCCAAAAGAAACTTCTTACCAAGAACGACGTATTTGTTTAACTCCTGATGCTGTTTCTTCTTTGATTTCTCATGGACACCGTGTCATGATGGAAGCTGGTGCTGGAGAAAGCTCTAGTTATTCCGACAGAGAATATAGTGATGCAGGAGCTGAAATAACTAACGATACAAAAAAAGTAATGGGTTGCCCAATGATATTAAAAGTGGAACCTCCTACGCTATCGGAAATTGAAATGATGCACCCGGAAACTATTATTATTTCAGCCATTCAAATAAAAACACAGAAAAAAGAATATTTTGAAGCGTTAGCAACAAAAAAAATTACTGCACTAGCTTTTGAATTCATTAAAGACGAAGATGGATCGTATCCAGCAGTTAAATCTTTATCTGAAATTGCCGGAACCGCTTCTATACTTATTGCTTCAGAATTAATGATTGGTGAAAAAATTGGTAAAGGGTTGCTTTTCGGGAATATTACTGGAGTTCCTCCTACGAAAGTAGTCATTATTGGTGCAGGAACAGTTGCTGAATTTGCTGCTAAAACTGCTTTAGGATTAGGTGCAAGTGTTGAAGTTTTTGATAATTCTATTACTAAATTACGTCGATTACAAAACACTTTAAATCAAAGAATATTTACTTCAACTATACAGGATAAATCCTTACTCAAAGCACTGCGAAGATGCGATGTGGCTATTGGTGCAATGAAAGGAAAAAATCGCGCCCCAATTATAGTTACAGAGACGATGGTGGAACATATGAAAAAAGGCGCTGTTATTGTTGACGTAAGTATTGATACTGGCGGTTGTTTTGAAACATCAGAAGTAACAACGCACGAAAAACCAACATTTATTAAAAATGGCGTAATTCATTATTGTGTTCCTAATATTCCTTCTCGTTATTCAAAGACTGCATCTATGTCTATCAGTAATATTATTTCTCCATTTTTATTGCAAATTGCTGAAGATGGCGGTATTGAGAGCGCCATTCGTTGCAACAGTGGTTTAAAACATGGTATTTACAGTTATCATGGCTTGTTAACTAATAAAGCTATTGCCGATTGGTTTAATTTAGAACACAGAGATATCAATCTAATTGTTTTTTAACTCACTTTAAAACATCAACCAATGAATGTGGTTATTTGTGTAATTTACACTAAATTTGCACAAATTTATTTGGTATGAAATTTCAGTTTCGTTTAGCTTATTATTTATTCGGATTATTACTTGGAGGAATCTTTGTTATGTGGTTTTTAAAATCAAAAGCAACAGATCGCGGTGTCGAATTTTGTTATTTTCCTAATTGTCGTGTATTAAAAGATTTGCGAAGTAAATCACTAGAAATTGATTCCCTTGCACAACAATCATTCAAGGAAAAATGGGTTACTTTAGAGGATATTAAACAAAGTTTGACTTATGGAGATGTTGATTTTGAAAAAAGTAATGAACCGTATCGAAAAGGAAAAATATATATAATTGAAGGTAAAACTTCTAAAAATGAAGACATTACTATTACAATGGTAAATTACCCTACAAAAGTTCTATTAGAAAAGATTGAAAAAAAGTAATTTTTTTTAGTGAATCTATTGTAGAACTAAATAATCCTTGTATATTTGCACTCGTATTACAGTAATAGTAAAGCACATTATTAGGGCAATTAGCTCAGCTGGTCCAGTGCATCCCGATGCAATCGGGAGGGTCAGGGCTCAGCAAGATTAAAAAATATTGGGGCAATTAGCTCAGCTGGTTCAGAGCACCTCGTTTACACCGAGGGGGTCGGGGGTTCGAACCCCTCATTGCCCAC
>ERZ888423.1482-NODE-1482-length-20067-cov-13.756696_pt1 | contig 20067 bp, 16 predicted proteins | sample MGYA00520523_ERZ888423 | MGnify/ENA primary metagenome ERZ888423 (study PRJEB32303, sample SAMEA104408611) | aquatic metagenome | biome: Brackish water; feature: Pelagic; material: water | place: Baltic Sea | collected 2014-06-08T10:24:00 | depth 30,27 m ...
TCGAACCTACGACACCTGGTTCCGGAAACCAGTGCTCTATCCCCTGAGCTACGAGAGCAGGCGGCTCACGATAACGCCTGATCAGCTCACTCGGTCGCTGACTTCACTGCCGTGAGTCAATTGCCGTCATGGAGCAGCGAATGAATGTCCGGCGCGAATCGACCGGGGTGAGAGGTGGATGCATCGGGCAGACTGTTCTGCGCATGTCAGATCCCCTCGCAACACTCTCGACGCTGCTGGCGCCGATCTTCGCCGAAATCAATGGTGGCGCACCGTCCGACCCGACGGTGCGTCCGTCCGACCGTGCAGATGCACAGATTAACGGCGCCCTTCCGCTGGCGAAGCGAGTCGGGTCGAATCCTCGTGAACTCGCCCAGCAGATCGTCGATTCGGGCGTGCTTGCCGACGTCGCATCCGAACTCGAGGTGGCCGGACCGGGCTTCATCAACGTCACCTTCGCTGCGGCATTCCTGCAAGCGCAGTTGGCCGAAGTGGTGACGGACGATCGGTTGGGTGTGGCACGAGCTGTCGACACCAAGCGCGTCGTGGTCGACTACTCAGCGCCCAACGTCGCGAAAGAGATGCATGTCGGCCACCTTCGTTCCACCGTGATTGGTGACTCGCTCGTGCGGATGATGGAGTTCCTTGGCTACACGGTGATGAGGGAGAATCACATCGGCGATTGGGGGCGGCCATTCGGCATGCTCATCGAGCATCTTCTTGATCTCGGCGAAGACGTGGCGTCCGAAGGGCTGTCGCAGGGCGACCTCGATGGTTTTTACAAAGAGGCGAACGCCAAGTTCAAGGACTCGGAACCGTTCCAAGAGCGCGCGCGCTCGCGCGTTGTCTTGCTGCAAAGCAACGACGAGGACACGCTGGTTCTCTGGCGTCGTCTGGTCGAAATGTCGAACGCCTATTTCAACCGTGTTTACACGAAGCTGGGAGTGCTGCTGACAGACGACGATCTGGCCGGCGAGAGCCAATATCAATCGCTGATGACAGGCGTCCACCAACGGCTCGAAACGCAAGGCTTGGTGCGTGAGTCCGACGGCGCAACGGTGGTGTTCCCGGCCGGCTTCAAGAACCGGGATGGCGATCCGCTGCCAATGATCACGAAGAGTAAGACAGGTGCCTTCATGTACGCGACGAGCGATCTCGCATGCGTGGTCGACCGAGTCGAGCGGCTTGGGGCTGACCTCATGCTCTACGTGGTCGGGACCCCTCAGGCGAACCATTTGCAGATGGTGTTCGAAGTTTGTCGCATGGCCAGCTGGCTGAAAGAGCCGACACAGGCGGTGCATGTGAACTTCGGCAGCGTGCTGGGAGCTGACGGCAAGATGATGAGAAGTCGTGCCGGTGACTCGGTGAAGCTCGTCGACCTGTTGGACGAAGCTGTCGAACGGGCCGATGCGTCTATCGCAGAGAAGAATCCGAATATGGCAGCCGAAGAACGTGGTGCCGTTGCCCAGGCGGTGGGGATCGGTGCTCTCAAGTACGCCGACCTGTCGACCGACCGCATCAAGGACTACGTCTTCGACTGGGACCGGATGCTCGCATTCGAAGGCAACACCGGCCCGTACCTGCAGTACGCGCACGCCCGAATCTGCTCCATCTTCAGGCGTGCCACCATTGAGCGGTCGGCGGTGCGAGACGCGCCGATCGTGCTCGGCCACGCAGCCGAGAAGGCGCTGGCAATGCGGATCATGGGCTACCCGTCAGCGATCGACAACACGCTCGATTCGTACAGTCCGCACAAGCTTTGTACATACGTCTACGAGCTTGCATCCGACTTCTCGTCGTTCTACCAGGAGTGTCCAATCCTGAAGTCTGACGAGCCGATGCGCACAAGTCGTCTCGCGCTCGCCGACCTGACAGCCCGCGTGCTCGAACACAGCCTCGGCCTGCTCGGCATTGTTGCTCCGGAGGAGATGTGACGATGTCTGCGCTGCCATTGCACCTGCTTTCTGACAATGCTTGCGTCGAAGCCGACGGGTCGCTCAGCGTCGGAGGTTGCCGTGTCGACGAGATCGCTGCCGAATTCGGTACGCCGGTGTTCCTCTACGACGAGGCGCACCTACGGGCCCGTTGCCAGCAAGCCGTTGCGGCCTTCGGACACCAAAAGGTCGTCTACGCGACAAAGGCGTTTCTTTGCAAGGCGATGGCCAAGCTTGCCTACGACGAGGGCTTGCTCCTCGACGTCGCTTCGGGCGGCGAGCTCGCGGTGGCGCTCGCCGCTGGTGTGCCCGCGAACGCGTGCACGCTGCACGGCAACAACAAGTCGGTGACTGAATTACGTGAGGGAATCGCCGCTGGCGTGCGCCACGTTATTGTTGACAGCTTCGACGAGCTCGATCGCCTCGATGCGCTGTGGGCTCATGGGCTGCGCCATGCCGATGGCGGAGCGCCCAAGGTGGTCTTGCGGATCACTCCGGGCGTGTCGGCGCACACGCACGAGTTCATCGCCACTGGGCAAGACGACTCCAAGTTTGGTTTCAACCTCCGCAACGGTGATGCGATCAAGGCTGTCGATCGGGCCCGTCGTTCCGACTCGGTCGAGTTGGTCGGTGTGCATTGCCACATTGGCTCAAACGTGTTCGAGGCGTCGTCGTTCGCCAAGGCAGCAGAGGTGATGGCTGACTTCGCTGTGCCGCTCGACCTGCCCGAACTTGTGCTCGGTGGGGGCCTTGGTGTTGCCTACATCGAAGGTGAGGAGGCGCCGAACATTGCCCAGTGGGGCAACGTGCTGCTCGACGCCTGCGACGCGCTCGGTGTCCGTTCGAAGGTCAGTGTCGAGCCTGGCCGAGCGATTGTCGCTTCGGCTGCGATGACCGTCTACACCGTCGGCACGGTGAAACGCATCCCCGGTGTCCGCACCTTCGTGTCCGTTGACGGCGGGATGAGTGATAACCCCCGCCCGGTGCTCTACGGCTCGGGCTACGAGTCGTTCCTGCCCCGCGCTGCGTCGGCTCCTCGCGACCTCACTGCTCGACTCGTGGGCAAGCACTGCGAATCAGGCGACGTGCTTGCGTTCGAGGCGAAGCTCCCTGCCGACATCGCTGTCGGCGACCTTCTGGCCATGCCGGTCACAGGCGCGTATGGGCATTCGATGGGTTCGAATTACAACAAAATCACACGGCCGCCGGTCGTCTTCGCAGCAAACGGCGACGCGCGCCTCGTCGTACGCCGCGAAACGTACGACGACCTCCTGCGCACCGACCTTGGCTGACGCTTCGGCCAAGCGGCAAGGATCGATCCTCGCTGAAAATCGCTTCAACGACCTCGTTGGAAATTTCGCAAAGTACCTCGACCTCGTCCGCCGATAGTTGCGTATGGGGTCAGGCCCCTTTCGCAACTATCTGCGCTCGCAGTAGGTTGCCCACTATGAGCACACAACATCTCAAGATGGCCAACGCCAGCACCCGCAGCGTCCTCGCCAACGTCACCGCTGATCAGATGCAGAACACCTCCCCCTGTGCGTCGTGGAACGTTGCCAGCATCGTCAACCACGTGATCGGAGCTCAGGGATTTTTCGTCGCGGGCATGACCGGTCAGCGGCCGAGCAGCGAAGAAGTTGATTATTCCGCTGGGGACTTCCTCGCCGCATACGACGCAGCCACGCAGGCAACAGTCGACTGTTTCGAACCCGACGGCGCACTCGACGGCATGGTGAAGATGCCGTTCGGCGAAATGCCGGGTCGCGCTGTCTTGGGTCTGGCTATGACCGACACGTTCACGCATGGCTGGGACCTCGCCAAGGCCACCGGCCAGTCCACCGACCTCGCCCCCGAGCTGGCCGCACAGCTCCTCGAAGCCAGCCACCAAATGATCCAGCCGGGGTTCCGCGGCGAAGACGGTGCTGCACCGTTTGGCGTCGAGCAGGAATGCCCCGATGGTGCCTGCAACGCTGATCAGCTCGCAGCATTCCTCGGCCGCACCGTCTAAATCATCACGTTTGGGGTAATTCCCCAAACGTGATGATTTACGGACGACGCCCCAAGAGGTCGAGGAGGCGTTCCTGCAGCAGAGCATCGTCGGGAACCGTGCCGCTTGGACCGTTGCCGAACACACCGAGTTGAGCGATCACTGGAGCCATCGGCGAGATGTCATCCCAGACGAGCTGGACGACGTCGGGGTCGAGCGTCTCGTTGACGCCGATTGCCCGAGCAAGATCCCACTGGTGGACCAGCAGGTCGGTGATGCGGAGGCCGCGGAGCTGAGCACCGGGCATGTCGCCAGCAGGGTGTTGGCACACCCGCTCATCGACGACAGAGTCCACGAGAGCGGTCTGCTGCAACGCCAGGGCGACGTCAAGCGCATGAAGCGGGTCGTCGCCGATGAACTCCGTTGACAGCACATCGATCGCCTCGGCCCGGCCAGCACCAGCTGCAATCGCTACAGCCATCTGGCTGCCGGCGATCACGTGCCCAAGCACTTCGGTGACGTTCCACTCGGGGCATGGCGTGGGCAAGTTCCACTGGTCATCCCTGACCATGGCGGCCACAGCTCGAAATTCTCGGCTCACGGTTGCCAACGGATGATCGGTCGTTGTCATTTGGCCGACCGTACCTGTCAGGCAATGTCCTGAGAACCGATGGTGTGCAGCCAGTAGCCTCAGCGGCGTGACCAGCGACATAACGTCTCTCAAGATCGGTGTGCTCGGCTGCGGCAACGTGGGCGCTGCACTCGTAACACTGGTGGAGGTGCAGCGTGCCGCCGTGCTTGCTCGAACCGGGATCGACCTCACCGTCACCCGCGTTGCCGTCCGGAACATGTCGGCGCCTCGCGATGTCGAACTTGCCGAAGGTGTATTGACCCGCGATGCCATGGGCGTCGCCACCGACCCCGACGTCGACATCATCGTCGAGTCGATTGGTGGCATCGAGCCGGCGCGTGAACTTATTCTTGCTGCCCTGGCGCACGGCAAACCTGTTGTGACTGCCAATAAGGAACTTCTCGCCAACGTTGGCGCCGAGCTGTATGCCGCGGCCGACGCTGCTCATCGCGACCTGCTCTTCGAGGCAGCGGTTGCTGGTGGTATCCCGATCATGCGTGCCTTGCGCGAGAGCCTGCACGGAGAACCAATCACTCGCGTGCTCGGCATCATCAACGGCACGACGAACTACATCCTGACCAAGATGACCGACGCGGTCGACGCCGGTGGCGATGCTGACTATGGCGCAGCGCTCAAAGATGCGCAGAGCCTTGGCTACGCCGAACGTGACCCCACAGCTGATGTCGAGGGCTACGACGCAGGAGCCAAAGCTGCGATCATTGCGACAGTTGCCTTCGGCAAGAAGGTCGTGGCCGGCGACGTTTATCACCAGGGCATCAGCGAGATCACTTCTTCCGAGATCGCGATCGCTCGCCGGCTCGGCTACGTCGTCAAACTTCTCGGCATCGTCGAGCGAGATGCGGCAACCGAAGAGATCAGCGTCCGTGTGCACCCGACGATGGTGCCGGTTCAGCATCCGCTCGCCTCGGTGCGCGACAGCTTCAACGCAGTGTTCGTCGAGGGCGATTTCGTCGGGTCCTTGATGTTCTATGGCCGCGGTGCCGGTGGGGCGCCGACGGCGAGTGCCGTGTTCGGTGATGTCGTCGATGCAGCCATCAACCTGCGTGCAGGTACGCACGGTTCGCTCGGCGAGCTCGGCAAGGCAACCATCCGGGCGATCGACGAGACCTCTGCCGAGTACTTGCTTGGGCTCGACGTCGCAGATCAGCCAGGTGTGCTCCATTCGGTCACTGGCGTCTTCGCGAAGCACGGCGTCTCGATCCGCGCCGCAGAGCAAGAGGGAAATGGGCCTGATGCTCGCCTTGTGTTCATTACACACTCGGCCCTCGAGAAAGATGTCCAAGCCACCGTTCGTGAACTCAACGAGCTTGACGTCGTGCTCAAGGTCGGTGGCCTACTGCGCGTCATTGGAGACTGATCAGCATGAAGTACGTCTCCACTCGCGGTGATGCCCCTGTGTTGGGTTTCAGTGATGTGCTGCTTGCCGGGCTTGCCACCGATGGTGGCCTGTACATGCCCGAGGAGTGGCCGAAGCTCAAGCATCCGTCGACCGCTCGGACCTATGTCGAGCGAGCCGTCGAGGTCATGCTGCCCTTCGTTGAACCAGATATCGATGAACTGACGCTGACCCACCTCGCTACTGAGGCGTACGCGACGTTTCGGCACCCGGCAGTGGTGCCACTCGTCCAAATCGACCACAACCAGTGGGTCCAAGAGCTGTTCCACGGCCCGACGCTTGCGTTTAAAGATGTCGCGCTGCAGCTGGTCGGCAGACTGTTTGATCATGTCCTCGCCCAACGCGGGGAACGTGTCACCATCGTTGGTGCGACCTCAGGCGACACCGGTTCGGCAGCGATCGATGGCGTGCTCGGTTGCGAGAACATTGACATCGTCATCCTGTATCCGCTTGGCCGCACGAGTGACGTGCAGCGCAAACAGATGACGACCGTCGATGCTCCGAACGTCCATGCCATCGCTGTGGAGGGGACGTTCGACGACTGCCAAGACATGGTCAAGGCGATGTTTAACGACGTCGAATTCCGCCAACGCAATCGGCTCTCGGCGGTCAACTCGATCAACTGGGCGCGCGTCATGGCGCAAACGGTCTATTACGTCACGGCATCCGAGAAATTTGACGAACCGGTCACGTTCAGCGTGCCCACCGGCAACTTCGGCAACGTCCTCGCTGGGTGGATCGCCCGCAAGATGGGTGCTCCGATCCGTGACTTCATCATTTCGTCGAACACCAACGACATCTTGACCCGTTTCATCAATGACAACGACATGAGCGCACGTGCGGTGATTCCATCGTTGAGCCCGTCGATGGACATTCAGGTGTCGTCCAACTTCGAGCGTCTGCTGTTTGAGATGAATGCGCGTGACGGTGGGATGACCGCCGAGCAGATGCAGCGCTTCCGAGCGACGGGCAACCTCGCAGTCGAGGCCGACCAGCGAGCCCAATTCATCAGCGGGTCGATCCGGGCAGCAGCCTTCGACGATGAGCACACGCTGGCTGAGATGAAGCGAATCTATGACGTCACCGGTGGCTACGTTGTCGAGCCCCACACAGCCACAGCCACAGCGGCTGCGCGGATGCTTTCGGCCAATGATGGGGGAGGCCCCGTCATCACGTTGGCAACCGCTCACCCAGCAAAGTTCCCCGATGCAGTCGAACAGGCCATAGGTATTCGTCCAGCGCTACCGGCACACCTTGCTGACCTCTTTGACCGTGAGGAACGCACCCAGACCGTTGCCAACGACCTTGCCACCGTGCAAGCGCTGGTCGAGGAACTCACAGCACGCTGACGGTTCTACCGGCGTGCCGTTGCGCCGGAGTCGCAACGGGTTGACCTGCCACGATCGTGAGATGGCAATCGACTTCCGGCCTCATGGCGCAACGGGCGGGCCTCGAACTGGACGAGCGGTGGGCGAACTGGCGGCGCGATCCCTTGACGAGCGAAAAAACGCCACACGTTTTGGTGTGGCCTGAGCAGTAACTTCGCCGATCGGATGGGGTTCGGTCGGTAAACGACACGCGTTGCATTCCCGATCAGCAGCGGGCTAACGTGTGGTTACTCGGTTCGCCGAGTCGCACCCCGAGCTTTCGGTCGTGTGCGAATCCGTTCAGAGGAACTTCGTCGGGCGCGTTCTGACCCCTCAGTCCTCTGGCACGATCACTTTCCGTGTGGCCCCAATCGGGCGCGGGAGGAGAGGAACAACGTGGCCGCTGCCGCACTCGAACAGTCCGTCCTGGAATCCAAGGACAAAGACACACTTCTGGAAATGGCTAAGGCGCTCGGCGTCAAGGCTCCCGCCCGTCTGAAGAAGTCTGAAATCATCGACAAGATTCTCGAGACCACCGGCCCGTCCAGCGCGCCGGCCCCGAAGGCCGCCGCCCCGGCTCCCGCTGCACAGGTAGCGGAGGAGCGCGAACTGGCACTCGATGACGAACCCGCCGAAGCGCGACAGTCGTCTGATCGGAGTTCCGGTTCGAAGCCGTCCGTTCCGAGAGATGCCTCCAAACAAAACGACAAGGCTGGCGACGATGGCGCCGGCGTGGTGCTCGGCCCTGACGGTGATCCGCTCGCTGACTGGGAAATTGAGCTACTCGCTGATGGCGTCAACACGACGACCAGTGAAGTCGACGCCGACGCCGCGTCCGGTGACGACAAGTCGAACAATGACCGCAATCGGAATCGCAACAACGGGGATGTTGGCGAGCGCAACCGCAACCGGAACAACGAGGGCAACCGCGCCGACGGCGAAAGCCGTAACGGTGAGGGCGTCAACCGCAACCGAAACCAGGGCGGCAACCAGGGCGGCGGTAGCCAGGGTGGCGGCCAGCAAGGTAATCGCAACCAGGGCGTCCAGAACCGCAACGACGACGGAGGCGAAGGCAACAACAAGCGTCGGCGTCGGCGTCGCAAGGGTGGCGCCAACCGTGGATTCGATGGCCCCCAAGGTGAAGATGCCGACTTCGTCGAAACGAATTTCGATAGCCAGTTCCAGGGCAACGAGCTCACCGAAGTCACCGGTTACCTGGACATGCACGACCAGGGATACGGCTTCCTCCGTCTGAATGGGTATCTCCCAAGCAAGGAGGACGCCTACATCACCGTCAAGGTCGCGAAGCAGTACGGACTGCGACGTGGCGACCTCGTGGTCGGCACGATGCGCGCAGCGCAACGTAACGAGAAGAACCCGCAGCTGATCGAAGTCACGACCGTTAATGGCCGCGACCCCGAAGCAGCGAAGAAGCGTCCACGTTTCGAAGATCTGACGGCATTGTTTCCCGATTCGCAATTGCGCCTCGAGAACCCGGCCGACCCGGCGAACATGACAGCACGCATCATCGACCTGCTGTCGCCGATCGGCAAGGGCCAGCGCGGCATTATCGTGTCGCCTCCCAAGGCTGGCAAGACCACGGTTATGAAGACGATTGCCCAGTCGATCGAGCTCAACAACCCTGAATGCAAACTGATCGTGCTGCTCATCGATGAGCGTCCCGAAGAAGTCACCGACATGAAGCGCAGCGTGAGCGGCGAAGTCATTTCGTCGACTTTCGATCGACCAAGCGACGAGCACGCCCACGTGGCTGAGATGGCCATTGCTAAGGCGCGTCGCCTCGTCGAGCAGGGCGAAGACGTCGTGATTATTCTTGACGGCATCACTCGCCTCAGCCGTGCGTACAACCTGGCCGCTCCCTCGAGTGGCAAGATCTTGTCCGGCGGTATCGACGCCGGAGCGCTGTACCCGCCAAAGAAGTTCTTCGGTTCGGCCCGCAACATCGAAGAGGGTGGCTCGCTCACCATCCTCGCCACGGCGCTGGTCGACACGAACAGCCGTATGGACGAAGCGATCTTCGAAGAGTTCAAGGGCACTGGCAACATGGAACTCCGCCTCGATCGCAAGATCGCTGAGCGGCGTATTTATCCAGCTATCGACGTTGATGCCTCGTCGACCCGCCACGAAGAGCTCCTTTTCGATCGCAAGCAGCTCCAAATGGTGTGGAAGCTTCGTCGGGTCCTCAGCGGCCTCGCCGATGGTGGCAGCGGGGCCCCTGGTCTCGAGCTACTGATCGATCGCCTCAAGACGTTCCGGACGAATGCCGAGTTCCTCAACGAAATCGGCAAACAGCCCGGAATGTGATGCCGGCGCCTCTGGCGCCGAAACAAAAGGGAATCGCGCGTGGTTACACTCTCTCCACCCGATCTGTCGCCGACGAAGGCTCTTCAGCCGGCACCAGAAGATCAACAAAGGACAAAACGATGCAGACTGACATTCATCCCCACTACACCGACACCACAGTGAAATGCTCCTGCGGGAACGTCTTCACGACGAAGTCGACCGGCGTCGACGAGCTGAGCCTCGAGCTTTGCAACGAGTGCCATCCCTTCTTCACCGGCAAGCAGAAGCTTGTCGATGCCGGTGGCCGCGTGGAGCGCTTCAACAAGCGCTACGGCGAGCGCAAGGGTGCGCCCTCCAACGTCGAGGAGTGACTCATCGCCTCTGCCAACGTGCAGGGGGTCGATCAAGAGATTGACAAGAACGACGAACGAACCGCCGTCCTACGGGGCGGCGTTTCGCGTTTTCCCTGGTGGTCGCCAAGCTGGGGGCCAATGACAGCGTCGACCCGTTCAACGCTGCAGGTGCCGTCGACCTCGTTGTCGATCTGAATGGCTACTTTGTCTGATCTGGACACGCGGGTTGAGGCTGGTGGGCGCCGGTAGCGTTCGCTCCATGACTGCTGCGATGGACCCGCAACGTCGAGGTCAGCTCCTCGGAACCAAGCTACGGGCCCTAGTGAGCGACCATGTTGGTCGAGTGATCGAGGCTGAACCAGTGCCGCTGCTTGGCGGGTCAGCGCTTGTCGACGCAGATGCTGCGTGGGTCCTTGTCGATGGTGATGCGAGCCGACTCCTCGGTGCATCGCTCGCTTGGGCCATTCGGCACGGAGCCACTGCCCTCAACGTCGTGGCCGACGCTGGCGGCGGCACGGTCGCACGTCGCGCTGAGATGTTCAACTTTCCGATCAACGTGTGGTTCCCCGAAGATCGAACACTGCTGCCGACGGTTGCTGAGCCGTTGCCCGAACGCCGCAGCGCCTCGATGGACAACCCCGACCTGATCGAGATGATCACCAACTCGGGTGCGGCGGTCAACGTCGAGCATGGCACCATCGCTGGCGAGGTTCGTGGACTGGAAATCTGCCGCATTGTCGATCAGCCCACCGTCGGCTTTTTCGCCGAATTCAGTGACGCCGTCATGCCGGTAGCGCCGACGGGCGGAGCATTCGACCGTGGTGAGGGCGTTCGGCTTGAAGTCGGCGTCGGCGCTGCTGACCGCGAAGCATTTCAGATGTTGCATGGCGATCTGCCGACTGCCGAGGCGCTCGCGTCGGTGGTCGCGACGGTGATCACCCACCGTTCCGCTGCGGCACGGCAGCACCCGCTCAACCGTCTCGGTGCCGAGCGATACCTTCGCTGGGAAGCCGAACAGGACCCGGGTCGAGTGGGCTTGGCCAGCCTGGTGCCGGTCGAGCCACCAGCGCCCCGCCCGAATCTGAAAGATCCCATTCCGTGCGTGGCCGCAGGCGCCACCCACGACGACCAGGCTGTGCACGTCGTGTTCTCGTCCGGCGTCGACCTCGACGCCATTGCGTTTGTGGCCGACGTGCAACGGTTGGCCGGCACGCCGGTGCGGCTCGCCGTTCCGGCTCGTGATCTCGTCCCGGTCACGCGTGACATGGCGGAACTGCTGCTCAACCCGATCGAACTCATCGCCCTTGACTGACTGCTCACGGCAGAACGTCGATTGGCGGCACTAACATCGAACCGCCATGGCCGAACCCGACATGATCGCCCGACTCAGCCAAGTCGGTGACGAATTCGAGACGCTCGAACACCAACTCAGTGATCCTGCAGTGCTGTCGGACCCCTCGCAGCTGCGGATCCTGTCGAAGCGGTACAACCACCTCGGTCCAGTCATGGAGAAGTTCCGCCTCTATCAGAGCCGTGTCGCTGACCGCGAAGCCGCACAGGAGATGTTCTCTGAGGCTCACGGCGATGAACGTCAGTTGCTCCAGAGCGAGATCGACGACGTCAACGCCGAACTCCCGAAGCTGATCGATGAGTTGCGCGAGATGATGCTGCCCTCCGATCCCCACGACGGCAAGAACGTCATCATGGAGATCCGCGGTGCCGAAGGCGGTGAAGAGGCCAACCTGTTCGCCAGAAATCTGTTCGAGATGTATTCCGCGTACGCCGCCGACATGGGCTGGAAGGTGGAACTGATGTCGACGACGCTGAGCGACATGGGCGGTTTCAACGAGGTGACTCTCATGGTGAGCGGGGCAACAGCATGGCGAAACCTGAAATTCGAGGGCGGTCCGCACCGGGTGCAGCGCGTTCCGGTGACGGAGAGCCAGGGTCGTATTCACACGTCGTCGGCAACGGTGACAGCGCTGCCTGAGGTCGACGATGTCGACGTGACAGTCGATGATCGGGATCTCGACATTGACGTGTTTCGTGCCAGCGGCCCAGGTGGCCAGGGCGTGAACACCACCGACTCTGCCGTACGCATTACTCACCGCCCGACTGGCGTTGTCGTGTCGATGCAAGACGAACGCTCGCAACTTCAGAACAGGCTGCGTGCAATGACGGTTCTGCGGTCACGGTTGTTCGACTTGGCTGAGCGAGAGCGTCGTGAAGAGATGTCTGATGCCCGGCGCTCCCAAACCGGTGGGGGCGGGCGCAGCGAGAAAATTCGCACCTACAACTACAAAGAAAATCGGGTGACCGATCATCGCATCGGTTTCACGATCTACCGGCTGGCCGAAGTGTTGCGTGGCGATTTGCAACCGGTCGTCGACGCGCTTGCGGCTGACGAGCGGGCGCGGCTGCTCGCCGAAGGCGATGTCTGAGCACACCGACGTCACGGTGACATGGCGGGGACTCTGGGACGAGACCGCATCGGTCATCGGCGATCGTCAACATGCGCGATGGATGTGCGAGACAGCGTCCTCGACCGATCCGGGGGAGTTCCTCGCGGGCCTCCACCAGACGCCGATGACTCGGATGGTCAGCCACCTCGACGCGATGGTGGCGCGCTATCAAACGGGGGAGCCGCTGCAGTACGTGCTCGGCAGCTGGTCGTTCCGCAGACTCGATCTCAACGTGGACAAGCGTGTGTTGATCCCGAGGCCGGAAACCGAGCTTGTCGCCGAAGTCGCGATCGGCCTTGCGCGAGCGATCGACGACGAGCGCACCGTCGTAGATCTCGGAACTGGTTCAGGCGCAATCGGGCTTGCCTGTGCCGACGAACTTCCGCTCGATGGCACGACGGTGTGGCTGACCGATGCGAGCAGCGATGCGCTCGATGTCGCACGCGCCAACCTGGCCGGGGTCGGTCGAGCAGCGCGGAACGTGCGGGTCGCGCTTGGCAACTGGTTTGCAGCCCTGCCCGATGACCTTGAGGCCGACGTGATCGTGTCGAACCCACCGTATGTCGCTGTCGGGTCGGTCGACCTCGAGGCGAACGTGGGGGAGTGGGAGCCCAAGGGTGCGCTTTTCGCCGGCGCCGATGGCCTCAACGACTATCGAGTCATCGTTCCGGGTGCGATTGATTACCTGAGACCGGACGGCTGGTTGGTCCTTGAGATCGGCTACGACCAAGGCCCCGCGGTCTCGGCGCTGTTTAAACAGCAGGGCTATCGAAAGATCGAAGTCCGCCGGGACTTCGCGAAGCTCGACCGCATCGTTCTCGCCAAACGCCCCGCCTGACAGATCCCTCCTCAGCTGAAGCGAACGGCGACGGCAGCAAGAATTGAGCCTTCTTCGGGGTTCACCTCGTCGTCAACTCCGGCAACCTCGCGCGACGCGGAAAAGAGTGCCGAGCGCAGCACCCGGCTGCTGATTCGTTCGTCGATCGAGTCGATGAACTCTTCGACGCGGTCGTGTTCGATTGCGTGGCGAGCCTCTTCGATTGCAGGCCGGAGGTAGTCCTCGAAGGAGAATTCGTCGTTGTGCCAGTCGGTACTGATCTCGCGGACGAGCTCGACCTCTTCATCGGCGATGTCCTGGTCGGCCAACATCACCAGGGCCAGTAGTTCGAGGGCGGCCTGATGTTCCAAGTTGGCAGTGGCGTGCACGGCGACGCCGCGGTACATCTCGAGAAGACGATCGTTCATACCCGGGCGACGTTAGATGAATCGCGCGCAGCGCGCCGCGGCAAGGATCCGAATCGTCATGCGAGATGTCAGCTCATTGGTTCGGGAAGCGACCGTCGGAGGAAATCCAGCTGGTGAAGTAACAGGTTCTCAGCGACCTGCTCCTGGGGGGTCATATGCGTGACGCCGACCAGAGGCAGGACTTCATGTCGCTTTCCTGCTGCGAGCAGGGCCGATGAGAGTTGGAGCGTGTGGGCCGCCACGACGTTGTCGTCCGCCAGCCCGTGGATCAGCAGGAGCGGCCGTGTGAGGTCGCCGGCGAGCGGCAGGAGTGAGCTGGCGTCATACTGCGCTGCGCTGACGTTTGGGTCGCCGAGGTACCGCTCGGTGTAATGAGTGTCGTAGAGCCGCCATTCGGTGACAGGTGCTCCGGCGATCGCGGCATGGAACACGTCGGGTCGGCGCAGTACTGCGAGCGCTGCGAGATAGCCACCAAAGCTCCAACCTCTGATTGCAACGCGGCTTCGATCAAGCGCAGCGGTCTCCTTTGCCACGAAGTGCAATGCCTCGATCTGGTCCTCGAGCGGCGCCGTAGCGAGATCTCCGTGAACCGCTCGTTCCCAGACTGATCCTCGCCCGGGGGTGCCGCGATTGTCGGTGACGAGGACGGCGAACCCTTGATCTGCGAACCACTGTGAGGCCACGAACGCGTTGAAAGAATTCTGGACGCGTAGGGCATGGGGACCGCCGTAAGGATCGAGCAGTACGGGCAGGGGCGAGCCGTCATGATCGTGTGGGAGGAGCAGTGCCGACGTCAGCCCAGTCACATCACTCTGGAAGAACTGAACATTCGGCGTGACAAGCGGCGTTTCAGCGAACGATTCGAGTGGGCGTGTTCTGCCGGACGAGTGAGATACCAGATGGGTGGCGCCCGGTTCGTCGAGTGTTGCCGAACGCGCCACCGAAGTCCCGCCGCGTTCGGTGAGCGTGTGGATGCCCGGCTCGTCGGTGAGTGCCGTGAGCGTGCCGTCGTGAGTGCGCCGCCAGACATGGAGCGATGTCGAGTCGTCGATCGGGTTCGCTTGAAACAGAATGGACCCGCCATCGGCTTCGAGCACGGCACGGACTTGCAGGTCCACGGGTGTCACGGGTTGGTCATTAACCATGAGCCGTCGAGCTCCGTCGCGATCGGCAGCGGAGACGAGCGTGCCGTCGGGCAGGAGGCGCGGGACCCCGGGGACCAACTCGACCCAGGCATCGTCGTTGTCATGGGCCAGTACTTCGGTTTCGCCGGTGATCTCGTCGACTTTGAGCGTCATGCTGCTGCGTTGGTCGCGTGCCTGGACAGCCATGATTAGGCCAGCTCGGGTCCATTCGACGGAAGAAATGTAGGGGAAGAACTCGTGGTCCCAGTCGACGTCGGTGTGGGACCCGTTGAGGCCGAGCAGGTGAAGCGACACGGTGGCATTATTCGTACCGGCCGATGGATAGCGCACGGTCTTGGCGGGGCGGTCGGGGTTGGCCGGATCAGCGATGACCCATTCATCGACTGGTGACATATCGACGCGGCACGCAGCAATGGTGCTGCCGTCGGGGCTCCACCAATAGCCCCGGAAGCGGTGCATCTCCTCGGCTGCGATGAAGTCAGCGCTGCCCCACGACACCGTGTCGGCTTCCGCCGGGTCGCCACCGGCGAGGACACGCCAAGTGCCGTCCAGTTCGCCGATGCAGAGCAGCCGGCCGCTCGCGTAGGCGACGCGACGCGCGGTTGGGTCGGGGCGGGGGTCGAAGACAGGACCGGCGACGTCGAGCGATCGGGCGAGGCCCGTGAGTAAACCTGCAACGAACATCCGGCCCCCGAGTGCGAACGCGGCGACCTTGCCGGCCCCGTCGGTTGCGTAGCTCGTAATGCCGCCAGCGCCTTCGCGAGAGCGTTCGCGTCGGGCGCGTTCCATCGGCGGCAGGTCGTCGTCGGTGCCGTCGCCCAGCAACGCAAGCGGATCACCGACGAGCCGTTCAGTGCCATCGGCGACGTCGAGTACCCAGAGTGCGTTGACCGGGTCGGTCCCGCTGGAGCTGCGGAGGAACATCACGCGTTCGCCGTCGGCCGAGACGGTGATGTCGCGAGGTGCGCCGAGGGTGAATCGCTGGGTGCGAGCGTGCTGGCGGGGGAACGTGTCGGCGGCGGTCACGCAGCAGAGACTAGAGCCGCTCGACGTTCGCGTCCCGCTGGGCGCGCCGTGTTGCAACAGTCAACCGCTCCGCAGCAGTGAGCCAGCTGCGTCCCGCCAGTCAGCCGGTGAAGTGCGTGATTGCTTCGAGGGCGACGTCGAAGGCAGCCGGTGCGTCGACCGAGGTCAGCATGTCGCAGTTGGGGGTCTGCCGTTCGGTGACCTTGCGCTGGTCGATCACCGTCATCCCGCGGGTGTGCTCCCCGCGTGTCTCCACGACGACATGGCGCGCAACGCGTTCGAACAGGTGCGGATGAGACAGCGCCATCACCGCGAGCGGGTCGTGAATTGCCCCGCCGATAAGTGCGCCGTCGTCGTGCAGCTCGCCGTACTTTGCTGAGAAGAACGTGAGGAGGTCAGCAAGGGTCGTGCCGAGCAGGCCGCCGGTAGAACGGATAGCGGCGATGCGATCTGGTGTGGCGGTGAACTGGTGCGTCACGTCGAGACCGGCCATCACGATGCGGACTCCACTCGAAAATACGACGTGCGCAGCCTCCGGGTCGGCCCAGATGTTGAATTCAGCGGTACTGCTGCGGTTGCCGAACGTACCGCCGCCCATCAACGAGATCCCGGCGATCCGATGAGCAATGTCAGGGGCGGTCCGCAGTGCGAGCGCAATGTTGGTGAGCGGCCCGATCGGAACCAGCCAGAGGTCTTGCGTGCTCCGGCACGTGTCGATGATGAAGTTGACCGCGTCGGTCCCGTCGAGTGGCGTCGACGGATTCGGGAGGTCGGCACCGTCGAGGCCGCTTTGGCCGTGGACGTGTCCGGCGAACTTGGGCTCGCCGACAAGCGGTCGTGCTGCTCCAGAGTGAATTGGTACATCGATGCCAAGCAGGTCGCGCATGACAAGGGCATTGTGCGTGGTGCTCGTGAGCGGGGCGTTGCCTGCAACTGTGGTGATCCCGACGAGTTCGGTGTGCCGGGCGGCGACCACAATGGCAATGGCGTCGTCATGGCCTGGATCGCAGTCGAGGAGGATGGTGGGGCGAGCCCCAGCGGAGGCAGTCTCAGGCATGATCCCGAGCATGGCATCCGAACGGCCACAAAGACGTCATGTACCTGGGAATGCGTTTTGGCTCGAAGTACTCGCTGCCCCCTGCAGTGGATGATCCGTTCCTTGACGTCGATCTTTCTGGGGTGGTTGACCCAACGTTGTTTCAGACACCACGTTGTCCGGTTCTCTCAAAGTCAGACGAGCAGTTCGCCCGCTGGGTCGAGTTCGCAGCCGACACCGACCCATTCGCCATCGCACATCGCTGCGGCGATTGCCGGGTCGGTCGAGAGGCCCCACGCACGGCGACCATCGGCGAGCAGGCAGGCAGCCTGAGCAGTTTCGGGCTGGCCGTCGCGAGAAAACATGATCGAGTACGCCTCGACGGTGGCGTCACCCGCAGCGTCGGCCGGGCTGGCCAGGCCGCGCTTCGGAAGCGCATCGACTTCGTTTTGTGGTGAGTCGTGCCGGAACGCAACGGCTGGGGGAGTGGTCGAAAACACGCCGAAAGCGTGCTTGGTCGCATAACCGCCGTTGGCCCATGTGAAGCCGTATTCGCCTGGGCGCTCCCGGAGGTCCTCGACGACCGAAGCAATGGCGTGCATGACGTAGTTGTTCCACGGCCCGCCACAGAATGTGAGGCCTCCGGTGCGCGACCACTGGCGGCCGGTGCCGGGCGTGATGTCGACGCCGAGCGACTGGGCCCCGAGTTGCACCGCCGACGGGAAGCACGAATAGAGGTCGAGTACCGACACGTCGTCGATGGCGATGCCGGCGAGGTCGAGCGCCATCTTGGCGCCAAGCTCGACGGCGGGGGTGCGGGCGAACGTGTCGCGGTGCGAGACAAACGGGTGCTCGTGCGAATCGGTGCCGGCGTGCGGGAACACCCATTTGTCACGGCTGACACCCATCCGTTCGGCCGCCTCGACGGTACACATGATGATCGCTGCGCCCATGTCGACGTCGTTGTTCGAGTTCATCAGCTTCGGGTAGGGGAAGCCGATCATCCGGTTCGAATCTGTCACCGTCGTGATCTCGTCGGCCGTCTTCGACTCCTGGATCCAAGCGTGGGGATTGTTGGCAGCGACGTCGCTCAGACCGGCATACAGTTCGCCGAGAAATCGCTGATGTTCGTCGACGGTGCGGCCCGACGCGGCGCGCAGGGCAGTTTCGAACATCGGATAGATCTGCACCGGCATGTACAAGCCGCGGTCGCGCTCCGCTGGCAGGTTCATTTCGAGTTCCTTGCCGATGTAGCGCGGCAGGTCGTCGTCGGCTGCCTTGGACCAATCGAGTGTGACGTCCTGTTTGCGTGCTCGCATGAATGTCTTGAACGCTTCGGCGCCGGACAGGATGGCGATGTCGAGCGAACCGTCGAGGATCTCAACGGCGGTTGCGTTGACGAGCGACTGGGGGCTGTTGCCGCCGGCGGTCGACTCGGCAAGCTCGATTGCGGTGTCGTCGAGACCGAGGCGTTGGGCTAGGAAGCGGGGGGCGTTCCGGTAGCGCCACCCGATCACGTTGACGACGCGCACCGAGTCAGCCAACGGTGGGCCATCAAGCCCGGCGTCGGCTGCAGCGGCGTGCACGGCTCGCTCCATGAGAGCAACCGGCTCGAGTGCGTCGTCGAGCCCCTTGGCCCGATGGTTGTATTGGCCGACGCCGATGATCACAGGTGTACGAGGGTCGAGAGTCACGTCGGGGACTCTATGAATCGGAGCGGTCGGTGCCCCCATCCGAACGATTCGTCAATGTATGACAGGGCGTCTCGCTGGTGCTCCTACACTTTGTACCGATGACACGAATCGCAATTGGCTCCGATCATGCGGGCTACGACCTCAAGCAGCACCTGATCAGCTTCATCGAAGCAGCCGGGCACACCGTCGACGACCAGGGAACACACTCGACCGAGTCGGTCGATTACCCCGAAATCTGCGCGGGTGTCGGCCGAACTGTGCGTGATGGCAACGCCGACTTTGGCATCGTCCTCGGCGGCAGCGGTCAGGGCGAACAGCTCGCTGCAAACAAGGTGCGAGGCGTCCGCGCAGCACTCTGCAACTGTCTCTACACGGCCCGGATGGCACGCGAGCACAACGATGCCAACGTGCTGTCGATGGGTGCTCGCGTCGTCGGCACCGGCGTTGCCGAGGAGATCGTCCAGATCTTCCTCACCCAAGCATTCGAAGGCGGCCGTCACCAGCGCCGCGTCGATCAGATCACCGAACTCGAATCCAACTTCTAAGTTGCGTATGGGGTTGCGTATGGGGTCAGGCCCCTTTCGCAACTCTGTCTCCGTCACGTTCCCTCCGTACCACTCTCGATCAAGGACAACCGATGCCATTTCCTTCTGATTCCAATCCCGACACTGAAGTACTCGCACTCATCGATCGCGAAGTCGAACGCCAGACCACCGGCCTGCAGCTCATTGCCTCGGAGAACTTCACGTCGCCAGCAGTCATGGCAGCCACTGGCTCGGTCCTCACGAATAAGTACGCCGAGGGATACCCGGGCAAGCGGTACTACGGCGGCAACGCGATCGTCGACGTGATCGAACAGCTCGCCATCGATCGTGTGAAAGAACTGTTCGGCGCCGAACATGCCAACGTGCAGCCGCACTCGGGCGCTAACGCCAACATGTGTGTGTACCAGGCACTTCTGCAGCCGGGCGACACGGTGCTCGGCCTCAGCCTCGATCACGGTGGCCACCTCACCCACGGCTCGCCCGTGAACGCATCCGGCATGATGTACAACTTTGTCCCCTACGGAACTGGGGCCGAAGACCGCATCGATATGAACAATGTCCGTGAACTCGCTCTCGAGCATCGTCCGAAGATGATCGTTGCAGGCACCACCTCGTATCCCCGCCGTCTCGACCCCGAGCCGTTCAAGGCGATTGCCGACGAGGTCGGCGCCCTGCTGATGTTCGACATTGCACACCTCGCCGGCCTGGTCGCTGGCGGTTCGCACCCGAACCCGGTGCCGTTCGCCGACGTTGTCACCTTCACGACACACAAATCTCTCCGCGGCCCGCGTGGCGGTTGCATCCTCTCGAAGGAAGTACACGCGAAGGCGATCGACAAGGCCGTCTTCCCGGGCTGGCAGGGCGGTCCGCTTGAGCACGCGATTGCTGGCAAGGCGATTGCGTTCCGTGAAGCGATGGACC
>ERZ888423.1483-NODE-1483-length-20056-cov-15.619769_pt1 | contig 20056 bp, 14 predicted proteins | sample MGYA00520523_ERZ888423 | MGnify/ENA primary metagenome ERZ888423 (study PRJEB32303, sample SAMEA104408611) | aquatic metagenome | biome: Brackish water; feature: Pelagic; material: water | place: Baltic Sea | collected 2014-06-08T10:24:00 | depth 30,27 m ...
GGCAACCTTCCGAGGGTTCGAATCCCTCTCCCTCCGCCATGACTACCGCAGCGTTTGAGCCGGTTGACATCGACACGATGCAACTGGCAATCAGCGAGGCGCGAGCTGCGCTCGAACACGACGACGTCCCGGTAGGCGCCGTCGTGTTGCGCGACGGCGAGATCATCGCTGCCCGACACAACGAGCGTGAGCTGACTGGAGACCCGACGGCCCACGCCGAAATGTTGGCGCTGCGTGATGCAGCTCGCGAGGTCGGGCACTGGCGGCTGAACGACTGCTCGCTGTATGTCACTCTTGAGCCGTGCACCATGTGCGCGGGCGCCTGCGTGAACGCACGATTGGGACGGCTGGTCTATGCAACGCCCGACCCCAAAGCAGGTGCGTGCATGAGCAACTTCGGCATCCATGACGGCCACGTGTTGAACCATCGCGTACCGACAACAACAGGGCCGTGCGCCGATGAGGCGGCGGAACTGCTGCGCGCGTTCTTCCGTGCTCGCCGCTAACTCATTTCGCCGCAGGCGCTCAATCAAGCGGTACCGCGCGCCTGAACGTTCGTCGTGACCGAGAAGTTCGTCGCAGGTGATGAGTGATGGATATTCGCATGCGGATTCCACTCGCGAAATTTCACCGCTAGCCTTGACAACGGAAGGCTGCCAGAGCGGACGAATGGGACAGTCTCGAAAACTGTTGAGGTCTTCTGGGCCTCCGTGGGTTCGAATCCCACGCCTTCCGCCAGTACGTCCACGGGCGTCCATGGAGATCCACGCAACGCCTGCTGAGCAGGTGAAACGTGAATCGATATCCATGGACGCCCGTCGTCGTTTTCGGTGTGTTCGTCGCGACCGGCGCGGTCACGACGGGACTTTCACTCCCTGAGTGGTGGCCTGACCACTTTGTCAATGTTATGTCAAATACCTTGGTACTTCTTGTGTTGTGAACCAAACTCAGGATCGTTGATCGGAGCGCAACCCCCTGCGTCATTCCAGAACGAGACTCGCCAGCACCAGAAGGACGGTCACCACATGAGATTCCAGAAACGGTCCATCGCCGCAGTGTCAGTGCTGGCCGCTGGAGCTCTGGTCGCTTCTCTGTCGACGAGCGCTTCAGCTGAAATCAGCATGAAGAGCCTGCTCAGCGAAGAAATGCAGCAGCAGCAGATTTTCGCAGGCTCATACATGACCGGTGGTGCAACCTCGACAATTTACGGCAACATCATCGCCGGCACATACGTGACCACCGGGGTCAACACGACAGTTGATGGCAGCACTTCATCTGGGACCGACACCACGCTCGGCGCCAACTCGACCGTGAGTGGCAGTGTCCAGTCGGCAGGCGACTCGACGCTTGGATCGAACTCGGTCGTTGCTGGCAACGTCAACTCCGGTGTCGTCACCACCTTCATCGACGGTGCCACGTCAGGATCAGAGTCAAACGACTATTACTCGGCGGCAGCGGAAATGGAGCGTGGGCGGAACGAGATCACCGACGTCCAACAGTTCCTGTTGAGGTTCGCTGGAAACGTCACGCTCCCCGAGGCCACAATCAACACCGACACGACGTTCACGCAAGGGATCTACACCATCACCGGCTTCATGTCGGTGGCTGCCGACATCACCATCACACTCGATGCTCAGAATACCGACAGCGAGTTCATCTTCAATATCAGCAAGTACTTGTCCTTCGGCGAGAACGTGCAGGTCCGAGTGGTCAACGCCACTGAAAATGTCGTGGTCATCTGGAATGCCGGCGGCGGCTACGTCACCCTCGGCGCAAATGCCGACATCGTTGGCAACGTCTTGGCCCAGGAGTACGTCAGCATCGGCGCTCAGGCAACGATCGTCGGTATCGGCGCCGACTGCGGCGGGGCTATGTACTCCGCTACTTCCTACATCACCATCGGCGCAGGCGGCATCGTCGGTACGACCGGCGAAAACGGCTCCTGCCAGATTCCGTCCACCGACTGGATCAAGAACTGATCCACCTGCGGCGGAGCGAGTGACATGTACCTCTCAGTTCTTTCAGAACGCGTACACGGAGATGTCGCCTTGACCGCAGCTGGTAGAGCGAGGCGCGGCGACCGCGGTTTCACGCTCACCGAGGTGCTCGTGTCGATCGTGCTGATGGGCACCGTCATCACGGTGATCCTGTCGGCGATCCTCACGTTGGTCCGAGTGTCGAGCAGTACCAGTGACACCGCAAAAGTCGAAGCTGTGTTGACCAGCGCTGCTGACCGTTTGGCAGGCTGGGCGTACCTCAGCTGTCCCGAGGCGAACGACAGCGGCTACGACGTCATCGTCTCAGCAGCGGCTGACGATGTCGATTGGGGCCACGTTGACGCGGTGGTCATCACGTCGATCCTCTATTGGGATCCTTTGCTCAACGCCGACACCGACGCAGCGACCGATCCGCACCCCGCTGACGGTGGGTGGGCTGACACCAACGCGCTCGTCGGCAGCGACGGCTGCGGCGAAGACGTCAACTTCACCACCACCCGCACCCTGCAGAAGGTGACGATCGAAGCGCGTTCCCCCGACGGCGAAATCGTGCGCCAACTCGAAGTAGTCAAGAGCAACGTCGGCGACCGAATTGAGACAACCCCGTGAACAATCAGCCTGACCCGATTCCGCCTCGGAGGTCGGATTTCATGCGTTCACCAATCGCCCGCGGCGGCCGTTTTGCCCGCCGCAAGTCGACCAACGACGACGGCTTCACGCTGCCGGAGTTGCTCGTCGCAATGACGCTGTCCGGCGTCTTGATCGCTGCAATCTCGTTGTCGATCAGCGTCATGCTGAGAGCCGCACCCCAAGCTGAAACCCGACTCGCCGAGTCAAGCGACATCACGTTCCTACAGACCTGGGTTCCCGTCGACCTCTCGTCGGCCATCGATTCCTACGACGATCCCGACGATGCACAGCTCAAAGACAAAATGGAAAACAGCGACCCGTCGATGAGCTACAACGCGTCGCTCGAAGGAACCAACGTGCTGACACTCGTGATTCCCGACCTCGCTGCGAGCGACTGCATGCAAGTCGCTGGAGCGCTTCCGTCGTGCCACTACAAAATTGTCAGCTACCGCTACGTGCTCGTACAAGGCGACTGGTTGCTGGCCCGCTTCTTGATCACGAACGGAGGAACCGATGCCGAAACGGCGTCACGAGTCGGCGTCGCGCACGAAGTCAAGGATCCGCCAGCAGATGGCAGCTGGTCGCCTGGTATGGCGCCAGTGCACGCCTTCCAGATCACTTCTCGCAACCAGGTCGTCCTGCGACCAATCGGCGAGAACATCACTGTCTTTTTCAAGAGTGGCAGCGAGTTCTCGACCGGCGGCGCTGGCCTTTCGGCAGAGCGCGACTTGGTACCCAACGACCCCGTCACATTGCCCGACCCGACCGCTCCGCCGACACGCTGCGGTGGCCGCGTGGCGTTGGTCATCGACACGTCATGGTCGGTTCCCGGTTTCAATGGCGGTGACGACGTGGAGTCCGCCGCAATTGATTTCATCGACTCGTTCCAAGGCACACCAACAGCGCTGACGGTGATGGGTTTCGACTCAATGGCCTACCAGTTGTACCCGAACCTCAACGGTGTCCGCGGCAACTACATCGACCTGCTCGACCCTTCGAGCGATATCGAAAACGCGAAGACAAACATCCGTGAGCTGCCGAACGTTGACACCCAATACCCCGCCGCCACTCCTGAGCAGTACGGCTTTGAAAAGGGGTCGGGTCACTACCTGAATCCGACGGGTGTCGGCGTCGGAGTGGGCGACGACACCATTGGCTGGTCGAAGAAGCGTGAGTCCGAGACTGGTCGGACAAAGCGAGGCGGCACGAACTGGGAAGACGCGCTTCATGCCCCGTTCTTCCAAGAAGGTACGCAAACCGAGTCTGGCCAACAGCGGGCCCTGACGCCCGAAACGGTCGTGTGGATCACCGATGGCCTGCCGACCATGGACCGAGACGAAGCGTTGTACGACGTGGCCGGTACGGACTATCTCACTCCAGCCAAGATCGCAGCCAATGCTGGCCGTTCGACCGGTGCCCGAATCATCGGAGTTCTCGTTGGGCCCGGCGAGGCTGGTCTTGAGCAGAGCCTTGCGGACGTCGTTGGCGGAAACAAGTGGACCGGCAGCGTCGACCCCGACACGGGTGAAATCGACATGCAAAATGCCGTGTCGGCTGACTACTTCGCGAGCGACTTCGATCAGCTCGGCGATGTGCTCCGCTCGATCATGGCCGCGCAGTGCGGAGGCACCGTGACGATCCAAAAGGAAATCATCGGTGGAACCGCCGATGGCCTGTGGACCTATTCGACGAACACCGGTGACAGCACCCTCGACCTCGGCCTGACCTCGTCGCTGACATTCGACTTCAGCTTCGATCGCGGCGAAACCGCACGCGATGTCATCATTCACGAAGCAGCCCGTCACGGATACACCTTCTCCCATGCCGAATGCACTTCCGGGGGAGTTCCGGTCGCCGGGTCGAACGTGATCCAGAACCCCGATGACGTCCCCGGCGTTCTCCTGACAATCGAGCCAGACCAAGCAGTCAGCTGCACAATGTTTTCCAACCCGGAGTGAGCAGCATGATCAGCACACGAACCCTGTCTCGAACTTCCCGCGGTTCCCGCGGACGCTTGGATCGCGGCAACATCTTGCCGATGACGCTCATCATGATGGTGCTTGGAAGCCTGATCGTCACCGCACTGATGGCTTTCGCGATCACTATTCTCCGGAACCGTCCACCGCTCGAAGAACGCAGCGATTCGCTCGAAGCTGTCCGCTCTGCGATGCGTATCGCGATCGTGATGCAGCGCGATCATGGCCCGGACGGTTGCTTCGAGTCGAGCACGTCAACGTTCCGAGTCAACAACCGTGATGTGGTCATCACGTGCGAATCGATCGCCATCGAGGACGACAACGGTGGGCGCTTTGGTCTGATCGCTACGTCGAACAACGGCGAGGGCAACGGCGCTGCGCCGGGCAATGAAGCCATGCGTGTCGGCGACGTCGACACGCAAAAAATTATTCTCAGCTCCGTCTTCGTGAACGGTGGCAACCTCGGCGGAAACAATGGTGGCCTCACAATTAATGAGGGCGAAGTCATTGCCTCGTCGTACTCGTCGGCCACCGGAACATCGATCCACCGCTACACCACACTCGATCCGGCTGTCGACATCGAGGTCGATCCGTTGACGACGTGCCGGTCGCTGTTCGGCCCCGACGTCCAAGAGACCGACATCGACTTCAACAACCAAGCCGATGGCCCACTCATCGCACCTGACGCCAATACTGAAGTCGTCGGGGTGATGTACTCCAAGGGCGGCGCACCTGACCCGCCGCCACAGTGGACGCTCGACCGCTCGACAACTGATACCTCGACCGATCTCTTCGACGCCCTCCCACCACTCGGCCTCGTTGCCGACCCAGACACCGACGTGGGCTCCACCGAAGACTTGCGAATCTGCTACCAGCAGGTACCGAGTACCGACCTCAAATACATCCCGGAGTGGCTCACGTTCTGCGATTCGCTGATCATGGCCCCCGAGATGTTCGATCAAAGCGCCGCCACCGCCACGCGGGGCGTGGAATGCCGCAACGAGCCGTGGTGGGCCTACGCCGGCTGGAAGCCCAACCTGCGTCCCGACTACATCTACCCGCACCTGCCACAGATCCCGACGTACCCTCGGTCGTCGACTCCGGTCCCCGTTGGTTCGACGAACTGCCACGTCTTCTACCCGGGCCGCTACGAGAACGCCGTCACCCTCGATGGTGTCGCGGATGATGGCGGCACCAAACAATACTATTTCGCCTCGGGCGTCTATCTGTTCAACAAGCCGTTGACCATCACCAACGGCGCATCCGTTGTCATGGGCGAGGGCAGCTATAGAAGTTGCGCATTCGATGCTGACGCAGCGTTCCTCGCCGGGTCGCCGCGCAACCACGAAATCACGGGCAAGGGCGCAACGCTCCTGCTCGGCTCAGACGGATCGGGGTCTTCCAGCTTGATCGACAACGGTTCGATTGACGTCGTTGACTCTTCACTTCGTGTGAACCGTCGGGTCGCGACCAACGCGACTCGGGCAAGCTCGGGCATCAGCGTCATGTCGATCAACCTTGCAACAGGTGGACCAGGCCCAAGCGATGTGGAAATCCCGTCCGACGCCGAAGTGCTCCTGCCTGGCTGCCTCGCATCCGAAGTGGTCGGTGACCCATCCACGACAGCCGACGACCGGCCAGAGTGCGTTGAGAGCATCAGAACGTACACATTGACGCCGAACGGATCGGGGGCCTATTCCACGGCCCTCACGTACGAACCTTCACGGCTTGGACCTGACGCCGCAATCATCCATGCCGAGCTGAATGGCTCGGAAGTGACACACAACCGAGTCCTCTTTGGTGGCAACCTGTTTGTCCCGAACGCCCGGATCGACATGAGCACAACCGAGACGAACGACGAGTACGTCGTCCGTCTGCGCAACGGGGCCGTGGCGTCGAGTTTCAATTTCGACTTTCCGACCGGCGACGCGACCAACTTCCTGATTGGCCAAGAGACCGTCACGGTCTACGAGAAACTCAAGCTCGCAGCAGTCACCACCTTTGACGGCAAGGACTTCCGTTCGGTCGCCGAAGTCGAAGTCGACACATCGAACCGGTACGCCATCAACAACTGGACCGTCGGCTCAGGCTCCGACGACACCATATCGACCACGATTGCACCGTCGACCACAGTCACCGACGGTGGAACCACCACGATTGCACCGGACGGCGGAACCACCACAGTCGCGGGAGCAACCACAACCACAACCACGACCACGACCACAGTCCCAAGCGGTCCAACCACTTCGACGGCGACGACAATTCCGGCGACGACCACGACCACTTCGACGACCACGACCACCCTCTCGCCGAACGAGCCGCATAATTACTGCACCTCGGTTGGTCCCAGTTGGACACGAGATGTGGGCGACGGCGGCTACTGGGCTGCCGAGTACCGCAACGTTCCGACGTTCAACCATCACCCGAACAACCCCTTCGACGGAGAAGCCGAGGTTACCGAGAAGAGGAATGAGGTAAATTTCAACAATAGGGAAGGACAGATCCACCCCGATATTGATAAGGACTTCTTCACTGCACGCTTCACCCGCACGGTCAACTTCTACGCAGCGTGCGAGATGCACGTGGCCATTGGCGGCGACGACGGCATGCGCCTCTACATCGACGGAGAGGCGATCCTCGGCGACTGGACAAACCACGGGTTCGTTTGGAAGTCCGGCAAGCACCAGTTCAGCAGCGGTGAACACGAGCTCGTCGTCGAGTACTACGAGCACAAGAACAACTCGTCGCTCGTATTCCAATGGGCCAAATGATTCTTTTCCGCAACGTTGCCTGTCGCTGTAACGGCGTGACCGTCTACCCCAGCGTCACCCGCAAACGGTCTCGGTGTCTGGGGCCTCGAGCTGGATCAGGTAATTGTGGATGGTGTCTTCGATGCAGCTGTTGACCCGGTAGCCGGTGTGCTGGTTTGCCTCGACGATCACGAGGCGACCGTCTTCGAGCGATGCTGCCATGCGCCGACTGCTGTCGAGCGGCGTGCTCGGATCACCAGTCGTACCGACAACCACGATCGGGCCTGCGCCCACGCCAGTGACGTCGATCCGCGGGTCGATGGCAACAGGGAAGAAGCTGCACGTGTACGACCCTGTGGTGTACGGGAACAGACGGGGCGCCGCTCCAATGAGGACCTCAGCCTGTTCATCGGCTTCTGCAACGGTCAGCCGTTCCGGGTCGTCGGCACACGAAATCGCCTGAAACGACTCAAGCAAGTTGCTGTAGGTCCCATCGGCGCCCCGCTGGTAGTAGGCGTCCTGAAGTGCAAGTAGCCCGGCTCCGTCACCGGATTGGGCGTCATCGAGTGACCGTTCAAGGGCGGGCCAGAACCGGTCCGAATACATCGCCCGCACCACGCCGGTGACCGCAACGCTGAGGTTGACGTCGGCTCGACCTTCGGGCCCTGGAAGCGGCGACTCGTCAAGTTGTACGAGCAGCGCGTCGAAGGCGCTCTCGGCGTCGCCGTCGTTGTGGAATGCGCACGACGGAGTAGCACTGCATTCGGCGAGGAACGTGTTCAGCGCATTTTCGAAGCCAATCCACTGTTGCAGCGTGCTCTCGATCGAGTCGGCGTTCGGGTCAGCGGCTCCGTCAAACACTGCTGCCCGCACCGTCGTTGGGAACAACGTGGCCCACACAGCCCCAAGCTCACTGCCGTAGCTGAATCCAAAGTAGGACACCTGGCCTTCGCCCAGCGCCTGACGAATCGCATCCATATCGCGCGCCGAGTTGTTGGTCCCGATGTACTGCAGTGCGCGGCCAACCCGTTCTTCGCAGCGCGTCGCGAATTCTTCGGCGAGGCGAACGAGATCAGCCTTCTCGGAAGTGTCGTCCGGGGTGATGTCACCCGTCGCGAAGAACTCGTCGTACTCCACGTCGTCGATGCAATCGACGGCTCCGCCGCTGACCCCCGTACCGCGCGGATCCCATCCGACCACGTCGAATCGTTCGGTGATTGCGGGAAGGAACCAGCTCGTTGCGTTGATCCCCATCGTGCTTGCCGGCGAACCGGGGCCACCGTTGTTGACCAGGAGAGAACCAATCCGATCGTCCGGGTCAGCTCGGTGACGCGTGACGTACAGCTCGATGGTTTCGCCTTGAGGATCGGCGTAGTCGAGGGGAACCATGAGCCATGCCTCGTCGACGTTCCCGCCCAGCTCGGTCCACTCGATTTCGTAATCGAGCGGCTCCGTCGCAATAGTCGGCGCCAGAGTTTCGCCCGGCTGCGCCGTGATCGGTGTTGGCATCGTGGTGCTCGTCGGGATCGCGTTGATTTCGCGAGTCTTTGGTGCCGGCGGAGCATCGCTGCCAGTACAACTGGCGATCACGAGCGCACCCGCAAGAAGTGCAGAGGTCCGCCGCATGACTGCCAAGCGTACGAGCGGCTCTGGCGAGCGACATCTTCGTCCCCCATCATTCCGCGAACGACAGGGCGAACGACACGGCGAGTAAAACGGTGCGCTGGCGAGCGGGGCGAGCGGTCAGATAACCCTTAGCGTGGCACCATGCGGATGTCCCCCCACTACATGATGCCCGGCGACAAGGACTCGCTCGACGGCGTCAAGCTGGCCGACGGAACGTTCAAACGCGTCTGGGTGTTCGCGCGCCCTTACCGCCGGACGATTTCTGTGTTCCTTGCGGCCATTTTCATTGCGGCGCTCCTCGCCTTGGTCCCTCCGTTTGTCGTGCGCGAAATCATCGACAACGCAATACCGGACAACGACCGCGACGCCATCAAGGTGCTGGCGGCGATCGCCGTCTTCGCGGCACTCACCGACGCCGGGCTCGCCATCGTGCAGCGTTGGTGCAGCTCACGGGTCGGCGAAGGGCTGATCTATGACCTGCGTGGAGCGCTGTTCGCCAAAGTCCAACGCATGCCGATCGCATTCTTTACGCGGACACCCACCGGGTCGATCACGTCCCGGTTGAGCAGCGATGTCGTCGGAGCCCAGTCGGCGGTGACGAGCACGCTTGGCAGTGTGGTCAGTAACGTCATTGTCTTGACGACCACGTTGGCCGCGATGATCGCCCTCGAGTGGCGGCTCACGCTGCTGACGCTGATCGTGTTGCCGCTCTTCATCGTGCCAGCCCGCCGTGTCGGGACGCGCCTGCAGGGAATCTCTCGCGAGCAGATGGGTCACAACGCTGCGATGAACACCCAAATGACCGAGCGTTTCAATGTCTCTGGCGCCACTCTTGTCAAGCTGTTTGGCTCCGGTCAGCGCGAGCGAGAATCCTTCGAGAGCCGAGCACGCGGCGTCCGCGACACCGGCATCCAGGCAGCGATCTACGGCCGTGTGTTCTTCGTTGCGCTCGGCCTCGTTGGGGCGATCGGCACCGCAGCGATTTACGGCATCGGCGCATTGATGGTCGTCGACGGCGAAATCTCGACCGGCACGCTCGTTGCACTGGCCGCACTCGTCACTCGCGTGTACCAACCGCTGACTGGGCTGACCAACGCACGGGTTGACCTGATGACCTCGATGGTGAGTTTCGAACGCGTCTTCGAAGTGCTCGACGCACCAGAGGCGATCCAAGAAAAGCCAGGTGCAATCGATCTGGTCGCCCCGCGTGGTGGCGTCGAGTTCGACAACGTCACGTTCCGATACCCGCCCGCTGCCGAATCGGCAATTCCCACGATGGAGCAGAACGCCGGCCTTGGCGGTGACACCGATCCCGATGTCGACGTCCTGCACGGGCTGACGCTGACAATCGCACCGGGTGAAACACTCGCCCTCGTCGGGGCATCTGGTGCCGGGAAATCGACCACGATCTCGCTCATCCCGCGCCTCTACGACGTCACCAATGGTGCAGTCCGCATCGACGGACACGACGTCCGCGACCTCACTCTCGACAGCTTGCGAGCCACGATCGGCGTGGTGTCACAGGATCCGCATCTGTTCCACGAATCAATCGGCAACAACCTGCGCTACGCCGACCAGTCAGCCAGCGATGATCAGCTCATCGCTGCAGCCAAGGCGGCTCGGATTCATGACACGATCGCGGCGCTGCCTGACGGCTACGACACCATCGTCGGCGAGCGTGGCTATCGGCTGAGCGGTGGCGAGAAGCAACGGCTGGCGATCGCCCGTCTGCTGCTGAAGGATCCTGCGATCATCATTCTCGACGAGGCAACAAGCCATCTCGACAACGACAACGAAGCGCACATCCAAGCCGCTCTCGAACATGCGATGGAGGGCCGAACCGCTCTCGTTATCGCGCATCGCCTGTCGACAATTCGCAGCGCCGACCGGATCGCGTTCATCGAAAACGGTCGAGTCGCCGAAATCGGCACACACGCCGAACTGCTGGCAGCTGGCGGGCGCTATGCGCACCAACTGCAAGCAGGTGATCTCGTCATCCCGAACTGAGCGCGCCGCCCAGTCACAGGTTGATCAACCGCGAGCCCCGTTCTCGTTTCTCTCAAGCCAGGCACAGCTGCCACACTTCACATGTGATCCAAGCAGCGGTGCGGGCAGCGCAGGTCCCGCCATTTCATGCCATGGCAATGAACCGAGCAGCCGGCGCCCGCGAGGCTGCCGGCGCCCGCGTCATGCACCTCGAGGTTGGGCAACCAGCGACAGGTCTCCCCGACACGGCCCGCCGAGCGGTGATCAGCGCCCTCGACACCCCACTCGGATACACGAACGCAACTGGTGTGCCAGAGCTTCGGGAACGTCTTGCTGATCGGCATACAGCGCTTGGCCCACCGGGGGCGCGACCGCTCGACCCATCACGAATCGTGGTCGTCGCTGGGGCATCTGCCGGTTTCTCACTGGCCTTCCTCACGTTGTTCGAGCCCGGCCAGCGGGTCGGGGTCATCGAGCCGGGCTATCCCTGCTACCGGAACACACTCATCGCACTCGGCATCGAGGCCGTGCCGATCCCCGTTGGACCAGAGAGCCGGTGGGCCCCGACTGCCCAACATCTGAGCAACGCCGGTCATCTCGACGGACTCGTACTTGCCTCTCCGTCGAATCCGACGGGAACGATCCTGTCTGGCAACGCACTCGCCGAGGTTGCCGGTTACTGCAGCGACCACGGCATCGCGATCGTTGCCGACGAGATCTACCACGGCATCGTCGACGACGGAATCGCTGCGCCGATGCTCGAACACGCGCCCGACGCCATTGTCATCAACAGCTTCTCAAAGTACTTCTCAATGACTGGCTGGCGGGTTGGTTGGATGGTGGTCCCTGACCATCTCGTCGACGTGGTCGAACGCCTGCAACAGAACATGCACATCTGCGCTCCGCACGTTTCGCAGGTCGCCGCGCTGGCCGCCCTCGATGCAACCAATGAGTTGGAAGGCCATGTCGCTCGCTACCGGGTCAACCGACGAGTGATGCTGTCTGGCCTGAGTGCTGCCGGCATCACCGACATCGCGCCGGCCGACGGCGCGTTCTATATCTATGCCCACGTCCCTCAGTTCACGACCGACATTGGACTGTCGTCAATGGACCTGTGCCAGCGATGGCTCGACGAACTGGGCGTGGCCTGCACCCCCGGTATCGACTTCGACCTGGCCCGAGGCCACGAGTACATCCGCTTCTCCTATGCCGGCGAAGGCTCCGACCTCGACGAAGCGTGCTCGGCAATCGCGAGCTGGGCACCATGAGTCGACCACCCGGCGAGCGGACTGGCCCGCTGGTCGATCTGCGCGTCATCGACATGTCGACGGTGCTCGCCGGGCCGAACTGTGCGCGGTACCTCGCCGACTTCGGCGCCGACGTGATCAAGGTCGAGCGGCCGGGCGGCGACAGCCTGCGCAACATGGCGTGGCGCGACCCGCGCGATGGCGAGGGCCTGTGGTGGAAGCTGGTCAACCGCAACAAGCGGACCGTCGTGCTCGACGTGAAAGACGATGCCGATCGTGCCACCTTGCTGCGGCTCCTCGACGAGGCCGACGTGCTCGTCGAGAACTCTCGTCCGGGAACGCTTGAGCGGCTCGGCCTCGGGCCAGATGTCTTGTTGGCTCGCAACCCGAAGCTGGTCATCACGCGAGTGTCGGGGTTCGGCCAAGACGGGCCATACGCGTCCCGTGCGGGCTTCGCAACGATCGCGGAGGCCATGTCCGGGCTCGTTGCCCTCTCCGGTGAGCCCGAAGGCCAGCCGCTCCTGCCACCAGTCGCTCTGACCGACGAAGTGACCGGCCTCTCGGCCGCATTCGCCACGATGGTCGCATTGCACTCGGGCGTCGGCCAGGTTGTCGATGCGAACCTGTTGGAGACGATGTTCCACATGATGGGGCCACTCGCCTCGCTCTTTGCGGTGACTGGCGAACAGCAGCCTCGACTCGGTGCCGGCCTGCCCTACACGGTGCCCCGAGGGACCTACCAGTGCAACGACGGCAAGTGGGTTGCGGCATCGACGAGCAGCGATTCGGTGGCGGCCCGGGTGATGGAGCTACTCGGTGTCGGAGACGACGTGCGGTTCACAACCTTCGCCGGGCGCACCGAGCACCGTACAGACCTCGAAGCGATCATGACCGCCTGGTGTGCAGATCGGACACAAGCCGAAGTGGTCGATGCGTTCACTGCAGCCGACGCGGCGATCGGCCCAGTTCTCGACATGGCCGAGATCGCCCGCGACCCCCACTACGCGCAACGGGGCACCATCGAAACCGTTCCAGACGGCTTGGGTGGCACCCCGATGCAGAGTGTGATTGCTCGATTGTCGGCAACGCCCGGATCAATCCGGTGGGCAGGCCGCGGACTCGACGCCGATGGCGCCGAGATCGCAGCGAGCGGCTGGGACAGTCGTTCAGACTGATCAGCCGCAGCGGCTCACTTGCCAGGCTGACTCTTTATCTTGTCGAACAAACCCATGGTGGTCTCCCTCGTATTGGTTGAGCGCGACCGCCTTACGACTGTGCCCCGATTGGGCAGCTGACGCCCGTGCCCTTGATGCCGCAGTAGCCATTCGGATTCTTGGCGAGGTACTGCTGGTGGTACGGCTCGGCGTAGTAAAAGTCAGTGTGGAAGTCGATGGATCCGACTTCGGTGGTGATCTGACCCTTGCGCATCGCGTCGAGGCCTCCTTGAACACGCGCCTTGGTTGCTTCGATGACCGGGAGTTGGCTCGGCTGCGTGGCCCAGACGCCTGTGCGGTACTGGCTGCCAACGTCGTTCCCTTGGCGCATCTCCTGGGTGGGGTCATGCTCTTCCCAGAAAACCTGCATGATCCGCTCGAAGCTGATCACTGAAGGGTCGAACACGATGCCGACGGCCTCAGCGTGGCCCGTCCGGCCGGTGCAGTTCTCTTCGTAGGTGCAGTTCGGCGTGAAGCCACCGGCATAACCAGCAAAGGTGGAGTAGACCCCCTCGAGCTGCCAGAAGAGCCGCTCGGCGCCCCAGAAGCAGCCCATTCCGACCACGGCAATCTCCATACCGTCAGGCCAGGGGCCCGTGAGCGGGTTGCCGTTGACGAAGTGCGCGTCGGGCACCTGCATAGCTTCGGCGCGGCCGGGCAGGGCCTCGTCGGGGGCGATCATGGTCGAGGTCCTCCGGAAAAGCATGGCCTCAGGATACGAGGCCCTGTCATCACCCCAACCGCGCGCCCCCTCCCCCCCTCTGTTCGTCAGCAGCGTTCGGTACGGTCTGGGGCGTGACGATTCGGGACATGATCGAGGCAGATTTGCCGCAAGTAATGGCGATCAACGAGGCCAATGTGCCCGAGGTGGGAGACATCGACCTCGAACAACTGCGATTCATCGTGAGCGAGAGTGCTGCACGGCTGGTGGTCGAAGCCGATGGCGCGATCGCCGGGTTCTGCCTCGTGCTCGCGCCCGGCTCGGCCTATGACTCCATCAACTACGCGTGGTTTATGGAGCGCTACCCCACCGACTGGTATCTCGATCGCGTGGCCTTCGACGCAGCAACACAGGGCAAGGGTCTCGGGAGTCAGCTCTACGCCGAGGTCGAGCGTCGCCTCACCGCGGCTGCAGCAACCGGACTCACGCTCGAAGTAAACATCGACCCGCCAAACGAACCGTCACTCGCGTTCCACAATAAGCACGGCTTTGTCGAAGTCGGCCAGCAGACGTCTCACGGCATCGAGGTCAGCTTGATGCGAAAATCTGCGAGATAGCGAGATACCGAGATAGTTGCGAAAGGGGCCTGACCCCATCCGCAACTGTTGCGAAAGGGGCCTGACCCCATACGCAACTATCTGCGGTCTTGGAGGAACTTGAAGTGGGCGCGGGTCGACGCGACGTGGTCGGTGTCGATGTCGGCAAAGATCGTGGTTTCGGTCCCGGCAGCGTGGACGAGTACTTCGCCGAGCGGATCGATGACCATGCTGTCGCCGCAGTGGTCGAGTTGCCCGGTGCGCTGGCCGTTGGCATCGACAGCGCCGTCACGGCCGACCCGGTTGACCGCCACGAAGTACGCCTGGTTTTCGATGGCGCGGGCCCGGGCAAGCGTCTGCCAGTGGTGGCGCCGCTTCGCCGGCCAGTTGGCCACGAGGAGATACGCGTCGGTGTCCTTGGCCAGCGCCCAGAACTCGTTGGCAAATCGCAGGTCGTAACAAACAAACAGGCTGACTCGGACGCCTTCAATCTCGACGGTCACAAAGTCGGTTCCGGGCCGGACGTAGGCATCTTCGCCGCCATGTGAGAACGGATGGATCTTGCGATAGCGGTGCACGGTGCCGTCAGGGCCCGCCAGCACAAACACGTTGCTGACGCGTTGATCCTCAGCCGGTGCGTCTGGCGCGATCTCGGCGCACGACCCTCCGACCCACACACCATGCGCGGCTGCCTGAGCGACAAGGAACTGGCTCGACGGGCCGCCCTCTGGTTCAGCGATTGCCGGGTCACTGAAGAAGAAGCCAGTCGAAAATGTCTCGGTGAGCAAAACGAGACGTGCTCCCCCGGCCGCCGCCGCAGCAATCCTTGGCGCGAGCATCGCGAAGTTGGCGTCGCGGTCGAACCAAACAATGTCGTGTTGGATGGCAGCGACACGGAGTGTGGTCATGAGGCAAATCCCTTCGCAAGAGCATCGGCCGCTGCATTGATGATGTGCATCTGTTTGCAGTAGGCAAACCGAACCATGTGGCGGCCGTTGTCTGGCCGAGCGTAAAACACCTCGTTCGGTATGGCAACAACGCCCGCTTTGGCGGGGAGCTGTCGACAGAACTCATAACCGTCACCACTCGGGTCGATCGAGCGGATATCGACCGTGGCAAAGTAGCTGGCCTCCGGCTTGAACACGGTGAAGCCGACGTCAGTCAGCACATCGCAGAGCCGATCCCGAGTCGCCTGCAGCCCGGCCCGCAGACCTTCGAAGTAGGAGTCCGCCAGACGTAGGCCGACCGCCATGGCTGGCTGGAACGGCCCGCCGCTGACGAACGTGAGGAATTGCTTGGCAGTTCGGGCCGCCGTGACCAGGTTGGCCGGGCCGGTCATCCACCCGATCTTCCAACCGGTGGTGTGGAACGTCTTGCCGCCTGACGAGATGGTGAGGGTTCGCTCGAACATGTCGGGCAACGTGCACATCGCGATGTGTTCACGCCCGTCGAACGCAAGGTGCTCGTAGACCTCGTCGGTGACAACCACAAGGTCGTGCTCGATCGCAAGGCCCGCTATCAGCTGGAGCTCAGCGCGAGTGAACACTTTGCCGCTCGGGTTGTGCGGCGTGTTGAGCATGATCAGCTTGGTCTTTGCGCCGATCGCGTGGCGCAACTCATCGGGGTCGAACACGTACTTGCCGTCGGCGTCGGGTGCGAGCAGAACGGGAACCGCAATGGCGCCAGCCATAGCGATGTTCGCTCGGTAGCTGTCGTACATTGGCTCGAATACGACGACCTCGTCTCCGGCATCGAGCATCCCGAGGAGCGCACTGGCAATTGCCTCGCTGGCACCGGCAGTGACGACGATCTCAGAAGCCGGGTCGAGTTCGATTCCGTAGAAGCGCTGCTGGTGTTCCGCAATTGCCTCGCGTAAATCGGGCAGGCCAGGCAGCGGCGGGTATTGGTTGCCACCGGAGTTAATCGCGTCGATCGCAGCGTCGAGAACGGCGCGCGGCCCGTCGGTGTCAGGGAACCCTTGTCCGAGGTTGATCGCTCCGGTCTCGGCAGCGAGTGCCGACATCTCGGCGAAGATTGTCGTGCCGAATCCATTCAGCTTCGAAGTCATCACGTCAGCGGGAGCGGCCACGTTGGAAGTGTAGAAGAGCTGCCACAGCGACTCGGCGCTCGACTCCGAGAAGTTCGTTGTCAGGGCAGAACTGGCTTTCGGCGATCCGCCGGTATGCCCGATTCAGCGTCGCTCGTTGAGGCCAGTCGGTGGACGACCCCGGTGGCCTTGGCTTCGTACATCGCGACGTCGGCTGCTTGCATGAGTGCTTGGAAGTCCGAACCGTGGCGTGGGAAGAGTGCTGCGCCGATACTGCCGCTGACCGACACGTCACCGGCCATTGGCGCTGAATTCATCGCCGCAGCAATTCGCTCGGCGCTGTTGCGCACCGCGTTGGCCTCGACGAGCCCAGGGAGGATGACGACGAACTCGTCGCCGCCCCAGCGAGCCACGAGGTCGGTCTCGCGCAGGGCCCCGACCAGTCGTTCGGCGCACGCCGCCAAGACGCTGTCACCGAATTGGTGACCACGGGTGTCATTGATCTGCTTGAAGTCATTGAGATCGATCAGCATGATGCAGAGGCCGGTTCCGAAGCGGCCAGCCATCTCGATGGCCACTTCGCTCTGTCGCTCGAACTCGCGGCGGTTCGCGAGACCAGTCAGTTCGTCGGTGGTCGCGCGTCGTTCGAGATTCCGACGTTCGGCGAGGAACGTCCACCCAGCAAGTGCCACGAGGATCGTGCCGAGTCCGAGCACGATCACATACGGACCAGACGTATCGGTGCCCCAACCAACGTTGCGCTCAGCGCTCGCTCGAACCAGCAAAGAACCGCCGTCGAGTGGCTCGGAGATCTGCTCGACGACCCCGCTTTGGCCCAGTGCGTTGGCGATGCTGGCAACCTCCGGTGACGTTTCGGAGTTCGACGGCTTGACGTTGACTTCGACGTCCAGTTCGCCAATCCACTGCAGTGTGAATGCATCGATGACAGCATCGAGCGGCAGCTGAATCGAGGACGTGAACGCTGGTCTTGGGGCGACGATGAGGACCGAGTTGCTGGCGGAATCGACGACCGCGACCGTTGGGAGTGATTTCGAAGCGGCGGAACCAAAGGTACTGAGCGCTGCGAGGTCGCGACCCGAGCACCGCGTCCCGACACAGGCCTCGACAGTGACGTCGAAGGTGGCGAGCAGTTCTTCCGGGGAGGTATCGGCAGTCGACACCTCCAAGACGGCGCGGGCCCGCAGGACGGCGTCCTGGACCGAGTTCGTGGCTGCAGCGGTGGCGGCCTGCACGCGAGCGTTCTGTCCGCTGTCTATATCGGACCGATGGTCGACCAGCGCGGCCAGCGTCGCCACCAGCAGCATCATGCTGCCAACCAGGGCGCCAACACGAACGAATCCCATGGCAGTGAATCGGCAACCGCAGCACACAACTTGAGAATGTTTATTGAACTGTCTGCTTCGTTGACCAGACATCGCTCTTGAGTCGAAAACGACCAGCCGAAAACGACCAGCCGAAAACGACCACGGCCCCCGAAGAACGGGGGCCGTGGGAAGTGCGCCCGGAGAGAGTCGAACTCCCAACCGCTTGATCCGTAATCAAGTGCTCTATCCATTGAGCTACGAGCGCATATATGTGAGTGTTCAGTCTAAGCGGAAAGTCAGGAGACGCGTCCCGATTTTGTCGACCCGATTACGTAATTTGCGATCAGCAATCAGCGTGCCCCGTCGATCGAAATGGTTGTGACAACCGGGAGCTCAGTAGCCCCATGGCCCCCAGCCGCCAGCACGCTGGTACAGCTCGTACGCCGCACGGGCATTGGTCGCCGGGTCGTACAACTGCTGACCGTCGGTGATGCCGATGTCGCTGAGCCAGCTTCGATGAACTGTCCAGTACATCTGGAAGAGGCCGTAACAGCAGAAGTTCTTGGCGGTCGGCACGAATCGGCTTTCGCGGTAGGCGATCTCGATCGCACGCTCTTCGAGCTCGTCAGGCCACGCGTCACGGATGATCTGCTTGACCTCGTCCGGCGTGGAATTCGTGCTCGACGGCGTCGTGCCAACAGGCGTAGCAGCCGGCGTCGTCGGTGCCGGTGCGGCCGGTGCGGCCGGTGTTGGCGGCGCCGGCGTGGTCGCGCCGGCCGGCAAGCAGATCGACGTGCCAGGGTAGATCGGCGTCAACGAAGATGCGCCGTTCACTTCGAGCAGTTCAGCGAGCGGAACTTCCGCAGCGTCGGCGAGACGAATCCAAAAGTCACCGGCGACAACCTCATAGTCAATCGCGCAGGTGCGCTCGATTCGATCAGCGGGTGCGTTGGCGGCTGCGGCGTCGAGGGCTGTGCTGCCTTTTGCCGGCATCGTCTGCGGGTAGGCCAGCTGAGTCGCACTGATCGGCCTGGCGCCCGGTGCAGTTGCTTCGGTCACCGTTGCCTGCTGCGTGTTGACCGGAACGGCACGCGGCAGATCGTTCGGATCAAGCTGACCAGTGGCGGCCAAGGCCGGCACCTCGGCAGTCGCAGCCTCTGTCGCAGCGACAGTCGGGAGGATGTTGAGGGCCGCGGTCGGCCCACTCAGCGGCGACGATTCAATCAGTGCTTCTGTGCTGCTTCCACGGAAGCTCAGCAGGGCAGGAACCAAGAGTGCCGCCACGAGTGCGACGACGCCGAGGCGCATCAGTAGCGGGTCGACGCCCGGCGATTCGGTCTGGCCAGTTGCGACGGGCGCAGGAGCAAACTCGGCGTCCCACTGTTGCGGCTCGGCAGCAGCGACCGGATCGGTCCGAGGCGTTGGCGTCGCGACAGCCGTGTCGCTGTAGGTGTAATCGAAGTCATCGAGATCGTCGAACATTCCTTCTGCTGGCGCTCCAGAGCGGGCGCCGGTAACAGGGCGAGCCGCTTCGGGCCGGACGATGCCGTGCTCGCGAGTCGGGTTGGCGCCGCTCGACAGCAGATTCGCCAAACGACGCTTGATGCGCTGCGAAGCCCGCTCAGCTCCGTCATTCAGTGGCACTGCCGACTGGTCAATCGTTGCGTCAGTCCGCGGGCCGCGAGAAGTCGGTTGCGTATTGGTGCGGTCCGACCAGTCGGATTGGTCGCCCCAGAAATCGTCATTGCCGCTACTCATCGACTGCTGTCTAGTCGGTTCGTCATCAAACCGCAACATTGCTGTCACCTGGACGACATGCTCGTAACTTTCCCGACGGGCGGCCCGATGAGTGCATTGACCTCGTCGTCGGAGCAATTTCGCGAGGGAAACGGGCCACCCTCCCCGAAAACCCAAACGACCGACACGCTTGAGCGTGTCGGTCGCAGTGGCGGAGAGGGTGGGATTTGAACCCACGGACCCCGGAGGGTCAATGCCTTAGCA
>ERZ888423.1484-NODE-1484-length-20046-cov-13.339653_pt1 | contig 20046 bp, 17 predicted proteins | sample MGYA00520523_ERZ888423 | MGnify/ENA primary metagenome ERZ888423 (study PRJEB32303, sample SAMEA104408611) | aquatic metagenome | biome: Brackish water; feature: Pelagic; material: water | place: Baltic Sea | collected 2014-06-08T10:24:00 | depth 30,27 m ...
CAATAATATAAAAATAATACAATTTATAAATTTTGGAATAGTTAATTTTGAAATAGTTAATCTTTACATTAATATTATTGATGCGTTTTAGTCTAAAATGGCGAAAAACTAAAAGAAAATTGTTAGATTCATATCACAATTGTAAAGCGGTTAACTTTAAATTTTATGAACCCCAAAAAATAAATTTTATGAAAAAGCTTTTTCTACTTACATGTACTTTGTTAACTTTATTTTCATGTACAACAGACACGTCCAATCTTGAAATCGAAAATGAAACTATTTCAAGTTTAGCAAAAAAAGGAGATTCTTTAGTGACTAATGAACGAAATTGTGCAAGTCAAGATATTTTAGAACATGAATTAAAAAAAAATCCAGAATTATCCTTAAAAATTGAAAAAATTGAAGAATTTTCAAAAAAAGTAATCATTAAAGATATTTTTGAAATATTCCCAATTCGAATTGAGATTCCGGTTGTGATTAACGTCTTGTATAGAACATCCGCTGAAAATATTTCATCATCACAAATTCAATCTCAAATAGATGCTCTTAATCAAGATTTTAATGGTACTAACGCCGAATTTAATCAGGTACCTGGAGTTTTTGCAGGAGTAAAAGCAAATGTTGGCATTAAATTTGTTTTAGATAGAGTTATTAGAATACAAACGACTCGAACAGAATGGTCAGTTCTAAATGAAGAAATGAAAAAAACAGCTTTTGGAGGAATAGCCCCTACTTCACCAACAAACAAACTTAACCTTTGGGTCTGCACCTTGGCTGGGGGGATATTAGGCTATGCAAAAGCTCCTGGGACTGCATTAGAATTGGATGGCGTTGTTATAGATTCTAGATATTTTGGAACAAACGGAAGAGCTACGGCACCGTTTCATAAAGGAAGAACTGCTACGCACGAAATTGGACATTGGTTAAATGTTAGACATATTTGGGGCGACAGTACTTGTGGAAATGATTTGGTTTCAGACACACCTTCGCATAATGCAGCAAATTATGGATCACCAGTTTTTCCACATTATTCAACTTGTCTTGGAAATCCAATTGAAATGACTATGAATTTTATGGATTACACTAATGATGTATCTATGTATATGTTTACAAATGGCCAAAGAGATAGAATGAGAGCTCAATTTTTACCAGGAGGCTATAGATACACATTTTTGCAATAAAAATTTTTATTTTCTTTAATCAAAAAACTCGTTATTAATTGACGAGTTTTTTTTATTTTAGCAAAAATTAATAACTATGACATCCAAAGAAATTTCAAATGGAATTATAAGAGCTGTTGCAATACTTTTAGTGAGTAGTTTACTATTGTTTTTTTTATTTAAGGTTAGCACAATCATTATATATTGTATTATTTCAATAGTGTTATCATTATTACTAAGCCCTTTAGTCTCTTTTTTAAAGAAGCGTTTGAAATTTAATAACACTTTAGCTGTAATAGTCACACTTTTAATAGCCTTTTTAATTATTAGTGGTTTTATTTTATCATTTACTCCACTTTTACTTGCCCAAGGTGAAAAATTATCATTATTAGATATTAGTTCACTTGAAAAAAATTATTACATAGTACTTCAAAATATAACTAATTATTTGGATGCATATAATATTAATTCAAAACAATTGTTAGAAAGCAGTAAATTAACATCTTTTACTTCTTTAGAATTCATTCCAAATTTTATTAATAGTTTTTTTAATACGATTGGAAATTTTAGTGTTGGTTTCGCTTCTGTTTTATTTATTACCTTTTTTATTTTAAAAGAACGACAGACATTCTATCTTAAATTTGAAGGATTAATTCCTGAAAAACAAAAAGTAAAAGTAAATAATTCAATCAATGCAATACATCATTTATTATCAAGATATTTTATAGGATTATTGATACAATTAACAATAATATTGATCTTATATTTTATTGTGTTTCTAATTTTTGGGGTCGAAAATGCTTTTATTATTGCTTTATTATGCGCTATTTTTAATATCGTTCCTTACGTTGGTCCATTAATTGCATCGATTTTTGCTGCTTTATTAATAATGACTAGTGGAATTGGTTCTGGTGCTGATTTTACAAACGATACAATTCCAACTGCATTATATGTTCTTATCGGAATGTCTATTGTACAAATAATTGACAATAATTTAAGTTCTCCACTTATTTTTTCCAAAAGTACAAATTCACATCCTTTAGAAATTTTTTTAGTTATTTTGATGTCTGGTATTTTATTCGGAATTACTGGAATGATTATAGCTGTGCCTTTTTACACCTCGCTAAAAGTCATTGCTAAAGAATTTTTTCCAGAAAACAAAATCATAAAATTGCTTACAAAAAAAATATAATTTTGGAAATTAATCAATTATTAAATCCTGAAATTCAAAATTTTATTCAAGGTAATTTATCTTCTAACGGAGCTAAATTAGCTTTGAAAAAAAATCCATTCCCAAATTCAAACTATTCCGATATTATTCATCAAATTATTTCTAAAAATAAAGCTAAAGAAAAATTACCAACGTGGTTTTTTACAGAAAATATTATTTATCCAGAAAAAATTTCGATTGAACAAACCTCTTCTGAAAAAACCGCTAAATACAAAGCAAATTTAATTTCAGGAAAAAATATCATAGATTGTACGGGTGGTTTTGGAATTGACGCTTATTATTTTTCAAAATATTTTGATACTGTTATTTATTGCGAAATCAATTCGAAATTATCCGAAATAGTTCAACATAATTTTAATCAACTTGGAATTAACAACATAAACTGTCTTTGTGGTGATAGCACTGAAATTCTTAAAAAATTAAATCAGCAATTTGATTGCATTTACATTGACCCATCTAGACGAAATGACAGTAAAGGAAAGGTGTTTATGCTTGCTGATTGTTCACCAAATGTAGTTGAATTACAAAAATTTTATTACCAATTTACAGATACATTATTAATTAAAACCGCACCTATTTTAGATCTTCATGCTGGTTTATTAGAATTAAAAAATGTAGCCGAAATACATATTGTTGCTATAGATAATGAGGTAAAAGAACTATTATGGAAAATAGAAAAAGAATTCATTGGAAGTCCGAAAATATTTGCAATTAATATTGATAAAGAAAACGTAATAACTTCAGAAATTAGAACCAATGAAAACTATAAAGCTACTTACAGTCTGCCCAAAAATTTCATATACGAACCCAATGCATCGTTGCTAAAATCTGGTGGTTTTGAGGCAGTATCCGAAATATTTAGTATTGATAAATTACACCAACACTCTCATTTATATAGCTCAAACGATTTAATTGACTTTCCTGGAAGAAGGTTTAAAATTGACACGATTGTTCCGTTTCAAAAAAAAGAAATCACACAATTAATACAAGGAAAAAAAATGAATGTTTCTTCAAGAAATTTTCCTATAAAACCAGACGAAATAAAGAAAAAGTATAAAATTACCGATGGAGGTGCAATTTATGCGTTTTTTACTACAAACTTAAATAATGAAAAAATAGTTTTACTTTGCACCAAAATATAAACACAATGAAAAAAATTTACATCCTTTTCTTTCTAATTCCTTTATTTTCAGGAGCTCAAACAAACGAATGCGTTTATGAAGTTGAACAAAAAACTGATTCAACTTCATTAAAAGTACTTTCGGAAGTATTAATTGATGAGAAAATTTTTGGCAACACAAATGAATATTTATTTTTTAGTTTATTAAATATTGATGGTGTTCCAATGCTAGAGTTACAATTATTACAAAAAAGCAAAGATTTTATACCTGCTAAATGTATTAACAAAACTTCAAAAATAATATTACAACTACAAAACGGTAAAATTGTAACCTTACTTGCTAATGAAGAAGAACGATGTAGCGTTTTAAATTATGATGAAAAAGAAAAGAACAATATAAGAGTTTTAACTGGTTATTTCTTTTTTGGTATCACAAACTATGAAGAATTGAAAAATAGTTCGGTTACTATAATGCGTGTTCAATATAATGGTGATTCAAAGGATTATGTGATTAAGAATGAATTGGTTTCAGAAACTTTGAATAGAAAATCAAATCCAGATACGTACTTTATGAACTATATAAAATGTATAGATTGATAAACAAAAAAGCCTTGGAATACAAGGCTTTTTTGTGATCGCGCCAGGATTCGAACCTGGGACCTACTCATTAGAAGTGAGTTGCTCTATCCAGCTGAGCTACGCAACCTATTTTATTTTTGTCGGGGTGGCAGGATTCGAACCTGCGGCCTCCTGCTCCCAAAGCAGGCGCGATAACCGGGCTACGCTACACCCCGAAAACAAAAAAAAGCGGAGAGACAGGGACTCGAACCCTGGCGACGGTTACCCGTCGACAGATTAGCAATCTGCTCCGTTACCACTCCGGCACCTCTCCTTTTATTCTATAAGAACTTATCTTTTTTGCGGTTGCAAATGTATGTTTTCATTCATTAATATACAACTATTATTGAACTTTTTTTATTTATTTTCAAATATAAATTTTAAATGTGCTTATATTCAACCTACTAACAAAATACACATAATTTTATATTCGAGAATAATTTATAACATTCATAATCTAAATTGGTTATTATTTTTTTTTATTAGTTTGTTCAAATCTGATTTTTTCAAGTTTAGACAATAGAATTTCAATAATTACTTAATAAAAATTAGAATATAATTAGTAAATTCGCAATTCAAAATAAACCTCACAATCATGAATAAAAAAGTAGTTATCGTTTCAGCGGTAAGAACTCCAATAGGTAGTTTTATGGGAGCATTATCAAGTGTGCCTGCTACAAAATTAGGCGCTGCTGCAATTAAAGGTGCTTTACATAAAATTAATCTAGACCCTAAACTTGTTGAAGAAGTTTTAATGGGTAATGTTGTTCAAGCTGGAAACGGTCAAGCTCCTGCAAGACAAGCTGCATTATATGCTGGATTATCTGAAAATGTTGCTTGTACAACTGTGAATAAAGTTTGCGCTAGTGGTATGAAAGCTGTAATGCAAGGCGCACAAGCTATTATGGCTGGAGATGCTGAAATTGTAGTTGCTGGTGGAATGGAAAATATGAGCTTAATTCCGCATTATGTGCATTTAAGAAATGGAGTTAAATTTGGTCCAACATCTTTAGTAGATGGCATGCAAAAGGATGGACTTACAGATGCATATGATAACAATGCTATGGGCGTATGTGCTGATCTTTGTGCTTCAGAATATAACTTTACTAGAGAAGATCAAGATAACTTCGCAATTCAATCTTACAATCGTTCAGCTGCTGCTTGGGATGCTGGTAAATTTGATGCAGAAATTGTACCTGTAGAAGTTCCACAAAGAAGAGGTGAAGCTATTATTGTTTCAAAAGATGAAGAATATTCTAATGTAAAATTAGATAAAATCCCATCTTTAGCACCTGTTTTTACAAAGGAAGGAACTGTAACTGCTGCTAATGCTTCAACTATTAACGATGGTGCTGCTGCATTAGTTCTCATGAGTGAAGATAAAGCACAATCTTTAGGTTTAAAACCACTTGCCTACATAAGATCATATGCCGATGCTGCACAAGAACCTAAATGGTTTACAACAGCACCAGCAAAAGCATTGCCAAAAGCTTTAGAAAAAGCAGGTTTAACTATTTCTGATGTTGATTATTTTGAATTTAATGAAGCATTTGCTGTGGTAGGTTTAGCCAATGCAAAAATTTTAGGTATTGACAATGATAAAATTAATGTTAATGGTGGTGCAGTTTCTTTGGGTCACCCACTAGGATGTTCAGGTGCAAGAATTATAGTAACTTTAATAAGTGTTCTTAATCAAAATAATGCAAAAATTGGAGCCGCTGCGATTTGTAATGGTGGTGGTGGTGCTTCTGCTATAGTAATTGAAAGAGCATAATTTAATTATTTACTAATGATGGGTTTTGAAATTTAATTACATTTGTAACTATATCTTGATTCATCATTATTTATTTTAACCAACTATGTTTGGAATATGTAATTTAGCCATTGTATCTTTAAGAGCCGAAGCTAGCGATAAAAGCGAGCAAGTTTCGCAATTGTTATTTGGTGAGCACTTTAAGATTATTGAATTAACCGCAAAATGGGCACAAGTAGAATTGGCTTATGATGGTTATATTGGTTGGATTGATTCCAAACAATTTCAACCTATCTCACAAGAAAGCTATTTGTTACTTAATGAATTACCAAATGTTTTAAATGCCGATTTAATCGAATATATAAATACACCAAACAATCAATTAATGCCTATTTCATTAGGCGCTTCATTATCCTTTTTAGAAAATGAAACTATTAATTTTAATAAATTAAGTTTTGATGGAATGAAAGTTTGTGGTATAAAACCAAAATCAGATTTAATAAAAACGGCATTTATGTATTTAAATGCTCCCTATTTGTGGGGTGGCAAATCGCCTTTTGGAATTGATTGTTCGGGATTTACACAAATGGTATTCAAGTTAAATGGCTATCATCTTTTTCGTGATGCCTCTCAACAAGTAAACCAAGGGGATTCATTGAGTTTTATTGAAGAAAGTGAACCAGGTGATTTAGCTTTTTTTGACAATGAAGAAGGGAAAATAATTCACGTTGGGATTATGTTGGAAAACAATTACATCATTCATGCTTCTGGAAAAGTACGCATTGATCGTTTGGATCATTTAGGAATTTACAATGCTGACATCAATCGGCATACCCATAAATTACGCGTAATAAAGAAAATCATATAAAAAAAGCCTCTATACAGAGGCTTTTTTTTTAAACTATTTTATTGCTTTTGCTTTATCAGGCTGACCTGTAATTTCATAAGCCATTTTTAAAATACTTTTAGTGTTTTCATCTGCAGGATATAAATCATATGCTTTCTCAAAATTTGGAATTGTACTTAAAAACATAGCTTTACGTTTAGCCATTAATTCATCAAATTTCTTTTTATCTGCTCTTGAAGCATTGATTTCGTTTACTAATTTATCTTCATCATTTAAACCATTATATCCTATACTATAATACAATTCAAACTCACCCTTTTTAAGTTCTTCATTATCTGGTGCTAACACTCTGGCTTTCGAATAGATCTGTTTTGCTTTATCAAAATCATTATTTTGTTTATATAATAATGCTAAAATTCGCATTATTTCTGGTTTATCCTCACTAACTTTAAAATCGCGGGGTTTTTCATACAAATTTAATGAAATGAACTTTGTGCGGTCTTCTCTATTTGCAATTTCTTCTTCATTACCAGTAGCTTTATTTACCGCATAATACACAATACCATTATTCAAATAATCACTCGCTTCAAGTTCTTCATAATATTTTTGAGCTGATATGTAATCTTCACCTTGAACGGATAAAATAGCAGCATTTTGCAAAGATTTACCTTCATCTTTTTTATCAAACAAATAAACATTATAAAAAAATACAGCCGATTCTTTATATTTTTTTGCAGTATTCAAAGATAAGGCTAATGAAGTTAAACTCTGTTTAAACATCTTTTTCTCCTCAATTAGATCATCTGTATAAACTTTTTTACCCGTTTTTTTTTCAAATGCAATAGTTTCATCAATTGTTGTTCCATATTCTTGAATGAATTCTGGTTTATACAAATTCATCTGATCTTGTGGAGTTGCTTTTGCGCCTTTTGAAGCAAGAACAACCGTAGGATACATTACTTTATAAAACTTAGCATATACTTTATCTGATTCTTCTGAAGCCAACCCTTGTAAAGCATCACTTGCCGTTTTATAAGCATCAAGGTCTTTTTCAGAAATTTCTTCTTTAGCATAAATTTTCTTTAATGCTTTAAGCTCGTCTTTTTGAGCAAATGTCGCAACCGATATTAGTAACGTTGCGCTTAAAATAAGTTTTTTCATTTTATTTAAACTTGGTTAAACAAAAGCCCAAAATAAATTGGGCTCTTTTCTCTAATTTATTCTTTTGTTTCTTCAGTTGATTCATCAGTCTCACCCTCCTCTAAATCTCCTTCAATAGCTTCTTCAACATCTCCTTCAAATTCATCTGAAATATCTTCAGCTTCATCTTCACGAAGTACTTTTGTCACGGCAGCTATTGAATCGGTTCCTTTAATATTGATTAATCGAACACCTTGAGTAGCTCTTCCCATAACTCGTAAATCAGAAACCATCATTCTGATAGTTAAACCTGATTTGTTGATTATCATTAAATCATCGTCATCGGTTACATTATTAATAGCAATTAAAGCACCCGTTTTTTCGGTGATATTCAAAGTTTTAACACCTTTTCCACCACGGTTTGTTATACGATATACATCAACTCCGTCTTCTTCTACTAATTTGGTTCGTTTCCCATAACCATTTTCTGTAACTACTAAAATTTGTGTATCGTTAATATCATCTTTATTAACGGTAACAATTCCAATAACTTCGTCGTTTTCATTAGCTAGAGTGATTCCTCTAACTCCAGAAGCTGTTCTTCCCATTGGTCGGGTTTTTTCTTCTTCAAAACGAACCATTTTACCCGATTTTCCAGCAATTAAAACTTGGCTTGTACCATTAGTTAACTTTGCTCCTAATAATTCATCACCTTCTTTAATAGTTATTGCAGCAACTCCGTTTACACGAGGTTTAGAATACTTTTCTAATGAGGTTTTCTTAACCTGTCCTTGTTTTGTGACCATTATTAAATTGTGGCTTTTAATATACTCTTGATCTTTCAAATCTTGTGAACAAATAAAAGCTTTTACTTTATCTTCTGGCTCAATGTTGATTAGGTTTTGAATTGCTCTTCCTTTGCTGGCTTTGGTTCCTTCTGGAATTTCATACACACGCATCCAATAACATTTTCCTTTTTGAGTGAAATACATTAAATATTGGTGATTTGTTGCAACAAATAAATGTTCTAAGAAATCTTGATCTCTTGTTCCTGAAGATTTTTGTCCAACTCCTCCTCTATTTTGCGTTTTGTATTCAGATAATGAAGTACGTTTAATATAACCCGCGTGTGAAATCGTAATTACTACACTTTCATCTGCAATTAAATCTTCAATACTTACATCACCACCAGCATATTCAATTTGAGAACGGCGCTCATCACCATATTTTTCTCTAATTTCAGCTAATTCATCTTTTATAACTTGCATTCTCAATTCCTTACTTGCTAATAATTCTTTCAAGTGAGTAATCAATTTCATAATTTCTTCATACTCTGCGCGCAATTTATCTTGTTCAAGACCTGTTAATTGTCTTAATCGCATTTCAACAATTGCACGAGCTTGAATTTCCGAAAGTTTAAAACGCTCAATTAAATTAGTTCTTGCTTCATCGCCATCTTTTGAAGCTCTGATGATTTTGATTACTTCATCAATGTTATCAGATGCAATGATTAAACCTTCTAAAATATGTGCTCTTTCTTCTGCTTTTCTTAAGTCATATTGTGCTCTACGAATAACAACATCATGGCGATGCTCCACAAAATAATGAATCAAATCTTTTAAATTCAACATTTGAGGACGCCCTTTTACTAAGGCAATATTATTTACACTGAATGAAGACTGAAGTTGAGTATATTTATAAAGTGTATTTAAAACGACATTTGGAACGGCATCACGTTTTAATTCATAAACAACACGCATTCCGTTTCTATCCGATTCGTCTCTAATAGTAGAAATACCTTCTATTTTTTTATCATTAACTAAATCAGCAGTATGTTTAATCATATTTGCCTTATTCACTTGATAAGGAATTTCAGTAACAATAATAGCTTCTCGCCCATTTACTTCTTCAAAACCTACTTTTGCACGCATAACAATACGTCCTCTTCCTGTTTTGAATGCTTCCCTAACACCTTCATAACCATAAATAATTCCTCCAGTTGGAAAATCAGGTGCTTTGATATATGTAATTAATTCATCAATGTCAATATCATTATTATCAATGTAAGCTAATGTTCCATTAATTACCTCTGTTAAATTATGAGGAGCCATATTGGTCGCCATACCTACGGCAATTCCTGAAGCACCATTAATTAATAAGGTAGGAACTTTTGTAGGCATTACGGTTGGTTCATGCAATGTATCGTCAAAGTTTAACTGAAAATCAACCGTTTCTTTGTCAATATCAGCTAACATTTCTTCCGAAATCTTTTTCATTCGAGCTTCGGTGTAACGCATTGCTGCAGGACTATCACCATCAACCGATCCAAAGTTTCCTTGTCCGTCAACCATTAAATAACGTAAACTCCATTCTTGAGCCATACGCACCATGGCATCATATACTGAAGTATCTCCATGGGGATGGTATTTACCTAAAACTTCTCCAACAATCCTTGCCGACTTTTTGTGGGCTCTGTTCGAAAGAACTCCTAATTCATACATTCCGTACAAAACTCTACGGTGTACTGGCTTTAAACCATCTCTAACATCAGGAAGTGCACGTGACACAATAACAGACATCGAATAATCGATGTACGCTGATTTCATTTCTTCCTCTATGTTAATAGGAATTAACTTTTCTCCTTCTGACATAAGTATTTATATTAAAATTATAATTAGTACTAAAACGTGCTAATATAAAGCTTTTTCTACTTTTATGAAGTGTTTTTACAGACTTATTTCGAGATTTTATTAACAATTTTGTTTACAAATTGGTTATAAATCAACACTAGATTTCTTTTGTTTTTCAATTTTTTTTTGTCATTTAGCGATATTGTAAGAAAGGTTAGGTATGGTTTTTGTTTTAACCTTATTGATTTTGTACATTTACTAATATTTATAACAACAGTATGGACGATAATTTTTCACCAAGAGTTAAAGATGTAATTACTTACAGTAAAGAAGAAGCCTTGCGTTTAGGTCATGATTTCATTGGTACTGAGCATTTAATGTTGGGCATTCTTCGTGATGGAAGCGGTACGGCTATCTCCATTTTAAACAATCTTGCAGTTGATTTTTCGCACCTAAGAAAAAAGGTGGAAATATTGAGTCCTGCCAATCCAAATGGCATTCAAAATATTGAAAAGAAAAATTTACATTTGACCAGACAAGCTGAACGGGCCTTAAAAACTACGTTCCTTGAAGCAAAATTATTTAATAGTTCTGAAATTAGTACGGCCCATTTATTGCTTTGTATTCTTAGAAATGAAAATGACCCTACAACCAAATTGCTTCATAAAATTAAAATTGATTACGAAACCGTTAAAGAACAATATACTGCCATGATGACAAACGAAGATGATTTTTTAGATAATTTACCAAAAGCGGAATCCTTTAATGAAGATTCTGGACAAGATGACAGTTTGAAAGATAATGGCTTCAATACACCATCATCTGGAAATAAAACCAATAAAAAATCAAAAACTCCTGTTTTAGATAACTTTGGTCGCGATTTAACAGAAATGGCCGAAGAAGGTAAATTAGACCCCGTTGTTGGTCGTGAAAAAGAAATCGAACGTGTTTCACAAATTTTAAGCCGAAGAAAAAAGAATAATCCTTTATTAATTGGCGAACCTGGCGTAGGAAAATCAGCTATTGCTGAAGGTTTAGCGCTACGAATAATTAAAAAGAAAGTGTCGCGCAACTTATTCAATAAACGAGTTGTAACATTAGATTTAGCGAGCTTAGTAGCCGGAACAAAATACCGTGGTCAATTTGAAGAGCGTATGAAAGCCGTGATGAACGAGCTTGAAAAGAACGACGACATTATTTTATTTATTGATGAAATTCACACCATTGTGGGTGCTGGTGGTGCAACAGGTTCACTTGATGCTTCAAATATGTTTAAACCCGCTTTAGCTCGAGGTGAAATTCAATGTGTAGGAGCAACAACTTTAGATGAATACCGTCAATACATTGAAAAAGACGGTGCTTTAGAGAGACGTTTTCAAAAAGTAATTGTAGAGCCAACAACAGTTGAGGAAACCATTATCATCTTAAATAATATTAAATCAAAATATGAAGACCATCATAACGTAATTTATACACCTGAAGCAATTGAAGCGTGTGTAAAGCTAACCAATCGTTATATGACCGATCGGTTTCTTCCTGACAAAGCAATTGATGCACTTGACGAATCGGGCTCTCGTGTTCATATAATTAATATTGATGTTCCTAAACAAATCTTAGAATTAGAAAAACAATTAGAAGAAGTAAGAGAACACAAAAATACCGTAGTCAAAAAACAGAAATATGAAGAAGCTGCTAAACTTAGAGATGATGAAAAACGAATTGAAAAAGATTTAGCGATTGCTCAAGAACAGTGGGAAGAAGATTCTAAAAACAATAAAGTAACTGTAACAGAAGACAACGTTGCTGACGTGGTGTCTATGATGACAGGAATTCCTGTAAATCGTATTGCGCAGACTGAAAGTAATAAGTTAGCTCACCTACCCGAACTAATTAAAGGTAAGGTAATTGGACAAGATGAAGCAGTTCAAAAAATTGCAAAATCAATCCAAAGAAATCGTGCCGGATTGAAAGATCCTAATAAGCCAATTGGCTCGTTTATTTTCTTAGGTCAAACGGGTGTAGGTAAAACACAATTAGCTAAAGTAATTGCAAAAGAATTATTCGATTCGGAAGATGCTTTAATACGAATCGATATGAGTGAATACATGGAAAAATTTGCAATATCGAGATTAGTTGGAGCACCTCCAGGATATGTTGGTTATGAAGAGGGTGGGCAATTAACTGAAAAAGTGCGAAGAAAACCTTATTGCGTTGTTCTTTTAGATGAGATTGAAAAAGCTCATCCAGATGTGTTCAATATGATGTTGCAAGTTTTAGATGATGGCTATTTAACCGATAGTTTAGGGCGAAAAATTGATTTTAGTAACACTATTATCATCATGACTTCAAACGTTGGTGCACGTCAATTAAAAGATTTTGGAACAGGAGTTGGATTTGGCACTGCAGCTAAAAATGCTCAAACCGATGAACATTCCAAAGGTATTATCGAAAACGCATTGAAAAAAGCTTTTGCACCTGAATTTTTAAATAGAATTGATGACGTAATCGTTTTCAATACGCTTGAAAAACATGATATCGATAAAATTATTGATATTGAAATGGATAAACTATATGCAAGAGTAAAAGATATAGGTTATACCTTACAACTTTCTGAAAAAGCTAAAGATTATATTGCTGATAAAGGTTTTGATAAGCAATTTGGAGCACGACCGCTTAAAAGAGCCATACAAAAATATGTGGAAGATGCTTTAGCTGAAGAAATTATTACCTCTAAAATTCACGAAGGCGATACAATTTTTATGGATTTGGATGAGTCTAATCAGGAATTAGTAATCGAAATAAAAAAATTAGAAGAACCAAGCGCTTAGCTTGGTTCATTTTTAATGACAATTATAAATTTATAATAAAAAAAACTACTTTAGAATTTTAAAAATATACGGTTAAACATGCTAGATAAAGTTATTGTAGGTAGCGAAGAATGGTGCTCCTTCCCTACGTTAGGAATTCCAACAATTAAAGCACGAGTAGATTCTGGAGCTAAAACTTCGGCATTGCATGCAATCAATATTGTTACATTTGAAAAAAACAATGAAAATTGGGTAAAATTTGACGTTAATCCCATACAAAATAATGCCAAAGCGGTTATTCATTGCGAAGCCCCACTAATTGATAAACGCGTAGTTAAAAGTTCGAGTGGCTACAGAGAGCAACGTTATGTTATAAAAACAAAATTAGAAATTGGTGGAAAAACATGGGAAATAGAGGTTACATTAACCAATAGAGATTCCATGGGTTTCCGAATGTTATTAGGAAGAGAAGCCATGTCGGGAAGAGTATTGGTTGATCCTGAGCAACGCTATTTATTGGGCCAACCCACAACCGATAAATTAAAAGAATATTATTACGCATCTGAAGAGCAAAAAAAAGGACTTAGAATTGGACTTTTAGCCAGTAATCCAGAGTTGTATAGCAACAAAAGAATTATGGAAGCAGGCGAACTAAGAGGTCATGAAATGCACTTCTTAAATTTGAAGTATTGTTATATGAAACTCGATGCTACCAAACCCGAAATTCATTATCGAGGTGGTAAAGTATTGAATGACTTTGACGCAATTATTCCGCGTATTCGTCCTAGCATGACCTATTATGGTTGCGCCTTAACCCGTCAATTCGAGGCACTTAAAGTCTATGCTCTAAATAATGCTTCGGCTATTACACAATCGAGAGATAAATTATTTTCACTACAATTGTTATTGAATAATGGGGTTGAAATTCCTACTACGGGGTTTGCAAATTCGCCATTAGATACCGACGATTTAATTAAAATGGTTGGTGGTTCGCCATTGATTGTGAAATTATTAGAAGGCACGCAAGGAAAAGGTGTGGTTTTAGCCGAAACCAAAAAAGCGGCTGAATCTGTTATTAACGCCTTTAAAAGTTTGAATGCCAATATTCTTGTGCAAGAATTCATTAAAGAGGCAAATGGAAAAGATTTGCGTTTGTTTGTTGTTGACGGAAAAGTAGTCGCAGCTATGCAACGTGAAGCTTTACCGGGTGAATTTAGAGCCAATATTCATTTAGGCGGAACAGCTTCTATTGTCAAAGTTACAGCTGATGAAAAGCGAATTGCCATTAAAGCTACAAAAGCCATGAATTTAAAAGTAGCCGGTGTAGATATTATTCGTTCTGCAAAAGGCCCTTTATTATTAGAAGTAAATTCTTCTCCTGGACTTGAAGGAATTGAAGGTGCTACTCAAAAAGACATCGCTGGCGAAATGATCAAAGCGATTGAAAAGAATTTTAAATGGAAATAAAAAATTAATTACAAATGAAAAAACAATATGCCCTTCCAATTTTATTTTTCACATTAGGAATTGCCATTACTATTACCGGTGCGTTATTCAAAATCATGCATTGGCCTGGAGCAACAATACTTCTTGCAACGGGTCTTTTAGCAGAAGCAACTGCCTTAATTGTGTTGATTATTTCGATAGCAAAACGTTTAAAATAGATTCTGAAATTTACTCAAAATCTATTTGAAAACTATTTAAAAAAGCAATTGATTTTTCAATATCGTAATGTAAAATTCTATCTTCAGAAACAAAAGAAACTTCTTCTCGATAAGATTGCACAAAACGCTCTATAAACTCACTAGATTTTAAAGGTCTTCTAAATTCTAATGCTTGCGAAGCGTTTAACAATTCTATCGCTAATATGCGCTCTATATTTTCAACAATACGTAACGTTTTAGTTGCTGCATTGGCTCCCATACTTACATGATCTTCTTGACCGTTTGAAGAAACAATACTATCTATGCTTGCTGGCGTAGCCAATTGTTTGTTTTGACTGGCGATACTTGCAGCGGTATATTGCGGAATCATAAATCCTGAATTTAAACCTGGGTCGTTTACTAAAAACGCCGGCAAACCTCTTAAACCTGAAATCAATTGATAGGTTCGTCGCTCTGAAATACTTCCTAATTCTGATAAAGCGATTCCTAAAAAGTCTAAGGCTAATGCCAAAGGTTGTCCGTGAAAATTTCCTCCCGAAATGATCAAATCTTCACCTACGAAAATATTTGGATTATCGGTAACCGAATTAATTTCGGTGCGAAATACTTTCTTTACATAATCAATTGCATCCTTTGAAGCGCCATGCACTTGAGGAATACATCTAAACGAATAGGGATCTTGAACATGTGCTTTAGGTTGTGCAACAATTTGACTATCTTCTAATAAATCTCTAAAATGTTCGGCGGTTTGTACTTGTCCCTTGTGAGGTCTGATTAAATGTATTAAATCGGTAAATGGTTCAAGGCGACCATCAAAACCTTCTAAAGAAATGGCTCCAATTACATCTGCAAAGTAGGATATTTTTTCTGCTTTAATCAAGCAATACACTCCATAAGCACTCATAAATTGAGTTCCATTTAATAATGCCAATCCTTCTTTTGATTGTAAAACGATAGGTTCCCACTTAAATTTTTCCAACACTTTTGCAGCAGGTTGTCTAAAACCATCTGAATATACTTCACCTTCTCCTAATAAGGGCAAGGACAAATGTGCCAAAGGAGCTAAATCGCCTGAAGCTCCTAACGAACCTTGTGTATATATAACGGGTAAAATATCGTTATTGTAAAAATCAATTAAGCGCTGTACCGTGATTAATTGCACACCTGAATGACCATAGCTCAACGATTGAATTTTGAGCAACAACATGATTTTTACAATTTCATGAGGTACTTCATCTCCTGTACCACAAGCATGCGATTTTACTAAATTTTCTTGAAGTTTTGATAAATTTTCATTCGAAATTTTTACATTACATAACGAACCAAAACCCGTATTGATACCGTAAATGGGTTCGGAATTTGATTTCATTTTATCATCTAAATACTTTCTGCATTTTTCAATGTTTACGATAGCTTCTTCTGATAATGCCAACTGTTTTCCTTGAAAAACAATCTCATTGATCATCTCAATTGATAATAAATCTGAACTTATATAATGTATGTTTTCCATCTGATTAATTTATAAAGTTCAAAATTCCGCAAAGAATTGCTAAAATGCAAGATTTATTATCATTATTAACAAAAAATAAATAGTTCTCAAATTTTAAAGGAAATGTCGATATATTTTTAAGAATTTTCAATAAATTAGCGCTCTCAAATAACACAACATCAAATCATGAAAAATACAGCTTTAACGCACATTCACGAAAATTTAGGAGCTAAAATGGTTCCGTTTGCCGGATACAATATGCCGGTACAATATGAAGGAGTCAATGCAGAACACGAAATTGTTAGAAATGGTGTTGGTGTTTTCGACGTGTCTCACATGGGCGAATTTTTCTTAAAAGGAGAAAATGCCTTAGCCTTAATTCAGAAAGTTACTTCAAACGATGCTTCAAAATTAGTTGATGGAAAAGCACAATATTCTTGTTTACCAAATAACGATGGCGGAATTGTTGACGATTTAATCGTTTATAAAATTGCTGATAATCATTATATGTTAGTAGTTAACGCTTCAAATATTGAAAAAGATTGGAATTGGATTTCATCGCATAACGATTTGGGCGTGGAAATGACCAATGCATCTGAAGCTTATTCTTTATTAGCTATTCAAGGTCCAAAAGCAGCGGAAGCTATGCAATCGTTAACCAATATTGATTTGGCAAACATGGGTTATTACACGTTTCAAATTGGGGATTTCGCCGGAAAGCAAAACGTAATTGTTTCGGCAACCGGTTATACTGGTTCAGGTGGATTTGAAATTTATATTAAAAATGAAGATGCCGAACACATTTGGAACAAAGTTTTTGAAGCGGGAGCATCTTTCAATATTAAACCAATCGGATTAGCGGCTCGTGATACCTTACGTTTAGAAATGGGATTCTGTTTATACGGAAACGACATCAACGATACTACTTCGCCATTAGAAGCAGGTTTAGGTTGGATTACTAAATTTGATAAAGATTTTACCAATTCAGCAAACTTGAAACAACAAAAAGAAGCAGGTGTTTCTCGTAAATTAGTAGGTTTTGAAATGGTAGAAAGAGGAATTCCTCGTCACGATTATGAAATTTGTGATGCTAATGGAATTGTAGTGGGAATTGTAACTTCGGGAACACAATCACCTTCATTAGGTATCGCTATTGGTATGGGTTATGTGCCTAATGTCTTAGCAACACCAGATTCAGAAATTTATATTCGCATACGAAATAAAGACATCAAAGCTACAGTGGTTAAAATGCCATTTTACAAGAAATAATGATTTAAAAAAATATCCGCTAGTAGCGGATATTTTTTTTATTAATCTGTTGGTCCTTCCCAATTAGAAAAACCGCCCACTAAATTGAATACATTTTCAAGGCCAAGTTGTTGCATTACTCCACAAGCGTTTGCACTGCGCACTCCCGCTGCACAATACACGTAGAAATTTTTGGATTTATCCAACTCTTCAATCTCATAAATAAAACCTTGTCCTTTATAAATATCAATATTTAAGGAACCAGGAATTTTTCCGCTTTCAAATTCATCTTCTGTGCGCACATCAATAATGATTCCGTGTTCATCATTTAAAAACTGACTCCACCACTCTTTTTGTTCTAAATTCATTGCTTAAAATTTTTATCAAAAATACTATAAAAAACGAAATTCAAAAATTTAATATAAAATTAACACACATTTGTATATACAACTAAAAAATATACTACATTTGTACCTACAAATATTATAGTACGCATGCGAATTGAAGAAATCATAAAAACCACTTTTCCAATGGCACAAGAAAAAAAGGCATTGCTTAATGTAATGTATACTCAAAATGTCATTGCTGATCAATTTAATGAACTGCTGAAACCGTTTGATCTTTCGGCTGAGCAATTCAATGTATTGCGAATTTTGAGAGGTCAAAAAGGAAATGCGGTAAATATGTGCGACATTCAAGAACGAATGATTGCCAAAACCAGCAACACTACCCGATTAGTTGATAAACTCTTATTAAAGGGATTGGTATTACGTGAAATTTGTCCTCAAAACAGAAGAAAAATGGAAATAACCATTACACCAAAGGGAATGGAATTATTAAAACAGTTAGATCCTTTGGTTGAGGCACATGAAAAGAAATTTGGCAATAATCTTTCTGAAAAAGAATTAGCCCAATTGAATACCCTATTAGAAAAATTTAGAAATTAATATACACTATGAAAAACAATTTTATCGAAAACCAAAATTGGCGTTATGCCACAAAAAAATTTGATGCCACAAAAAAAATCGCACCTGCTGATTTAGAATTTCTAAAAGAAGCCATTCGATTGAGTACTTCTTCTTATGGTTTACAATTATATAAAGTATTTATTATTGAAAACCCAGCCATTAGAGCGCAGTTACTTCCAGCTTCTTGGGGGCAAAGTCAAGTTGTTGATGCATCACACCTTTTTGTTTTTGCAAATAATACAGATGTTCAAGAATCTCATATTGATCATTATTTAGAAACTATTGCCCAAACCAGAGGAATTTCAATGGAAGCAGTGAAAGGTTATGGCGATTTCATGAAGAACAGCCTTGTAGGCTTACCGCAGGAGAAAAAAGCGATTTGGACGTCAAAACAAACGTATTTAGCATTAGGAAATTTATTAAATGCCGCTGCTGAATTAAAAATTGACGTAACACCAATGGAAGGCTTTCTACCGGAAAAATACAACGAAATTTTAGGACTAAATGCATTAGGACTCAATGCTTCACTTGTAGCTGCAGTAGGTTATCGTCATGAAGACGATGATACGCAACATTTAGTCAAAGTTAGAAAATCAACAGAAGAATTATTTGAAACTATTTAATATTTAATTTAACACTTAAAAACAATTACACATGAAAAATTTAAAATCAATTGCACTAGCTTTAATAGCTTTCGTATCGGTAACGTCTTTTGCACAAGTAAGCAAAAAAGTAGACGCAGCAAAAAGTACTGTTAACTGGGTAGGGAAAAAAGTAACAGGTGAACATTCTGGAAACATTATGTTGAAAGAAGGTACCTTAATTTTCAAAGGAAAAAAAGTAGTTGGTGGTAACTTTACAGTTGACATGACAACCATTAACACGACCGATTTAGAAGGAAAAGGGAAAACAAATTTAGATACTCACTTAAAATCAGATGATTTCTTTGGTATAGAAAAATATCCAACCGCTACTTTAGTAATCAAATCAATTGGGAAAAAAGGAAATGGAGTTTACTCTGTAACTGGAGATTTATCCATCAAAGGAAAAACTGAGTCAATTAAATTTGAATTAAACGTAGCTGAAAATACTGCAACAGCAGCCTTAAAAGTGAACAGAACAAAATATGATATCAAATATGGTTCAGGAAGTTTCTTCTCTGATTTAGGAGATAGAGCAATTTCTGATGATTTTGATTTAACGGTAAAATTAGCGTACTAAAACTAATCTAAAATAAATTTGAGCCTTGAAATATTTCAAGGCTTTTTTTATTGCATAAAAAAAGCTCCGAATTACTTCGGAGCTTCATAATTAAGGGGTGGAAGACCGGGCTCGAACCGGCGACCCTCGGTACCACAAACCGATGCTCTA
>ERZ888423.1486-NODE-1486-length-20014-cov-13.551430_pt1 | contig 20014 bp, 16 predicted proteins | sample MGYA00520523_ERZ888423 | MGnify/ENA primary metagenome ERZ888423 (study PRJEB32303, sample SAMEA104408611) | aquatic metagenome | biome: Brackish water; feature: Pelagic; material: water | place: Baltic Sea | collected 2014-06-08T10:24:00 | depth 30,27 m ...
TTATGCAAAAATGCCAGTGGACAAAGCACCGTGAAGTATACCACTGTCAATACCACCCTCGACGAGATGGCACCCAACACCATCGCTAATCCGTACCATGCTTTCAACAGCCATTTTCTTGACAGCGGATGCACCCATCCTGCCAGCAGCACGGCGGCGGCCACATAAAGGAACCAGTCCCGCCGGGTAAGGAGGTACAACAGGAGAAAACCTCCGGTAATGACAAGTACATCTCTTTTATCGGGCGACCATTTCATATTAAAACAATGAGTATATAAAAGGTGCCGCGGCTGTACCTCCACCGAATACCAACAGCACACCGAGACCTACGAGTATGACGATGAGCGGTACCAGCCAGTATTTTTTACGGGCCTTCATGAAGCGGAGTAAGTCTTGCAAAGCGTCTATCATGGGGTAGTTTCCTTTTTTGAAATGATGGTGGAAACGATAACGACACTATCCATGCGGGTTGTAAGAAAGCAATTCAGTGCGTCCATGGCGGTTGCCACAATAGGCTGATCCTTCACATTGAAACTGGTATTGACCAGCATACCGGTGCCGGTCAACTGACGGCTGGCGTGTAGCAGGTTCCACAAGGGGTGTTGTTCGCTGTCGCAGATTTGCAGTCGGGAGGAAAAATCGACGTGCACCACTGCCTGCAACTTACTTCTTGGTGTGTAGAGGCGTTCCATGAGCGGCATTTGTGCGTAGTTTTCGGGCACGGGCAATCTGTATTTTTCCACCAGCGGTGCAACGAGCAGCATATAAGGTGAAAGATAGGAAGCATTGTAGAATTGCCGTGCTTCCTCCTGCAACATGACCGGTGCAAAGGGGCGGAAGGCTTCGCGGTTTTTGATGTGCAGGTTCAGCTTTTTCTGCATTCCGGGGAAGGTGGGATCGGCGAGAATGGAACGGGCACCCAGCGCGCGCGGACCAAATTCCATGCGGCCCCGGCACCAGCCCACTATCTTTCCCTGCACCAGTTGGGCAGCGACATGTGCCGCCAAAGTTGCTTCGTCTTCAAAGCGTTCGATGTGCAGGTCGGGATGTGCTGCCTGCAGGGCAGGGATATCCACTTCGCCGGGTTCAGGTCCCAGAAAAGCGCCCTGCATAGTATCGCCGGGTGCGACCTGCCGCCGGGTGTGGAAATACTGATAGGTAACTGCCAGCGCTGCGCCCAGGGCACCTCCTGCGTCACCGGCTGCGGGCTGAATCCAGTAATCGGAAAACATTCCCGATTGCCTGAGCTTGCCGTTGGCCACACAGTTCAGCGCCACACCACCGGCCAGACAAAGGCGGTTCAGTCCCGTCAGTTGCCGGGCGTGGGCAGCAAGTTGTAATACTATAGACTCCGTTACCATCTGCAGGGCAAGGGCCAGGTTGCAATGCGCTGCAGTGATGCCTTCTTCGGGCAGTCTTCGCTTCAGTTGAAAGAGCGCCTCCCATTTGGCATCAGGCACCATGCGCAATGCATATCCAAAAGAAAAATATTTTTCATTCAGTTGTATAGAACCGTCTTCGAATACCGTCAGTAAAGCACCGGTAATCCGTTCTACATTGGCCTTCGTCTCCGCTGCATGTGGGTCGCCGTAGGGTGCCAGTCCCATCACCTTGTACTCGCCCTCATTGACCTTGAAACCCAGGTAGTAGGTAAAAGCGCTGTAGAGTAGTCCCAGGGAATTTGGGTAGTGCATCTCCTTGTGCAGGGTAAGGGTATTGCCCTTGCCGCTGGCGATAGATGCCGTGGCCCATTCGCCTACTCCATCGATGGTGAGCACAGCGGCTTCTTCAAAAGGAGAAGGATAGAAGGCACTGGCAGCATGCGACAGGTGGTGAGAGGAGAACAGGAGGGGCACCTTGCTGCGCTTATCCATGCCCAGGGCACTCAGTTCCTTTTTCAATTCAGCTTTGAGGAAGAGCTTCTGGCGCATCCATACCGGCATGGCTTTCAGGAAAGGCAGGAAGCCCCGTGGTGCGTTCCACAAATGGGTTTCCAGCAGGCGTTCGAATTTCAGCAGGGGTTTATCGTAGAATACAATGGCGTCGATTTCCTGCCAGCCGAGTCCTGCTGCCTGCAGACAGTATTGTATGCTTTGAGCAGGAAAGGCAGCATCGTTTTTCTTCCTGCTGAAGCGCTCTTCCTGCACTGCAGCCACTATCTGTCCGTCGCGCACCAGGGCAGCAGCAGCATCGTGGTAGTAAGCAGATATTCCCAGTACGGTTGGCATTTCCGGGCAGAAAGATAAGGCGCTTTGCAGAACCGGCGCGACGGCGCATGTGGCGGGCATTGCTTATACTTGCGCTGGTAATTTCCACAGGGCAATTGCCGCTTGCCACGTGATAAAAAAACTGTCTTTCCCTTTGTATGTGCTGGCTGTCAGTCTGATTGTACTGGAGTTGTTGCTGCGCATGCTGGGCTACCGGCCTTACCGCAATACGGATTTCCGCGTGGTCATCGAGCCGCCTTCGGCATTCACCGGAGACGACTCGCTCGGCATTGCTTTGGTACCCGGAACTTTTGCATTCACCCTGAATGATGCAGTGCAGTTTGAAGCCACGCACACAGCCGCAGGGCATCGGCTGGTGGTTCCTGCTATGCCCGATACCTTGCCGGCCATAGCTATGCTGGGTTGTAGCTTCACCTATGGTTATGGGGTGGATGACGCAGAACATTTCAGCTCGCTGTTGCAGGCGCAATATCCGCAGCTCTACCTGGACAACTTCGGCGTGCCGGGTTATGGCACCGTGCAATCGCTACTGCAGCTGGAGCAGGCATTGATGGAGCGCCCGTGGGAAGCAGTGGTGGTGGTACTGTCGTCGCTGCATCCCGACCGCAATGCCCTCACACCTTCCTTTCGCAGGGAGTTGAAGGTGGGCTTTCACCGTTCGGGAGCGGGAACAGATACCGCTCTGACTGATGCCCGCTTTCCCTATGCCGATGCTTCCGGAAAGGTGGGTTTTGTGGCCTGGAACAAGTTGTACCAGCATCCGCCTCTGCGTGAATGGTCGGCATTGGTGAACGCCATTTTCATCACCATCGATCATCGCAAAGCCGCTCAACTACAACCCGAACAGGTCACCGCCGCCTTGCTGTTACACATGGATTCTCTGTGCAGGGCAGCGAACACCCGACTGGTGGTGGCTGCCCTCGACCACAGCGATTACCTGACGGCGGTGCAACAGCAGGTGGCGGAACAGCACGTGGCCTGGGTAGACCTTGATTTCGATTTTTCCGACCCTGCCATGACCAATGCTCCCTACGACAGTCATCCAAATGCCGAAGGGCATCAGTATATTGCAGCCAAGCTCGCACCTTTATTCCATTGAAAAGCATTTATATCTATACGGTTATCTGGTTGGCCAGTCTGGCAGGGTTGTGGTCGTACACCCAGCTGGAGGCAGACTTTGCCATTGACGTTACCGGACTGGGAGATGCAGATGACCGCGAAGCCCGGGCGGAACTGCTCAGCCAATTCAATAGCTGGGATACCAATGTGGTGGTGATGTTGCAGGCACCGGAGCCGCTGCATGCCTATCGACAGCTGCTGGCAATACAGGCTGTGTCGGATACACTCGCCTCCTGGTCATCTATTCGCTACCTCACCAGCATAACGCGTTTTGATTTTGCCGTATGGCATTACCTGGGTCCGCGCACCGAACCCTTTCTGCCACTTGCTGATAGTCTGGCATTCTACGAGCGCTGGGAGCATCTGGATCAGTATCCGGATATAACAGAAAAATTTATATCTGAAGACCGCCGATGGACAACCCTCTACCACACTCCGGAGTCGTCGGTAGCAGGTGGACTTTCCGGCGATAGTCTGCAGGAATTTCTGGAGTCTGACTTACCCGGCTGGAAAGTATTATTGATGGGTGCCGAGGTAACCGAAAAAGCCATGGCCGATGCCGCTACCGCCGACATGCTGCGCATCAGTGTGCTGGCGATAGTGTTGCTGTTTGCCAGTTATTTCCTGCTTACCCGTTCGCGGCGCACGCTGTTGCCCGTGTTGAGTTTTGTGGTGTTCAATTGCAGTGCCGTATTCAGCTTCATGTTTATCACTGGCTTTAAGATTACGCTGCTCACGGCTACCGTTCCCGCTATTGTGGCCATACTGTCCTTCTCCGATTTGCTGCATATCCTCAGCCAGTACCGCCAGCTGACCGACGAAGGAGTGGCGCCGGACAAAGCGCGCTGGCAGCTGTTCCGCACCATTGGCCGACCGTTGATACTGACATCCCTTTCGAATCTCATTGGCTTTTTGCTCTTTCTTTTTATCGGACATGCCGCCTACCTCAATGAGCTGGCTATGGTGGCGGGATTCGGTATTGTGTTCTCTTATTTCAGCTCGCGCCTGCTGGCGCCACTGGTGTTACAACCCGACAGTACCGAAGGACTTTTCCGGCAAAAAGCGCATTACCTGCGGTGGCTGCTGCGCGTGCAGGAACATGTGGCGCGTTACCTTCGATGGTATGTGCTGGCGACCCTGCTGCTCACCGGATGGCTGGGTTGGGACATGGGACAGCAATCGCCGATAGACATGCGCTACTACGACAGCCGTGATTCTGCCCAAACCTATGTGCAGAGCTTCCTCGCATTCGACCGGCACTTTCAGGGTGTGAGAGATATCGAAGTGGTGCTCACCACCCGCGACGACCCTTTCGATGCAGTGACCCTCGAACAAATAGAAAAAATAAGCAATTATCTGGAAGACAGCTACGGCTGCACTTCGGTATACAGCTGGAACACGGTGCTGAAGCGCTACAACCGCTTCCGGCGACAGGGGGCAGCTTCGCAGTATGTGTTGCCGCAGCGTTGGTCGGATGAAATGCAGACGGCTTTGCTGGAACACCCCGAAGCTACCGGCATGTACGACGTGGTGACCCAAGACTTCCGTCAGTACCGCATCATCGGCAGTCTGCCCGACATCGGTACGCGCGAAGCCAATAGCAGGAAGGCTGCACTGGAAACATATCTAACTGCCACGTTGCCTCCTGAAGTGGGCTGGGAAATTTCCGGTGCCGCCTTTGTGTTCGACCGGGGCGTGACCCGCTTTACGGAGAGCATCGGTCTGGCGTTGCTGCTTTCCCTGCTGGCCATAGGTATCATCATGGGTGCGCTGGCACGCTCGCTGCGGGTGGTGGTGTTGACCATCTGGGTGAACGGATTGCCCTTGTTGCTGGCATGGTGGCTGTTGTGGCAAATGGGCATCGCCCTGAACCCGCAATCGGTATTCCTGCTCACCATTATTCTGGGCGTAGCGCTGGACGATTCCATCTATATCACAGGCTACTTTTCGGGCAACAAACGACCCGACTTCCATACCCAGGTAGTGCGACGTCTGGCTTTTCCCGTGGGTGTCACCACCGGCGTGCTGGCCATCAGCTTCCTCGCACTGTGCTTTTCTACCAATCCGCTGATTGCCGCATTTGGATGGATTACCTGCACCAGCTTATTGCTCGCATTTTTATTAGACCTACTTTTGCTGCCGCTGATCATTCAAAAACGAAGCTAAGAGGATGGCCTTTATTTTTTATTTCCTGTATGCCTTGTGGACCATCGCCTCCCTTTGCCTTTTCATCTATGTCATACAGGAATTGATTTTGTTGCGTGCCGCTTTTCGCACTTCGAAACTGCCGACGGTAAGTCCCTTGCAGGAACTGCCGATGGTCACCGTGCAACTGCCCCTGTACAACGAGAAATATGTAGCAGCCCGCCTCATCGACGCTATTTGCGCCATGGATTATCCCAGAGAACTGCTGGATATTCAGGTGCTGGATGATTCCGGCGATGAGACGGTAGACATTGTAGCAGCCAAGGTGGCCGCATACCGCCAGCAGGGATTTCACATCGCGCACCTGCGGCGGGGCGAGCGCACCGGATTCAAGGCCGGAGCCCTGCACTATGGCATGGCCACTGCCCGCGGTAATTTCATCGCCATTTTCGATGCCGACTTTCTGCCGGCCAAAGATTTTCTGCAACGCTCCCTTCCTTACTTCGAAGATGCCGGCGTGGGCGTGGTGCAAAGTCGCTGGGGACATATCAATCAGGAATACTCCATCCTCACCCGCGCCGCATCGGTGATGCTGAACATGCACTTCTTTCTGGAGCAGGCAGGGCGTTACAACAGTCGCGCCTTCATCAACTTCAACGGCACGGCCGGTATCTGGCGCAGGTCGTGTATGGAAGATGCGGGTGGCTGGCATACCGACACCCTTACCGAAGACCTCGACCTGAGCTATCGCGCACAAATAAAACATTGGAAATTTATCTATTTGTATAACCTGGTATCTCCTGCCGAGCTGCCCGTCACCCTCGATGCCTACAAGACCCAGCAATTCCGCTGGTCCAAGGGCGCTGCGGAATGCGTGCGCAAAAACATGCGCGCCCTCTGGCAATCGGATGCTAAGTTGTCGACCAAACTATTCGGCAGTTTTCATTTGCTCAACTCATCGGTATACTTCATCGTACTGCTGCTGATTCTGGTAACGCCAATCCTGCTTTGGCTAGAATCTTTTACCGGACTACCCATGCCGCTTGCCCAGCCTTTCTATGTCATGAACATGGTGGTCATGATTTGCATACCGCTGGTGTTCTGGATTACCAATGCTGTGGTGCAGGGAGGAGGCTGGTGGCGACAGCTGCGTTATTTGGCAGCCGTGTATTTTCTTTTGTGCATGAGCATGGGCATCTCGCTGTACATGGTAAAAGGCATACTGGAAGGATACCGGGGCAAGGTTTCGGGCTTTATCCGCACACCGAAATACAATGTATCGGGTAGCACAAGACTGCGGGTGGCCACGGCCTATTTCAGCAAAAAGGACGGCGACCTGTTCTGGGCCGAAACCCTCCTGTTCCTGCTGGGTTTTGTGGTCATCTACATCGGCATAGACCTGCGCATGCCCTACATCCTCAATTATGGCATCATGATTGGCATCGGCTTCGGCTGCAAACTGCTGCTACCACATTATGATTTCAGAAATATATTTTCCCGCCAACGATTCCGGCAACAGCCAGCTGATAAGCATACACTTCGCCGCTAACAAGTCTGCGGAAGCAGGGGAGCACCTACCGCGGTGCCTGCCATTTACGGTCGTCCTGCCTTTCGCTGTATTCCGCCCCGCATAGCGGCTACATGCTTGCTGAACTGCGCTGTATCCGTAGCGCGGGGACGGGATGCCGCTACAGTCAGGGCTATGAAGAAAGGGCTGCTGCTTCGGCGCTGGGGGATGGGCTTGCGTTGGCGTTCATTTTCAATCCCTGTCCGCACAGTTTTGTTGTTGCAGTTCTATAAAACCGGGACAATCGTACATCTTTTCGTACTTCAATACCAATCTGGTCCTGAATAATTGCGGCCGCCATCCGAAAAAATGCAGCTTCCCTATGGTACCCTCCTGCACATAAAAGCATTTTTCTATCATTTCGCTTTCGCCCTGTATGCGGATGCCGATGCTGGAATGTCCGGGGTAAATATCAATTTTCATTTGGCACTTGTCCCAGTAAGCAGCTTCTATACTTTCCTGCCGATCGAGCCATGCCGTGATGCTGTCGAGTGCAGGTACTAAACTCTTATAGGTAACAGTGCTGTCGTAGGGATTCGTCAACACTACTGCTTTGCGGTGTTTTCTCACCTGTTGTTTTATCAGGCGCTCTATCTTGTTCAGGTTTCCCTGTGCAACAGCCCTGTCCATCGCCTGCTCCCTTTGCCCGAATGCCGGAAGTGACAACCACATGAATGCAGTAAATATTATCGCAGGAATAATGGTATGCACTTTCATTGTAGGTGTTTTCTATTGGCAGTGCGTCCTGTCGATGCCGGAAGGCTCAAAACTGTTTCACCCAATGCAGCCCCACGCCCGTTTGTTGGTCAGCGGTTTGGTAGCTGTACATATTCCAGGCGGTTGTTTTGGAGGTTCGGGTTTTGTTGACAGTGAGGTTCCATACACTGAGCATGACGGTGGTGGTGCCCAGCCCTACATTCAGCATTGCCAGTGTTCTTTCACTGGCGTTGGAAGCATTCAAATTGGGATCATTGTACTCTACGATGAAGTCATTCAGCCCCAGCAGCAAAGCAGCGGTGCCCGTGTAAAGACCCAGCACAGGAGCCAGTTGGCTATCTGCACCGTTGGCAATCTGTAGAGTATTTATCACATTCAATGACAGGTTGGCACCACCTAAAAGTGCTGTTGCCAGAGCAATATTGGGATCTATAGGAGGTCCGCTGTAATTGGGTTGTATCATTGCACATTCTTCCTTGCTCAATCCGCTGCCGGCCACCCAAGCGTCTACCACCTCACTGTTCATAGCCAGGAGGTAATCGTACTGATGGGACGCGTTAATTTGTTCCGCTATCGCGCGTCCTGCGGTTTGTTCTATCAGGTAGCCCACTGCACAGATGTTTCCATGCTTATCGATAAAGCAGGGAACCCGCTCACCGGGGTAATCGTAATTGCGGGGAAAGACGCCTGCTGTCCGGTAGTCGTGCAGCAGGTCGAGCAGGTGTGCCCGCATGGCTTGTTGTTCTGCCGATAAGCCGCTTATCTCTTTTTTGCGCAGCAGCTGTTCCACATACGCCAGGTGGGTCTTTATGCGCAGGTCTTCATCGGTGGTTGCTGTGGGCATATATCCGAAATGATGTACAAAGCTGCTATCACCAAGCAAGGCATTCACCGTTGATGCCTGCTGTTGGGTGTGCCGGCCGCCACTCCAAAATAAAGTAGCCGCTACCATTAATAATAAATAATTTAATCTGTTCATAGCTTTATGGTTCGGTAGACTTACCTATCTCCGCTGCTTTCGGTCCTACTTCAAATGTAATCAAAAATGAGGAGTGCAAGCAGATGATGAAGGATCGTGTATGCCGTTTCAGCAACCTGTCTATCGCGCTGGAGAAAGACTATCTGGCATTTGAATTTCCTGCCGAATTAAATTCCACCCTTCATCCAATACGCTTCTAATTCAATAGTTGTGAAATCAGGGACACCGAGAAGATGGTGAGCATAAACCAGCCGATAAAACCCTGTACAATAGCCAGGTAGCGTGGCAGTCCCTTGATGGGGATTTCTCCAAAGCCCAGTGTGGTGAAAGTATTGATGGAGAGCATGAGTGCGTTGAGCATCTTGATGAAAATATCGTAGGCCACTGCGATGAGGAAAGCCCCTGTGAGCCCAACAGATTTCCATACGCGCTTTTTCGCCGGCAGTTCCTTCCAGGTTCCGTTCATGATATCAAAACGCCGCAATACCGCCGCCGTCATGTTGTTGGCCGAAACCGCCCATTTGTACAACGGCAAACCAATGAAGGTGAAGAAGCGTGGCACTGTCTCGCCGGAACGCTCCAGCAGCGACCTGAAAGCATCGTATTGCATGATTTCCTCCCGGCGCTCTTCCAGGTACACTTCATGGATGCCCGCTTTCTGATTCATGTATTTGATGAAAAAGCTGTACCGGTCTATGATGCGATTTTTACCACGTTTATCCCAGGAATTGGGAAAGAAAAGGTAGATGAGCGCGAAGAAAGCAATCACATACAGCGAGACGATGATGGCCCTGGATGGTCGCGTGCCATACAGAGAAAACACTTTCAGGAACTGATTGATTTTGAGGGTGAAAAAGGTATCGAAGGAGGGGTTCTCCGCATAGAGGTATTGCAAGTGTTGTGTTTCCAGGTCTTTCATTGTTACAAACACGGCATTGGCGGACTCGGTATCGTGGGCGGATTTGTAATGATTGTAAAAACCGCCCAGCATCTTCAGCTCGGCGCGGTAAGCTCTTTTGTCTTTGATGCGATAGTCGCTCAGGTAGATATAGACCAGGGAATCTGTAAAACGATTCAGTTGCCGATACGCCTCAAAATCTACTACAGAGTTCTGTGTGCCGTAGAAAAACTCATAGGCAAAACCATCTGCTATGCCCGCTTTCAATTGCTCCCAGTCGAAGACAATGAGTTCGGGATCAAGTTGCATATCTGACAGAACTATTTTGTTGAATACATTTTCAGTAATGTCATAGGCAAAAGTTTCCTTCTTAGGGGTAAAACCCAGGCCCACCACTTGTTCTTCAAAAATGTTTTTCCGCAGCCAGAGAACCATGCACTCATCGGCATAAATGCTCACATTCCCCGGGTCGTGGAAAGTACAATTTTCTATGCCTAAATACACCACCCTTCTCCCCATGAAACTGCTGTGGTCCGCCGAGGCAGATTGGTTATAAAAATGACTATCGTTAAAGGTTAGCTGCACATCCAGGTCTTCGAGTTTCAGGTCGAAATTGATGGCAGACATCTCGACACCATCATTAAAAACAGATTCATTGAACTGTAACTGCAGCCCATTGCCATACTCCCTCAGGTCATTCGTTGTCCCACAATTCTTGTTGTACAGGACTTCCAATTTCTGTTCAAAAGTGCATTCCAGGAATCTGGCTGTAAGCATATTTTTCAGCTGCACCTTTTCATGAAAATACACATGACTTAAACCGGAATAGAAATCATCACTACGATTGATGAAATGAACATTATCCAGGTAAACCGGCTTGTACACATGGATGGTATCCTTTCGGTTATACTCATAGGTGCTTTCATCCCAGTTATATTCCAGCAAGCGGTATTCGTACAGGGAGTCGGTGTTGCTATCCGGAACGATAACAGCATTGCTCAGGGTAAATGCCGTGTCCTGTTCTGCCATCATGCGTTCAAAGAACTCCGCATAGGAATACTCCTTCCACTCCCTGTTCTGGGCAAATACGGCCGTATATCCCAGGAGTAATGTGAATAAAACCAATCTGTATTTCATAGTCCGTTATTCAGGTTGCAGGTAAGGAAGTGGTGTTAACAGCCTCCAACAAATCTAATTAATTACCTACTGAAAACAGACAAAAGCAGGAGCAGTTGTGGGGCGCCTACTAACCTTTCCAATATACCTTTATGGAGGTAGTTGATGGCAGGGGTATGTACATTATGCGCAAGGCAGGCTTAAGGCAATTCTACGATAACTTCATTCTTACGATTAAACACTTCGTAAGGCGGGTTGTACCCCAGGAAATAGAACCGGTTGGAATAAGGGATGCCTTCGGCTTCCAGCGCTGCCATCAGTTTTCGTTTATACTTTTCAATTTTTTCATCACTGGCCCAGCCGCGAAAAGAGATGGCCGCCACTGTTTTAGCAGGTTCTTCCTTAAATGTTATTCCCGGTTGATTCGGTTGGGGGAGTGCTTCCTTAGTGTACTTCTTCGGCACCATGAACATCATGGTCACGGAATCATCCAGCTGCATGGTGACGGGAGCAGTCATAGCTATCTTTTCATTCCGCGCATTGTTGCCAAAAATGTAACCCGCCAGAATGGAGAAACCTCGGCTAGAAGAACGCTTATATCCTTCAGAGGCCGTATTTACGGAGGTAAACAATGCCGCTTCATAGTTTCTGATTTCCAATGCGCCGTATTGCTTTTGAACCACATACGGATACGTTTCAATATTCTTCTGTCCCCGCCTGGCCCAAAGCTGGATGATGACAAAAGCTATGAATAGGACTGCGAGGATTAGGAGGAGTATTTTCATTATTTGTGCGAGTGAAGTTTGGGGGGGGTAGGTGATAGCGTTTTAGCTATGCGCAGTATCCCGTAAGGTATTGAGTGTAGGTGTTTTTATGCATAGTTATTTAAATCTCGGCGGTTTTTTAATCGCCTCTTTAACTATTTGAGCCACGGAGTCTTCATTTATATTATTTCTTTTACAATAATTGCAAAGAAGCCAATCTTCCAGAAGTTTTGCTCCCTTACTTGCATTACAAGACATACAACAAAGTGCTATGTTGTCAGTCCCATTAATGCGAATATCATTTACAATATGTTCCCATGATGGTTTTTGTTTCCTTGATTCAGGAATGTCTAAAAATTCTTGTCCGCAATAAACACAATTGGTATCTCTTTGCTTGACCAAGTCCTCTACATCTTTTGGTATCCCCCAGCGATTTGCCATTAAACAATAAATGATTAGTCCTCTTCAAAAAAGTCGTTATCAAGCTCCTTAACTTTATAAACGGTTTTCACTTGAACGCCGACATCATACTGATGCATTAAATCAAACAGTTTTGCACCATCAATTAGAATTATTGAGTGGTGTGCTTCCCTCGCTTTTTTGATGGCAGATTCGTCAAATGTAGATGTTGTTATAAAAACTCCTTTACTAGTGTCTCCACTCATTGCACCAATAAAATTCCTGATATCTTTTTCACGAACCTTATTTTCATTGTAGCGCTTAGCTTGGGTATATATCTTTTCTAAGCCTAGTTTATCTTCATTGATTATTCCATCAACTCCACCGTCACCAGATTTTGAAGTTTCTATAAAGTCTCCGTAACCCATTTTTTTAAGCAGTATCAAGATTACTTTCTCAAAATAATAAGGATCTATTTCCTTTAATTTTTCTAAGAGCTCCGTCTTAACTTCCGTTTCAATTGTTTTAACACCTGAATCTATTAAATCTTGTGGTGAGGCATTTTCAACGTTAACAGTATCGTGTAGCGTATTGCTTTCTTTTTCGCTTTTTACAGATTCTCTGTGATTTATAAAGTCTTGATCATTTTGAAGGTCTTGAAGTGATAAACGTCCTGTTTCTAATCTTTTCTTGCCCTTTTCAGTTATCTGAACTAAACCACGCCTAGGATATGAAACAAACTTGGCCATTTTTAGATACGATTTACCCCATAAAATTCTATCGTGCAAAACATTTGCCCCAGTACTGGTTTGTTGTTCAAGCAACTCTTTCGGCAAAGCAGAATAATAAACGTCACGAACCTTAGTTGCTAATTCGCGACTTGTTAAAGAATCAACTGAATTCAGTATCTCCAATATAGGTATAAAGGTTTCATGATATTTTGGTAATTCCATTTTTTGTCTTTGCTAATTATGCACAACTTATTCTTATACGAAAAAACATCCTCCCAGCCTTCCCTATTGATTACCAAAGCGAATATAACCCTTTTTCAGTTGCGTTTTTTTTGCTCCAAGGAGCACAGATAGGATGTAATTCGAAACGTCTAAAAACAGCTTCATTTACATCAGCCCCCTCCCTACCTATGCCTGTTGCGGAGGGCTGCGATGGTGCGTACGCCGAGTTGCTGCATGTTGTTGGTGAGGTCGTCGATGAGGATGTCGGCAGTGTGATTGCCGCCGCGTTTTCCCAGGGCGGCGCAGCCGTACATGAAGGCTTTTCCGCAGAGGACAAAATCGGCACCCAGCGATAGGGCGCGCATGATATCCAGACCGGAGCGGATGCCGCTGTCGAAGATAAGGGCGGCTTTGTCATCAACGGCCTTGGCCATGTCGGGCAGGACGTCAATGGCAGCCGGTGCGCCGTCAAACTGTCGCCCGCCGTGGTTGGAGACGCCGATGCCGTCAATGCCAATGGCTATGGCGTCCAAAGCATCCTGCGGGTGCAATATACCCTTGAGAATGATGGGGCCGCTCCACAGGTCGCGGACATGCTTGATATAATCCCAGTCGAGGTCGCCGCGGAAGCGGAAGCGCGCAAACTCGGCAATGGCCTTGCTGTCTTTGTCGGTGCTGTAGGGTGCCACCGTGCGGAGGTGGGGGAGCCCGGCGCGCAGTGTTTCCCACAGCCACTGCGGGTGGGTGATGCCCTCCCAGGCCAGACGGGGAGTAATTTTCGGGGGAATGGTCAGTCCTGCTTTCTTGCTCTTCTCCCGGCGGCCGGGTGCCGGCACATCGGCGGTGATGAGCAGGGTGGTGAAGCCCGCAGCCCGGGCGCGTTGTAATAGGTCTTTCAGTATCGCTGCATCTGCTGGCGGATAGAGCTGGAACCAGCCCCTGTTTCCCACCAACGGACCCACGGTCTCCGGGGTTTGCGTAGCCACGGTGCTCAGGCTGTAAGGGATGCCATAGGTGTTCGCCGTTTGCGCGAGTATGAGCTCTGCCTTCGGCCAGATGAGCCCGGTGAGTCCTACGGGTGCAATCCCAAAGGGTGCGTTGTACGTCGTTCCAAATAGTTGAGTGGTGAGGTCTACCTGCAGCTTGCCCTGCATGAACTGGGGTGCGAAGGTGATTTTCTCCAGTTGCTCCCTGTTGCGCGTCATGGCGCCGTCGTTACCCGTGCCCGATTGCAGGTACTCCCATGCCACATTGGGGAGGCGCCGCCGGGCCTTTGCTTCCAGGTCGGCGATGGCCGGATATCGATTCATGAGTTGCTGATCGGGCTTGCGCATGCCCAAAGTTAATGCGCCGTTACTTATGTAAGCACCGCCCTACCTCCGCCGAAGCTGCCGCGGTAACTTATTAGCCCCGATTGCAATGGAAAGCGCCTGCAAGGCCTTGGAATGGAAAGCGGGACGATGGCCGCTGGGTAGCACCCTGTATATTGCTCCCCTTCCTGCTGCCTTTATTCGCCTGCTGCCAGCTTTTTCAGTCGCGCCATTTCGCGCCATGCCTTGCGGGCTTCGATGGCGGGTGAGCCGAAGTAGCTCTTGCCGCTTTCGAGGTCGTTGCCTACGCCGCTCTGTGCCAGCACGGTGACGTTGTCGCCGATGTGGAGGGTTTTGGAAATGCCCACCTGTCCCCAGAAAATACAGTCGTTGCCCACCACGGTTTTGCCGCCAATACCTACCTGGGCGGCTATGAGGGTGCGCTCGCCGAGTACTACGCCGTGGCCGAGGTGGATATGGTTGTCGAGCTTGCTGCCCTTGCGGATAACGGTATCACCACTCACACCGCTGTCGATGGTGCAGGCTGCTCCTATTTCCACATCGTCTTCTATTACCACCCTGCCACAGGTGTGCATTTTGTCGAAATAGCTTTCGGGCTGCTGGCGTTTTTTATAGTAGAAAGCATCGGAGCCGAGCACGGTATTGGCATGGATAATAACGTTGTTGCTTATAACGGCATGTCCGTAAACAACTACGTTGGGATGGAGCACACAGTTCTCGCCGATGGTGACGTTGGGACCGATATACACACCGGGATAGAGGACTGTTCCTGCGCCGATTTGCGCATCGGGGGCAACGGGCGTTAAGCTGTGCTCTACGGGGCGAAAGCGCTTCGTAAGGCGCACATAATCGCGGAAGGGGTCGTCGCTGAACAGGAGGCCTTTGCCTTCGGGGCAGGGTACTTCCTTGTTGATGATGATGAAGGTGGCATCGCTGTTGAGCGCCTTGTCGTAATACTTATGAAAATCGACAAAGGTGAGGTCGCCGGGAACGACCTTGTGAATTTCGTTGATACCGGTAACGGGTGCATCGGCATTACCGGCATAGCTGACACCCAGCCAGTTAGCCAGGTCGGAAAGGGTGATGGGTTCTGGTAAACGCATAAGGGGTTGTATTGTCTGTAAAGGTAAGGCGCAGCGCTTAACCTTTAGAACCGTGTGCTTACGGTAAATTCCTTAGTTTTGCGGCGCAATCGACAACACATGAAATCCACCGCGTTAACGCACATTCACGAGCAGCTGGGCGCCAAAATGGCGGAGTTTGCCGGGTATAACATGCCCATTTCCTACAGTGGTATCAACAACGAACACCATACCGTGCGCAACGGCGTGGGCGTTTTTGATGTGAGCCATATGGGAGAATTTATTCTGAAAGGTCCGGGAGCGGGTCGTTTGATTCAGAAGGTAACCACCAATAACGTATGGGCCTTGTCGCCCGGAAAGGCGCAGTATTCGTGCATGCCGAATAATGATGGTGGTATTGTGGATGATTTGCTGGTGTACCACCTGGAAGATGACAACTACATGCTGGTGGTGAATGCATCGAACATGGAGAAAGACTGGAACTGGATCAGTGCCCACAACACCGAAGGGGTGGAGATGCACAATATCAGCGACCAGACTACGCTGCTGGCGGTGCAGGGACCTAAAGCGATAGAGGCGTTGCAGTCGCTTACCGATATTGATTTATCTGCCATCGCCTATTACACGTTTACCAAACATCCGCTGGCGGGCGTGGGCAATGTGATTATTTCCGCCACGGGTTATACCGGCGCTGGTGGGTTTGAGCTGTACTTTCCGAAAGAACATTCGGAAACTATCTGGAATGCCATTTTTGCCGCAGGCAAGCCTTTCGACATCCAGCCTATTGGTTTGGGTGCGCGCGACACGCTACGCCTGGAAAAAGGATTTTGTCTGTACGGTAATGACATTGATGATACCACCAGTCCGCTGGAAGCTGGCCTTGGATGGATTACCAAACTGAAAGCCGAAGACAATGATTTTGTGAATAAGGCCCATTTTGAAGCGCAAAAAGCTGCCGGTTTACAACAAAAACTGGTGGGCTTTGAAATGGTAGATAAAGGCATTCCGCGCCATGATTATGCTATTCAGGATGCGGAAGGTAATACGATAGGAAGGGTTACATCGGGCACGCAATCGCCGAGCTTGCAGAAGGCCATTGGTATGGGTTATGTGGCCGCCGATTTTGCAGAGCCGGGCAAAGAAGTGTATATTGACATCCGAAATAAGGCTATTAAAGCAGTGGTAGTAAAAATTCCCTTTCTTTAATTGCATCCATGTCTATCCTGAGAAAACCCACCAACACAGATCCGGTAATTGAGGTATGCCTCACGCCTGCGCTGTGGTATCAGTTTGACTATGCGGAGAAGAATGTCATTGTTATCGATATCATTCGTGCTACCTCTACCATAACAGCGGCGCTGCACCATGGTGTGAAGCGCATGATTCCGGTAGAGACGGTGGAAGAAGCAGAAACTTATCTGGCGAAAGGCTACCTGGTAGCCGGCGAAAGAGACGGTTATAAAATTCCCCATTTTCAGTTTGGCAATTCGCCTTACGAATTCATGAGCGAGGATGTGAAGGGCAAGGAAATCATACATACCACGACCAACGGTACGCGCTGTGTGCTGATGTCGAAAGGAGCCCATAACATTGTGGCGGGTTCGTTCCTGAACCTCGAAAGTGTAGTGGAATGGATTAAAGCCGAAAACCGCGATACCATTCTTTTCTGTGCCGGCTGGAAAGATCACTACAATATGGAAGATGCCCTGTACGCCGGTTCGGTAGTGCGGGCTTTGAGCGACCATTTTCAGATTCTGGACGATGCTACCCTCAGCACGAAAATGATGTACCGCTACATCCGCGCCAATATGTTGCGCTCGGTGAAACAGGCACAGCATTTCAAACGCCTGTCGAAACTGGGGATAGAGAAAGATATCAAGTTCTGTATGAGCAACCACAAGTACGACATCATTCCCATCTACAACGGGGAAGGATTTGTGAAGATGTGATAGCGCTCTGCTGATTGCGCTGCATTCTTTTCGTCACCTTATTCTGCCAGACATTACGCAGCATCCCACGGTTTAACATCTTCTTAACCACCGGAATTTTCGGGCTGTTGTACTTTTACTGCAAAACAAGATATGATTCTCACCACCACCAACTCCATCGAAAACAAGAAAATTGTGCGCTACCATGGTGTCGTTTCCAGTGAAACCATCATTGGTGCCAATATTGTGCGGGACCTGTTCGCCGGCTTGCGCGATATTGTGGGCGGAAGAACAGCTTCGTATGAAGAAGTATTAAAAGAAGCTAAGGACATTGCTCTCCGGGAGCTGGAAGAAAATGCTCAGGCCCTGGGTGCGAACGCCATTATCGGCATTGACCTGGACTATGAATCGCTGGGTTCAGGCAACAGCATGCTGATGGTATGCGCCAGTGGCACTGCCGTCACGGTCGAATGATGGGAAGTTTAGCGCATCAATGTTACGTTGCCGCTGGCAGTGCGCAGGAAGTTGCCGAAGAAGCGCAACTGCAGGGTGTAGGCATACACTCCGGGTTGCAATAGCTCGCCATTTTTTCTTCCGTCCCAACCGGCGAGGAAGGTTCCCGGCTCCACCATGTCGCGCTCAAAAACAATGGCACCCCAGCGATCATATACTATAAATTGCTCTATGATTTCTATGGAAGTACCGTAGGCAGTGAAGAAATCATTCACGCCATCGCCGTTGGGTGTAAAGGAGTTGGGTATAAAATAATCCAGGTCAGGATCGGTGTTGACAAATACTGTTACGTTATCGGTCACCACGCAGCCCCCCTCATCTATCGATGTTACGATATAGGTGGTGGTGGAGGAAGGAGTGGCGACGGGATTGAAGCACTCTGTGCAACTCAGACTCTCCCCGGGACTCCAGACAGGTGTGCCTTCTGTAAATACATTCAGCACTACCGATTCTCCGATTATGATGTTCACATCGGCGCTTGCAGCAGCATAGTTTTCGGTGACGGTGAAGGTGGTTGTCGCGCTGCTTATGCAACCTGCAGGACTGGTATAACTATAGGTGATTACATGCGGTCCGCCGACGCCGGCATTGGCAGGAATGAAGGTAGCACCCGATACGCCCGGACCACTGAATACGCCCCCGGGAGGATCCGCATTCAGCGGGATAGAAGGCACCTCCACGCAAATGGTGAGCGGTGTATCGATGGTGATCTCTACGGGAGCCTCTACGGCCAGTGCCGTTATATACCGCGTGATGCAGGCTACATCGGGAGGAAATACCAGCACTTCATATTCTCCTGCAGCAGTCACCACGGTGCCGTCTTCCAGGGTATAGCTATCGCCTTCACATATCACAGCGCTTACGGCCACTTCCACCGTATCGGTGAGCGTCAGGGTGAGGGTGAGCAAGGAATCGCAGCCGGCAGCAGAGGTATAGTTGAAGGTATACACACCCGGATCGGTGGTGGTAGTACCATCGGGTAAATCGAACGCAGCACCCGGACAGAAGGATGCCGTTTCAAAAGCGAACACAGTATCTACTACTTCCAGGGTGGTGATGAAGCGGGTCACACAGGGTTCATCCGGAGGAAACACCAGCGCTTCGTACACGCCGGGCTCTGATACTATGGTACCGTCTTCCAGTGTGTAGGTTTCGCCCGAACAAATCAGTCCTGCTACCAGCACTTCAGTAGTATCCGACAAGGTCAATGTGACCGTGAGCAGCGAATCGCAACCGGCTACAGAGGTAAGGTTGATATCGTACACACCCGCGTCGGTGGTGGTGGAACCATCTGGAAAAGTGTAGCTACTGCCCGGACAGAAAGTAGCATCAAGCGAACCGAATGCTGTATCGGTCAGAGAGATATTGTAGGTAACGATGCTATCGCATCCGCTGGCGGCGGTAAAAGTGAAGATGTAACTACCGGCATCCAAAGTGGTACTGCCATCGGGAAAAACATAGGTAGAACCTTCGCATATGTTTTCGTCTACCGTAACTGCTATCGGCGCGATGGTGGTGAGTTCGATGACGACAAGACTGTCGCTGCCATCGGCTGCCGTAAGCACGACTTCATACGTACCGGCATCCGTCACCACAGTGCCATCGGGCAAGGTAAATGTCGCTCCGGCACAAATACTAGTATCCAGTACCGTGCTGCAGGGTTCTATAATCAGGGTATCGGTCAGCAGGTTGGAACCATAATGGCAATAATCGCCTACGGTAAAGTAATATACACCCGGTTCATCCACGTCAATACTGTAGCCGGTAGCCCCGGTGCTCCAAACAGGTAATCCCCACACTACAGGGTAGAACGAAATATCGAGGGTTGTATCGGTGGTGCAAAGCAGGGCAGAGTCGATACCAAAGAAGTCATAACCGGCGGGTTCCACATATATCGGATTGGGGTCTGTAATTGGGTCGGAAAAGCAGCAGTTCCCTCCTTCCGAAATCAGGAAATCGCAGGGCGGGAATGCATCATAGTCGGTATAGTGGGCATAGAACGCATCATCATCATCCCAATACGACAGGAAAAACTGGACTATCTGAGGCGAGGAATTTCCGCCTCCATCGGCTGTTTCACCGCAACCTTCTGCGCCTACCATACAATTAACGATAGGTGCGCCGGCTATGACAAGGTCACCCAAAATACTGGTGATAGCCACATCGCCGATAGCGGCTGCGTATTCGGTAACGATGGCAGGGTCCACGCCACTGATAGATGGTGCATTGAATCCGGCGAACACTACTTCTGTAACGTTATCGACAAATGCGCCAC
>ERZ888423.1487-NODE-1487-length-20012-cov-7.372401_pt1 | contig 20012 bp, 18 predicted proteins | sample MGYA00520523_ERZ888423 | MGnify/ENA primary metagenome ERZ888423 (study PRJEB32303, sample SAMEA104408611) | aquatic metagenome | biome: Brackish water; feature: Pelagic; material: water | place: Baltic Sea | collected 2014-06-08T10:24:00 | depth 30,27 m ...
GTGAGGCGGTCCCCTCCGGTGAGGCGGTCCCCTCCGGTGAGGCGGTCCCCTCCGGCGAGGTCAAGGACGCTCCGACTCCTGAGCGCATGAGGGTGCATTCGCTGGCCAGAGTCTTGGGCACCACCAGCAAACGGATCATCGAAGCCATGGTCGAGCTGGACGGTCGCAGGCGCAGTGCGCATTCCACGCTGGGCCGCGAGGAAGCCGACCGGGTGCGCGACGCCATCTCTCAATCTGAGCCCGATGCTGGGCCTGATGCCGTGCCTGCCGTGCCGAGCACCGAACCCGCGGCCGAGGAGGAGCCGGAGTCACGGCTGATTCTGGAAACCCACGGCTCGACCCCGGCCGAGCCCGCTGACTACCTGCCGCTGTTTGTCGCTCCGCAGCCTGTGCGCGCGAAAGATGACAGCGACCACAGCGACGACGACCACAGCAGCGACGACGAGGACAGCAGCGACGACGAGGACGATGAAGCCGGCGGGGATGACGGGCCGGAGTCCGACGATGAAGGCGCAGATCGTCCGACCGCCAAGCGCCGTAGGCGTGGCCGTCGCGGTCGCGGTCGCGGTCGCGGTGAGCAGAACGGTGACGATTCCTCGTCGGACGCCGACGGCGAGGGTCAGAGCGACGGTAGAAAGTCCGAATCCGGTGACCAGTCCGACGGGGACAGCGACAGCGACAACGACAACGATGACAGCGGGTCGGGTTCCGATGGCGGCAAAACCCGTCGGCGTCGGCGTCGACGCCGCAAGTCCGGCTCCAGTGACGACAACGACGGCGGCACCTCGGCCGACGATCCACCCAACACCGTCGTGCATGAACGTCCTCCCCGGCGCGCCAAGGGCGGCGACGGTGGCTCGTCGAACAACGAGATCCAGGGGATCAGCGGTTCGACCCGGTTGGAAGCCAAGAGGCAGCGGCGCAGAGATGGCCGCGATGCGGGTCGTCGTCGGCCACCGATCCTCAGTGAGGCCGAGTTCCTGGCGCGGCGCGAAGCGGTCCAGCGGACGATGGTCGTTCGCGACAAAGTGCGCGCCGAACCGCCGCACGAGGGCGCCCGCTACACGCAGATAGCGGTTCTCGAGGACGGTGTCGTCGTCGAGCATTTCGTCACTTCAGCGGCCTCGGCCTCCCTCGTCGGAAACATTTACCTCGGCATCGTTCAGAATGTGCTGCCCTCGATGGAAGCGGCCTTCGTGGATATCGGCCGCGGCCGCAACGGTGTGCTCTACGCCGGTGAGGTCAACTGGGAGGCCGCGGGCCTCGGGGGTGCCCAGCGCAAGATCGAGCAGGCGCTCAAGCCCGGTGACTACGTCGTCGTCCAGGTCAGCAAGGACCCGGTCGGACACAAGGGGGCCCGGCTGACGACGCAGGTCTCGCTGGCCGGCCGGTACCTCGTCTACGTGCCCGGCGCCTCGTCCACCGGCATCAGCCGAAAATTGCCCGACACCGAACGTCAGAGGCTCAAGGCGATTCTGCGCGAGGTGGTTCCCTCGGATGCGGGCGTGATCATCCGAACAGCCTCCGAGGGCGTCAAGGAATCCGACATCCGCACCGACGTCGACCGTCTACAGGAGCGGTGGAACCAGATCGATGTCAACGCCACCGAGACCGAGAAGAAGGCCGCGGGCGCGGCGGTTCCGCTCTACGAAGAGCCCGACGTGCTGGTCAAAGTCATCCGCGACCTGTTCAACGAGGACTTCACTGCTCTGATCGTTTCCGGCGAGGAATCCTGGAAGACGATCAACGATTACGTCAACGCGGTGGCGCCGGAGTTGGCCCCGCGGATGACGAAGTACGAACCTGCCGAGTCTTCTGGGGTTGCGGGCCCGGACGTCTTCGCCGTGCATCGGATCGACGAACAACTCGCCAAGGCGATGGATCGCAAGGTGTGGTTGCCGTCCGGCGGCACGCTGGTCATCGACCGCACCGAGGCGATGACGGTTGTCGATGTCAACACTGGCAAGTTCACCGGATCTGGCGGGAACCTCGAACAGACCGTCACTCGCAACAACCTGGAAGCTGCCGAGGAAGTCGTCAGGCAGTTGCGGCTGCGTGACATCGGCGGCATGGTCGTCATCGACTTCATCGACATGGTTCTGGAGAACAACCGGGATCTGGTGCTGCGAAGGCTGACCGAGGCGCTGTCGCGGGATCGGACACGCCATCAGGTGTCGGAGGTGACGTCTCTGGGGCTGGTGCAGCTGACCAGGAAGCGTCTGGGCACCGGGCTGATCGAAGCGTTCTCGACATCGTGTTCGCACTGCGGTGGTCGTGGCATCTTCTTGCACGGAGATCCCGTCGACTCCGGGTCCTCTGGCGGCCGTAAGTCTGAATCCGGCGGCGGCGGTGGCGGCGGTGGCGGCGGCGGTCGCCGGAGCAAGCGCGGCAAGCGTGGTGGGCGAGACCAGCAGGAGCCACAGGAGGTGCCGGTCGTCAAGGTGCCCGCGCATTCGCCTGGTGAGCACCCCATGTTCAAGGCTATGGCTGCGGCCAACGGCAAACACGATGACGACGACACGGACACGGATGACACCGACGTGGCAGAAGCCGCCGAAGATGTCGTTGAGCTGGATCGTGACTCCATCCGCGCCGCTGTCGCCTACGACGATGATGATGACGATGATGATGACGATGATGATGATGATGAGTCCGACGACGACGATGATGATGACGACGAGATTGATCTCGATGACGATGACGACGATGAGGACGACGACGACATCGACGTCATCGATGACACCGACAGTGGGGCAGACGAGTCGGATGAGCCGGCGGCCCCGGCTGCTCCTGCTGGTCGGCTCCGCAGGCGCGCCGTGGCGCGACCAGCAGGCCCACCCACGCCCGACTGACGGTTTGACCCTCTACCCGCTGGTCACGTAACCTTGAGCAGTTGTCTCCAGGGCCTACCCACGGCTGGCGGGAGACAGTGGGAAGCCCCCAGGGCCCCCGCACCCCAGACCCGCGCGCATACCCTCGGGTGTTGCGCGCCCGCACGCGAAGCAGAGGAAGACCAACGATGGCAGCCCAATCAGCCACTTACGCGATCGTGAAGACCGGTGGCAAGCAATACAAGGTCGCGGCCGGTGACATCGTCAAGGTGGAGAAGCTTGAGGTCGAGCCCGGCGCTACGGTCTCACTGCCCGTCGCCCTAGTCGTCGACGGCGCGAAGGTGACTACCGACGCGACGGCGCTGGAGAAGGTCGCGGTCACCGTCGAGGTCCTCGAGCACACCAAGGGTCCGAAGATCCGTATCCACAAGTTCAAGAACAAAACCGGCTATCACAAGCGCCAGGGTCACCGTCAGCCGCTGACGGTGCTCAAGGTCACCGGCATCAAGTAACGACTGGAGCGATAGACATGGCACACAAAAAGGGCGCTTCCAGCTCACGCAACGGTCGTGACTCGAACGCGCAGCGCCTCGGCGTCAAGCGGTTCGGCGGGCAGGTCGTCAAGGCCGGTGAGATTTTGGTGCGGCAGCGGGGTACTCATTTCCATCCCGGCACTAACGTCGGTCGCGGTGGTGACGACACGTTGTTCGCCACGGCGCCCGGCGCCGTCGAGTTCGGCAAGAAGCGTGGCCGCAAGTTCGTGAACATCGTGCGGGTTGCCCGAACCGACGCCTGACTTTCGCGTCGAGATCGACGTTGTGGCGTCGCGCACTCGCGCGTTTGCGCCCATATGTCGGTTTCGGTGGGGAAAGGAAGTCTGATGACCCGGTTCATCGACCGCGTCGTCATTCATGCGCGGGCAGGCAACGGCGGAAACGGCTGCGCCTCGGTACACCGCGAGAAGTTCAAGCCACTGGGTGGTCCTGACGGCGGCAACGGCGGGCGTGGCGGCAGCGTGGTGCTCGTCGTCGACCCGCAGATTCACACCCTGCTGGACTTTCATTTTCACCCCCACGTGGCGGCCCCGTCAGGTAAGCAAGGGGCCGGCAACAATCGCGACGGAGCTGCAGGCGCCGACCTGGAAGTGAAGGTGCCCGACGGTACCGTCGTCCTCGATGACCGCGGCCGCATGCTGGCCGACCTGGTCGGCGCAGGTACCCGCTTCGATGCTGCCGCCGGCGGGCGAGGCGGGTTGGGCAACGCCGCGTTGGCCTCGCGGGCACGCAGGGCACCCGGCTTTGCGCTGTTGGGCGAGAACGGCGACGCCCGCGATCTCACCCTCGAGCTCAAGACGGTCGCCGACGTCGGACTGGTCGGGTTCCCGTCCGCCGGCAAGTCGTCGCTGGTGTCGACGATCTCGGCGGCGAAGCCGAAAATCGCCGACTACCCGTTCACCACGCTCGCACCGAACCTTGGGGTGGTTTCGGCGGGAGATCACACATTCACCGTCGCCGATGTCCCCGGTCTGATCCCCGGTGCATCTCAGGGACGTGGTCTGGGTTTGGATTTCCTGCGCCACCTCGAACGGTGCGCAGTGCTCGTGCATGTCGTGGATTGCGCGACGCTGGAGCCGGGCCGCGACCCCGTCTCCGACATCGAGGCGCTCGAGGCCGAGCTCGCTGCCTATACCCCGACGCTGCAGGGCGATGCCACGCTGGGCGATCTCACCGAACGTCCACGGGCTGTGGTGCTCAACAAGATCGACGTACCCGATGCCCGTGAACTTGCCGATTTCGTTCGCGCCGACGTGGCTCACAAGTTCGGTTGGCCGGTGTTCGAGGTGTCGACGGTGGCCCGAGAAGGTTTGCGGCCCTTGATATTCGCGCTCTGGGAGATGGTCTCGGCATATCGCGACGCGCAACCCGAGGTGGTGCCGCGCCGTGCGGTGATCCGGCCGGTTGCCGTCGATGACAGCGGATTCACCGTCACGGCGGACGGCCTGGGAGGGTTCCTCGTGCGTGGCACCCGGCCGCAGCGGTGGGTGGCGCAGACCAGCTTCGACAACGATGAGGCGGTCGGATATCTGGGGGATCGACTGGCCCGCCTCGGTGTCGAGGATCAGTTACTCAAGCTCGGCGCCCGGCCCGGCTGCGCGGTGACGATCGGGAACATGACGTTCGACTGGGAGCCGCAGACCCCGGCCGGCGTGGACCTGCCGATGTCCGGCCGCGGCACCGATGTCCGGCTGGAGCAGACCGACCGGGTGTCCGCCGATGAGCGCAAGGCCGCACGCAAGGCGCGCCGGGAGAGCGACGACCCGCAGTGAGCGCTCACCGGGAGGCTGTTCGCACCGCTCGCTCTGTCGTCGTCAAGATCGGCACTACCGCACTGACCACCCCGGCCGGGGTTTTCGACGCGAGTCGGTTGCAGTGCCTCGCCGATGCCATCGAAGCTCGAATGAAGGCCGGATCCGATGTGGTGATCGTGTCCTCTGGTGCGATCGCCGCGGGGATCGAGCCACTCGGCTTGACAAGGCGACCAACCGATTTAGCCACCAAGCAGGCGGCGGCCAGTGTCGGACAGGTGGCTCTGGTCAACTCGTGGAGCGCGGCATTCGGGCGCTACGACCGCACTGTGGGGCAGGTGCTGCTGACGGCGCACGACATCTCGATGCGTGTGCAGCACACCAACGCTCAACGCACCCTGGACCGGCTGCGAGCTCTGCGCGCGGTGGGAATCGTCAACGAGAACGACACGGTGGCGACCAATGAGATCAGATTCGGTGACAATGACCGACTCTCGGCGCTGGTCGCACAACTGGTCGGAGCTGACGCGCTGGTGCTCTTGAGCGACGTCGATGGCCTGTACGACAGCGATCCGCGGAAAGGGGACGCGCGGTTCATCCCTGAGATCGACGGTCCCGCTGACCTGGAGGGTGTTGCGGCGGGACGCGGCAGCCACCTTGGTACCGGCGGCATGGTCTCCAAACTGTCTTCGGCGATGCTGGCCGCCGACGCGGGCGTACCGGTGTTACTGGCCGCCGCGACGGATGCGGCGGCTGCACTCGCTGACGCCTCGGTGGGCACGGTGTTTGCGCCGCGTGCCGAGCGGATGTCATCGCGTCGGTTCTGGGTGCGTCACGCGGCGGAGGCGGCGGGGACACTGACGTTGGATGGCGGGGCCGTCAACGCCGTGGTGCGGCAGCGACGTTCCCTGCTTGCGGCGGGTATCACCGCACTGTCGGGCCGGTTCTACGGCGGCGACGTCGTTGAGCTGCGCGCGCAGGACTCTACGATGATCGCGCGCGGCGTCGTAGCCTACGACGCGGCCGAACTGGCCACGATGCTGGGCCGGTCCACCTCAGACCTACCCGTCGAAATGCGCCGCCCCGCGGTACACGCCGACGACCTCGTCGCCATCTGAGCGCCTGGGTTTCGGTAGCGCAGACAATTCGTCGGCGAGCAATGCCAGCATCGGAGAGCAGCCGTTGTCCACTTTCACCGTCGCCAGATCGTCGCCGCGGGTAGGTCCGCGATTTATGATGGCGACCGGGATGCCCGCGGCGGCGGCGTGGCGGACGAATCGGTAACCCGAATAGACGGTCAGTGATGACCCGGCCACCAGCAGTGCGTCGGCATCGTCGATCAGCGAATACGCCTGATCTACGCGGTCTTTCGGGACATTCTCGCCGAAATAGACGATGTCGGGCTTCAGCATCCCCCCGCAGCGGGGACAGTCGATGATCTGGAACGCGGCGGTATCGGCGACGTGGGCGTCGGCGTCGGGCGCTACCGCGATGCCGCCGAGGACGGCCGCCCGGTCGGTGAACCCCGGGTTGGCGGCCTCGAGCAGGTCAGCCAGCGCCGCGCGCGACATCGTGTGGCCGCAGTCCAGGCACACCACCCGGGCGTAGGTGCCGTGCAGATCGACGACCACACTGCTGCCCGCCTTGCTGTGCAACAGATCGACGTTCTGGGTGATGACCCCTCTGACGAGCCCCGCGCGCTCCAGTGCAGCCAGCGCCCGGTGACCGGCGTTGGGCAGCGTCTGGTCCATATGCCGCCAGCCCAGGTGGTTGCGCGCCCAGTAGCGCTGCCGGAACTCCGCATCAGAGGTGAATTGCCGGATCGTCATCGGGTTGCTCGGCGGGGAGTCCGGGCCCCGGTAGTCGGGGATCCCTGAGTCGGTGGACATCCCGGCACCCGTCAGCACCGCGAGACGCCTGCCCCGTAGCAGGGCGACCAGTTCGGGTGACTCCACGTAAACGAATGTAGGCGATCGGCGATTGGGGCGGATACGGGCTGGTCAGCGGCATCGGCCCGGTTAATGCCAGACCAATTCGCCCCCGGTGACCGAATCCGCACCCAGGGCGGGCGACAATAGTGGCGATGGACTTCTACTCGGCCTACCACCAGGGATTCGTCCGCGTCGCTGCCTGCACGCAGCACACGGCGATCGGCGATCCCGTGGCCAACGCCGAGTCGGTGTTGGCGGTTGCGCGTGACTGCGATGCCGACAGCGTGGCGCTCGCGGTGTTCCCGGAGTTGACGCTGTCGGGTTATTCACTTGAGGACATCCTGCTGCAGGACGCGCTGCTCGAGGCCGTGAATGAGGCACTGCTCGACGTGGTGGCCGGATCCGTGGACCTGATGCCGGTATTGGTGGTCGGCGCACCACTGCGCCACGGGCACCGGATCTACAACACCGCGGTCGTCATCCACCGGGGCAGGGTCCTCGGGGTCGTCCCGAAGTCATACCTGCCGAACTACCGGGAGTTCTACGAGCGGCGCCAGATGGCTGCCGGCGACGACATACGGGGAGTGCTGCGGATCGGGGATGTCGATGCGCCGTTCGGGCCTGATCTGTTGTTCGCCGCGACCGACGTGTCTGGATTCGTGCTGCACGTTGAGGTCTGCGAGGACATGTTCGTGCCGATCCCGCCGAGCGCTTCAGCGGCGTTGGCCGGTGCGACGGTGCTGGCCAACCTGTCGGGCAGCCCCATCACGATCGGCCGGGCCGAGGACCGCGCGCTGTTGGCCCGCTCGGCCTCAGCCCGCTGTCTGGCCGCCTACGTCTACGCCGCCGCGGGGGAGGGTGAGTCCAGCACCGATCTGGCCTGGGACGGCCAGACGATGATCTGGGAGAACGGGGCGTGTCTGGCCTCCTCGGAACGGTTTCCCGCCGGAGTGCGCCGCTCGGTCGCCGACGTCGACCTCGAACTGCTGCGCTCGGAGCGGCTGAGGATGGGGACCTTCGACGACAACCGCATCCACCATGGGATCAGCGCGGAGAGCTACCGTCGCGTCGAGTTCCTGCTCGATCCGCCGACCGGAGACATCGGGTTGCTGCGCAGGGTCGAGCGTTTCCCGTTCGTCCCGTCAGATCCTGCACGGCTGCAACAGGATTGCTACGAGGCTTACAACATTCAGGTGGCCGGCCTGGAGCAGCGGGTGCGTGCGCTGAATTCCCCCAAGCTCGTCATCGGCGTCTCCGGCGGGCTGGACTCTACGCACGCGCTGATCGTCGCTGCTAAGGCGATGGATCGGCTGGGGCGTCCGCGCAGCGATATCCTCGCTTTCACGATGCCCGGGTTCGCGACCGGGGAACGCACCAAGAGCAACGCCATTCGGCTTGGTGAAACGCTCGGAGTGACCTTCTCCGAGATCGACATTCGGTCCACCGCGGAACTGATGCTCGCCGAGATGGACCACCCCTTCGCGCGCGGTGAGAAGGTCTACGATGTCACGTTCGAGAACGTGCAGGCCGGGCTCCGCACCGACTACTTGTTCCGGCTGGCCAACCAACGCGGCGGTATCGTGCTGGGCACCGGAGACCTCTCCGAGATCGCACTGGGCTGGTCCACCTATGGTGTCGGCGACCAGATGTCGCACTACAACGTCAACTCCGGGGTGCCCAAGACGCTGATCCAGCATCTGATTCGCTGGGTGATCTCGTCGAACCAGTTCGAATCCGGCGCCGATCACCCGATCAATGCTGCTTTGCAGTCGGTTCTGGGTACCGAGATCACCCCCGAACTCGTACCCGTCGGCGAGGACGAGGAGGTCCAGAGCAGCGAGGCCAAGGTCGGCCCGTTTGCGCTGCAAGACTTCTCACTGTTCCAGATACTGCGCTACGGGTTCCGGCCGTCGAAGGTCGCCTTCCTGGAGTGGCATGCGTGGAGTGACTCGTGCCGGGGTGATTGGCCCCCGGGGTTCCCCCTCGATGAGCGTCCGTCGTACACGCTGGCCGAGATCAGGCACTGGTTGCAGGTGTTCGCGCAGCGCTTCTATTCGTTCTCTCAGTTCAAGCGGTCAGCGATGCCCAACGGCCCCAAGGTTTCCCACGGCGGTTCGCTGTCGCCCCGGGGAGACTGGCGCGCGCCGTCGGACATGTCGGCGCGCACCTGGCTCGACGAGATCGAGCGTTCGATTCCAGAGGCTTAAAGCGTTGCACTCTCAACGGTGGACGCGTCCAGCGCGGGGAACGAAGCGGCCCACCGCCGCGAGGTAGTCGCGGTAAGCATCGCCGTGTACCGCGCGCAGATAGGGCTCTTCGACGGCGCGGACCTGCAATTCGATGGTCGTGATCAGTAGAGCGAAACCGATGAGGGCGATGACGTTCGGGGTCACCAGCATGATGCCGAACGCGAAAGCGATCATGGCGCTGAAGATCGGATTGCGAACCAGGGCGAACACCCCGGTGCGGACCAGCGTCGTGGCTTCGGTGTGGTCGACGCCGATGCGCCACGAGTCACCCATGTCCAGTTGTGCGTAGACGGTAGCCGCGATGCCGACTATGGCGATGACGATGCCCGCGATCTGGATCCACGTTGCGTGCAGCATCCCGAGCGGCGCCACAATACCGAACAACTGCAGGGCTGGGGCGACTGCCCCTACTGTGACCGCGACGACAAACCCCACCCCGGCGAACCACTCGACTGAACCGGGCCGTCCGCTGATCCCTTTGAAGCCGGTCGATCCGGTGCGGCGCTGCTGAACCCAACTACGCCAGCCGAATCCGAGCACCGAAAAAACCGTGAACAATACGAGCGCGATGATCGGCATGTCAGTGTCCGTCCCCGGGTATCGGTGCGCAGCATGGATCGCCCCGCCAGGCGTTGATGCCTTCGCGCACCGCGAGTGCGGCGATGCCCAGCGCGGCAACGGGATCGGCCCACGACCACCCGAGAGTTCCGTTGAGCAGCAGGCCACCCAGCAGCACCGCGGACAGGTAGGTGCACAGCATCGTCTGCTTGGCATCGGCCACCGCGGACGACGAGCCGAGTTCGCGGCCGGTGTGTCGCTGCGCAAGCGACAACGCAGGCATGATCACCAGGCTTGCCGCCGCAAGCGCGATGCCGATCGCCGAGGGTTGGGGCTCCCGCAGGCCGGTCAGTGCAAGAACGGCGTCGACACTGACGTAGCAGGCCAACGCGAAGAAGGAGAACGCAATGAAGCGCAACGCGACCTTCTCCCGCGATTCGGGGTCCTTGGCCGAGAACTGCCACGCCACCGCTGCTGCCGAGGAGATCTCGACGATGGAATCGAGCCCGAAACCGATGAGCGCGGACGACGATGCCCGGGTGCCCTCGGTCAGCGCGATAGCCGCTTCGACGACGTTGTAGGTGATTGTCGCGGCTACCAGCAGTCGGATGCGTCGGGTCAGCAGGCTCCGGCGTTGATCCGATGTCACCATCAGCAACACCCCTGGTCGTCGGTGGCGGGGCAGCACGCAGGGTCGACGGCCAGTACGAGACTGACGAGGTCGGTAAGGGCGTGGGCGATTCGCGGGTCAGCCAGTTCGTAGCGGCTGCGCCGACCCTCGGGAGAGACAGTGACCAGGCCGCATCCCCGTAGACACGCCAGGTGGTTGGACAGGATTTGGCGCGACACCCCGATGCGGTCTGCGAGTTCGGAGGGATAGCCGGGTCCCTCGCGCAGCGTCAGCAGGATCTGGGCGCGCGTCGGGTCCGACAAGGCAAAGCCGAATCGCGAGAGCGCGTCGATGCCGAGGGTGGCCTGCATCTTGCCCACGGTACATCAAACGCTGTATTCAGAAAAAGCTGAACTATTTCGGCCGTCAAAATGGGCCGTCAAGACGGGTCCAAAAGGTCCTCGATGGACTCGGCGTGGGGTGCGCAATCGCCGGCGCCGGGCACCAATGTTGCCAGCGCCCCCGCCGCGCACGCACGCAGCAGCGCAAGTTTCGCGCCGTCCGGCCAGTTCGCGGCCAGCACGCCGGCGAATGCATCTCCCGCCCCGGTGGTATCTACCGCTTCCACCGCGGGTGCTGCCACGTCGGACTGCTCGCCGTTGGCGATGTAGCTGGCGCCGCGTGCACCCCGGGTGATGACCAGCTGCGCTACCAGCGGACGACCGTCGATCAGCCAGCCGTGCGATTCGGTTTCGTTGACGACCACGACGTCGGCGAGATCGGCTAGTGCCGCCAGGTGGTCGGGGTCGGGGGTCGGCGAGGCATTGACGATGACCACCGCGCCCGCGTCCCGCCCGACCCGGGCAGCGGCCGTCGCAGTGTCGATGGGGATCTCCAGTTGGATCAGCACGACATCGCTGTCGGCGATGACGGACCGGACCGCTTCAGAGCTCACGCTAAGGTGCGCGTTGGCGCCCGGTGCCACCACGATGCAGTTCTCGGCACGGGAATCGACGATGATCGCCGCGCAACCGCTGGGCCCCGGTACGTGGGTGATTCCGGCCAGCCCGACGCCGTTGGTGTCCAGATGGGCGCGCAGCTGTTCGGCGGCCGCGTCGGCGCCCAGTGCCGCGACCAGCTGGACAGTCGCGCCCGCCCGTGCGGCGGCGACGGCCTGATTACCGCCCTTACCGCCCGGCGATGTCGATAGCCCCGACGCGAGCACGGTCTGTCCGGGTTGGGGCAGCGCATCGACGGTATAGGTCAGATCGGCGTTGACACTGCCGACCACACAGACCCGCGTCGCCATGGCGCCAACGGTAGTTCCCGGCACGAGGCGATGTGGGCAGGTCCGATAAGCTGGACTAATGACTCTGCACGCCCCCGAGCGCACGCAGGCGACAGAGAGCCTGCGCGATCAGGTGCACGGTGCCGCCCGGCGATCGCGGGTCGCGGCTCGCGGGTTGGCGACGCTGAGCACCGAGGTCAAGAACCGGGCGCTGCGCACCGCCGCCGACCACGTGCTGATGAACTCCCGCGCCATCATGGACGCCAACCAGGCCGACCTCGACGTCGCCCGGGCAGGGGGCACCGCGGCGGCCATGCTCGACCGCCTGGCTTTGGACCCGAGTCGCATCGAGGGCATTGCCGACGGGCTGCGGCAAGTCGCCATGCTGCCGGACCCGATCGGTGAGGTGTTGCGGGGCCGTACGATGCCCAACGGACTGCAGTTGCGCCAGCAGCGTGTTCCGCTCGGCGTAATCGGAATCGTCTACGAGGGTCGCCCCAACGTGACCGTCGATGCGTTCGGGCTGACGTTGAAGTCGGGCAATGCCGTTCTGTTGCGGGGTAGTTCGTCGGCCGCGAATTCCAATGCCGCACTAGTTGCCGCGTTGCGGGCTGCGTTGGCAGCCGAAAATCTGGACAGTGACGCAGTGCAATTGCTGCCCAGTGCTGACCGGGCCAGCGTCACGCATCTGATTCAGGCTCGCGGCCTCGTCGATGTCGTGATCCCGCGTGGCGGAGCGGGTTTGATCGATGCTGTGGTGCGCGACGCCCAGGTGCCGACCATCGAGACCGGCGTCGGAAATTGTCATGTCTACGTGCATGAATCGGCTGACCTCGAGATGGCCGAGCGCATTCTGCTGAATGCCAAGACGCGCAGACCCAGCGTGTGCAACGCCGCAGAGTCAGTGCTGATCGATGCGGCCGTCGCTGACATGGCGGTGCCCAGGTTGGTCGGGGCGTTGCAGGATGCGGGTGTGACGGTGCACGCCGACCCGACCGAGGAGGAACTGCGCGCGGAGTTCCTCTCGATGGACATCGCGCTGGTGATCGTGGATGGTCTCGATGCCGCGATCGCGCACATCAACGAGTATGGCACCGGTCACACTGAGGCCATTGTCACAACGAAGCTTGCTGCTGCCCAACGGTTCACCGAGCGGGTGGATGCGGCAGCGGTGATGGTGAACGCATCGACAGCGTTCACTGACGGGGAACAGTTCGGCTTCGGCGCCGAGATCGGCATCTCCACCCAGAAGCTGCATGCCCGAGGTCCGATGGGCCTACCAGAATTGACGTCGACCAAGTGGATCGTGTGGGGCTCGCCCGTTACTGGCCACACCCGTCCGGCTTGAGTCAGGAGCCCCGATGACCCTCCCCGCACGCCAGGTGCCTATGTTCGCCGACATCGACGATGTCGCGCGGCGCCTGGCCGAGACCGGCTACCTGCCCGACACCGCTACCGCGACCGCGGTGTTCCTCGCCGATCGGCTGGGCAAGCCGCTGCTCGTCGAGGGGCCTGCCGGTGTCGGCAAGACTGAGCTGGCCCGCGCCGTTGCCCAGGCCACCGGCTCTGAATTGGTGCGGTTGCAGTGCTATGAGGGTGTCGACGAGGCCCGTGCGCTTTATGAGTGGAATCACGCCAAGCAGATCCTGCGCATTCAGTCAGGCTCGGTCGGCGGTGGCGACTGGGATCAGACGAAAACCGACGTCTTCTCCGAGGAATTCTTGCTGTCGCGCCCGCTGCTGACGGCGATCCGGCGCACTGAGCCGACCGTGCTGCTGATCGACGAGACCGATAAGGCCGACATCGAGATTGAGGGCCTGCTGCTAGAGGTACTCAGCGATTTCGCGGTGACGGTGCCTGAGCTCGGTACGATCACCGCGACCCGCCGGCCGCTGGTGGTGCTGACGTCCAACGCGACCCGTGAACTGTCTGAGGCACTCAAGCGGCGCTGCCTGTTCCTGCACATCGACTTCCCCGATCCCGACCTCGAGCGTCGCATCTTGCTTTCGCGGGTGCCCGACCTCCCCGAACGCCTCGCCGAAGAGTTGGTCCGCATCATCGGTGTGCTGCGCGGTATGCAGCTCAAGAAGCTGCCGTCGGTCGCCGAGACCATCGACTGGGGCCGCACCGTGCTGGCGCTGGGCCTGGACACCATCGATGACGCGGTGATCGCCGCGACGCTGGGTGTGGTCCTCAAGCACCAGTCCGACCAGACCAAGGCCGCCGGGGAGCTCAGGCTCAACTGATGGCCGTCCGACGCATCCGTCCGCCGCAACCACTGGCTCCCCACGGAATTCCGGGGCATCTGGTGGAGTTCGTGGAAGCCCTGCGCGGCCAGGGTATTTCGGTGGGTCCGTCGGAGACGGTGGACGCCGGCCGGGTGCTGTCGGTGTTAGGTCTGGACGACCGTAGGGTGCTGCGTGAGGGCCTCGCCTGCGCGGTGCTGCGGCGTCCGGATCATCGCGAAACCTACGACGCGTTGTTCGACCTCTACTTCCCGGCCGCACTCGGCGCCAGGACTGTGCTCCCCGACGACGCCGGTGGGGACAACCAAGCCTCGCCGTCGCAGGACATCGAAGCATTGCGCAGCGCACTGATCGACCTGCTTTCCGACAACGACATGCTTTCCGACAACGAGGAACTGGCTAACCTCGACGAGCGTCTGGCGGCGATGATCGCCCAGATCGTCGAGGCCTACGGCCGTTACAACTCCAGTCGCGGCCCGTCGTACTCGTCGTATCAGGCACTCAAGGCGATGAGCCTCGACGATCTAGAGGGTCGGTTGCTGGCCGGGCTGCTGGCTCCCTACGGCGAGGAGCCCACGCCGACTCAGGAGCAGATCGCGAAAGCCCTTGCCGGACAGCGCATCGCTACGCTGCGCAAGATGGTGGAGTCCGAGACCAAGCGGCGCACCGCCGAGCAATTGGGTCGCGACCACGTCCAGATGTACGGCGTCCCGCAACTCGCGGAGAATGTCGAGTTCCTGCGGGCATCCGGCGAGCAACTGCGGCAGATGCGCCGCGTCGTGGCCCCGCTGGCGAGGACGCTGGCCACCCGACTGGCCGCACGCCGTCGGCGCTCGCGCGCCGGGGAGATCGACCTACGCAAGACGCTGCGCAAATCGATGTCCACCGGTGGCGTACCGATCGACCTGGTGCTCAAGAAGCCGCACCCGGCACGGCCCGAACTGGTGGTGCTGTGCGACGTGTCCGGTTCGGTGGCCGGCTTCAGCCACTTCACGCTGCTGCTGGTGCATGCACTGCGCCAGCAGTTCTCCCGGGTTCGCGTCTTCGCGTTCATCGACACCACCGACGAAGTGACCCAATTGTTCGGCCCAGATTCCGACCTGGCGGTCGCGGTGCAGCGCATCACCCGAGAGGCCGGCGTCTACACCCGAGACGGCCACTCCGACTATGGCCACGCGTTCGTATCGTTTCTCGACCAGTATCCGAATGTGCTGTCACCACGCAGTTCGCTGCTGGTCCTCGGTGACGGCCGCAACAACTACCGCAACCCCGAAACAGACCTGCTCGCTCACATGGTCAATGCCAGTAAGCACGCGCATTGGCTGAACCCCGAGCCCAAACACTTGTGGGGCAGCGGTGACTCGGCGGTGCCCCGCTACCAGGATGTCATCGCGATGCACGAGTGCCGTTCGGCCAAGCAGCTGGCGTCGGTGGTCGACGCTCTCCTGCCGGTGTGAAGTCGGCTGTGCGGTTTCGTCCACGACCCGCCGGTCGGAGCGGATAGATCTGCACACTCGGTGCGGTGAGCTGTGGATATGCGGCGAGCTGTGGATAACGGGTGAGCTGTGGATATGCGGTGAGCTGTGGATAACGGGGCTTCGAGGCATCAATAGTGTCAGGCGGCGTCGGCACTCTTCTGCCATGGACGAGATCCAGTGGCCGTTTCGCGCATCTGAGCAGCTGCACGCTGGCAAACTCACATTCCGCGAACTGCGCCGATTTCACGCGGCGGTCTATCCGGGTGTCTGGATTCCGCGTGGTGCGGAGCTGGATGCAATCGGGCGTGCCCGGGCCGCGTGGCTGTGGTCTCGTCGCAAGGGTGTGCTCTGCAGTCTGTCGGCTGCGGCGGTGCACGGCGCCAAATGGATAGATTCCGAGGCGCCGGCAGAGTTGATCCACGGCAACCGGCGCCCGCCACCGGGAATCGTCGTTCGTTCGGAGGTGCTGGCACCAGGCGAGGCTGAGCAGGTCGGCGGCTTGGCAGTCACCACCCCAGCCCGTACGGCCTTCGACCTCGGTCGGCTGTTGCCGGAAACCGAAGGGGTGCAACGTGTCGACGCGTTGATGAACGCCACAGATCTAAAGATTGTGGACATCGAGCGGGTAGCCCTGAGTCGTCCTGGCGGTCGTGGTCTGTGCCGGCTTCGCCAAACGCTGGAACTGGTGGACGGCGGGGCGGAGTCACCGTATGAATCGCTGACACGACTACTGCTGGTGCGGAGAGGTCTTCCGCGGCCGGAGACTCAGATCGAGGTTCGCGACGAGTTCGGGAGAGTCTTTGCCCGCCTCGACATGGGCTGGTCGCGATGGAAGGTCGCGGTCGAGTACGACGGCAAACAACACTGGTCGGACGGCAGACAGCGAGCCTGGGACATCGACAGGATGGCGTTGCTCGAAGCGGCGGGGTGGGTGGTGATCCGGGTCAGCGTGGACTTGCTGCGGCGCCAAGGCGTGATCATCGAGCGGGTGGCTGCGGCACTGGCGGCGCGCGGCCGCGTGCTTACACCGTGAGTGGCTGGGTGCTGACGCCGTGAGTGGCCGCGTGCTGACACCGTGAGTGGCTGGGTGCTGACACCGTGAGTGTGCGGTGTGATCCGCCTGCGTCGGCGGGTTTGGTATGAAACCGCACATCCGTCGGCGGTCCGCGGCTCTCAGGCTGCCCGCTAGGTCCCGTAAGCTCGCTATTCGTGCGATCACGACGGCGGCTCGGGGTGATGGGGGGGACATTCGATCCCGTTCACAATGGTCACCTCGTGGCGGCCAGTGAGGTCGCTGACATCTTCGAACTCGATGAGGTGGTGTTCGTCCCCACCGGTCAGCCCTGGCAGAAGCGCACCCGTCCCGTGACGGCTGCCGAGGATCGCTATCTGATGACGGTGATCGCCACGGCTTCCAACCCGCAGTTCTCGGTCAGCCGGGTGGACATCGACCGTAAGGGGCCGACCTACACCAAGGACACGCTGCGAGACCTCCGCACCCTCAATCCCGACGCGGACCTGTACTTCATCACCGGCGCTGATGCGCTCGCATCCATCCTGTCGTGGCAGAACTGGGAAGAGATGTTCGCGATAGCCCAGTTCGTGGGCGTCAGCAGACCCGGATACGAGCTCGACGGCCAGCACATCTCGGCCGCGATGGCGGCGCTGCCCGCCGACTCCCTGCATCTGGTCGAAGTGCCCGCTTTGGCGATCTCGTCGACCGACTGCCGGATCCGGGCCGAGGAGTCCCGCCCTATCTGGTATCTGGTTCCCGACGGTGTCGTGCAATACGTCGCGAAGCGCGACCTCTACCGACATCTCAGCAGTCCCAGCCTTTCAGTCGAAGGAGACCGTCCCTGACCGCCAACCAAGAAGCCATCGACATGGCGACCGTCGCCGCACAGGCCGCGGCCGCCAAACTCGCCGACGATGTCGTAGTCATCGACGTGTCCGGCCAACTCGTCATCACCGACTGCTTCGTCATCGCATCGGCGGCCAACGAGCGGCAGGTGAACGCCATCGTCGATGAGGTCGAAGAGAAGATGCGCGACGCCGGATACAAGCCGGCCCGCCGTGAAGGCACCCGGGAAGGGCGTTGGACGCTGCTCGACTATGTCGACATCGTGGTGCACATCCAGCATCAGGACGAGCGGGAATTCTATTCGCTGGATCGGCTTTGGCGTGACTGTCCTACAGTGCCGGTCGATCTGGACGCCCCGGATGCGGGGGACGCCCCGGATGCGGGGGAGGCGACGCAATGACGATCCGCAGACTGGTCATGTTGCGGCACGGGCAGACGGAGTACAACGCAAGTAGCCGGATGCAGGGCCAGTTGGATACCGAGCTCAGCGATCTCGGGCGTAAACAGGCCGTCGCTGCGGCCGAGGTGCTCGCCAAACGTCAACCGCTACTGATTATTTCGTCAGATCTGGGGCGCGCGCTGGACACCGCCGTCGCGCTCGGTGACCGCTGCGGACAGCCGGTGAGCATCGACACCCGGCTGCGGGAGACCCATCTCGGAGACTGGCAGGGTATGACGCATCTTGAGGTGGATGCCGCTGCCCCGGGCGCCAGGCTGGCCTGGCGCGACGATGCGCGCTGGGCCCCGCACGGCGGAGAGAGCCGGGTCGATGTCGCCGACCGAAGCCTTCCGTTAGTGCGCGAGTTGGTGGCACAACAGCCCGAGTGGGGAGCTGATGAGCCCGATCGGCCGGTGGTGCTGGTGACGCACGGCGGGCTCATCGCCGCACTGACCGGCGCACTACTGGGCCTGCCGGTCGACAACTGGCCGATCCTGGGCGGTATGGGCAATGCCAGTTGGGTGCAACTTGCCGGACACACCGGGCGGGACGGGGTGAGTCAGTCGTTCGACGATGTCCGGTGGCGCCTGGACGTGTGGAACGCCTCGGCGCAGGTCGCCAACGATGTCCTCTGAGTTATCGTCCACTGAGTTGTCCCCTGACCCGTCGTTCCCTGACACCCTGCCCCGCCGGTCCCTGCTGATCTTCTGCGACTCGCTGTCCTACTACGGCCCGACCGGAGGGTTGCCGTCCGACGATCCCCGCATCTGGCCCAATATCGTTGCCGACCAACTCGGTTGGGAGCTGGAACTGATCGGCCGGATCGGCTGGACGAGTCGAGACGTGTGGTGGGCGGCGACCCAAGATCCGCGTTCATGGGCGGCGCTGCCGCGGGCGGGTGCGGTGATCTTCGCAACCTCGGGAATGGACTCGCTACCGTCCCCGTTGCCGACGGCACTGCGGGAGACGATCCGATATGTGCGGCCGCCCTGGCTGCGCCGCTGGGTTCGCGACGGTTACGGCTGGGCGCAGCCGAAGTTCTCGCCGGTGGCGCGGGCGGCGCTACCGCCGCACCTGACCGTTGAATATCTCGAAATGACCAGGGCGGCAATCGACTTCAACCGTCCCGGTATTCCGGTGGTGGCGTCGTTGCCGTCAGTGCATATCGCGCCGACCTACGGGATGGCCCATCACGGCAGATCGGGAACGGTCGACGCGATCACCCGGTGGGCGGCCGAGCATCGGGTGCCACTGGTCGACCTCAAGGCGGCGGTGGGGGAGCAGGTGTTGAGCGGTGCGGGCAATCCCGACGGTATCCACTGGAACTTTGTGGCGCACCAGGCCGTGGCGGACCTGATGATCAAGGGACTCGCCGAAGCGGGTGTGCAGCTGCCCGATTCGAGCAGCTAGCCATGTCCGTTGTCGTGGTGAGTGATTCGTCCTCGCGCTTACATTCCGATGAGCGCAGACAATGGGATATTCGTGAGGTCCCGTTACACGTGCTAGTGGACGGCAGGGACCTACGCGACGGTATCGACGACATCCCCTACGACATCCACGACCGGCCCAAGGTGACGACCGCGGGAGCGACACCGGCCGAACTCGTCGATACCTACCGGCAGGCCCTGAGTGACAGTAATGGCGACGGCGTGGTGGCCGTGCATCTGTCGGCTGCGTTGTCGAGCACCTACAGCACGGCAGTCGCGGTGGCGCGGGAGTTCGGTCCGTCGGTGCGGGTGGTCAACTCGCGCTCGGCGGCGATGGGCGTCGGCTTGGTCGCGATCGCTGCTGCGCGCTGCGCGGCCTCGGGCGGCGACAGTGATGCTGTCGAAGCCGCGGCACGGTCGGCGCTGAGCCGGACCCACGTATTTCTCGTCGTGCACCGCTTGGACAACCTTCGGCGTAGCGGGCGGATCCGCACCACCGCGTCGTGGCTGGGGACTGCGCTGTCCCTAAAGCCCCTGTTGTGTCTCGACATCGACGGGCGACTGGTGCTCGACCAGCGCATCCGCACCGTCACCAGGGCTCATGCGGCATTGGTGGATCGGGTGGCTGAGGTGGTGGGGGAGAACGCGGCCGACGTCGTGGTGCATCACGTCGACAACCACGACGCCGCCGATGCGTTGGGTGCCGCGCTGACCCAACGGCTTCCGCAGCTGTCGTCGCTGCGCGTGGCCGACATGGGGCCGTTGCTGGCGGTGCATGTAGGTGCCGGA
>ERZ888423.1488-NODE-1488-length-20009-cov-45.495239_pt1 | contig 20009 bp, 15 predicted proteins | sample MGYA00520523_ERZ888423 | MGnify/ENA primary metagenome ERZ888423 (study PRJEB32303, sample SAMEA104408611) | aquatic metagenome | biome: Brackish water; feature: Pelagic; material: water | place: Baltic Sea | collected 2014-06-08T10:24:00 | depth 30,27 m ...
GCGGCCCCGTCCTGCATCACGGCGACGAAGAGATCGGAGATGGAGGGCGTGCGCACCTCGCCGAAGGCGCTGAGCTCTGGGGCGCTGCGGCCGTCGAACACCATGCCGATGCGGCCGAACACCTCGCGCTCGTGCAGCGGCCCGAGTCGGCGCGCGGCCTCGGCGTGTTCCCGCGTGGTGATGAGCTGCGTGAACCGGCCGGGCAGGTCATCCACCGCGGCGTCGAGCACGATCTTGCCGCGACGGATCAGCAAGAGGTCCGTCAGCAGGTGCTCGACTTCCTCGACCTGATGCGTCGTGATGAGCAGCGTACGCTCATGATCGAAGTAATCATTGAGCAGCGCCTCGTAGAACGAGCGCCGGTAGAGCAGGTCGAGGCCGAGCGTCGGCTCATCGAGCACCAGCAGGCGCGCGTCGATGGCCATCACGAGCGCAAGGTGGAGCTGCGTGACCATGCCCTTGGAGAGCTCGCCCACCTTGGCGGTCATGCGGACATCGGACTTCGCGAGCACAGCCTCGGCACGCGCGCGATCGAAGCGCGGGTGCACGCCCTGCACGTAGTCGAGGGCCTGACGGACCTTCAGCCACTTCGGCAGCACGGCGACATCGGCGATGAAGCAGACCTCCTCCATGATGTGGTCGCGCTCGCGTCGTGGGTCGCGACCGAGCACGCGCAGGTCGCCGTCGAAGTCGGTGAGACCGAGGATCGCCTTGAGCGCGGTGGTCTTGCCGGCGCCGTTCGGGCCCATGAGTCCGACGATGCGGCCGGGCTGGACCGTGAAGTCGATACGGTCGAGCGCGAGCGCGCCGCCATAGGTCTTGCGAAGCCCGCGCGCCTCGATCACAGGTACCGGGGTCATCGGCCATCCTCCTTGTCCGGGGCCGCGAGCAGTTCGTCGGCAGAGAAGCCCAAGCGCTCGATGGTGGCGCGGACGCGCGGCCATTGGTCCCGCAGGAACCGTTCGCGTTCATCACGCAGCAGCGCTGCGCGAGCGCCGCTGCGCACATACATCCCGCGACCCCGCATCTTGTCCACCAACTGCTCGTCGGCGAGGCCCTGGTAGGCCTTGAGCACGGTCAGGGGATTGATACGGTACTCGGCCGCCACGGTGCGCACGGAAGGCAAGGGATCGCCCTCTTTAAGGACTCCCTCGAGGATCATGGCCACCACACGCTCGCGTAATTGGCGGTAGATCGGCGAGCCTTCGCTCCAAGTCTGATCCACAGTGGCCTCCGGCAATGAGACAGGGTTCGTTGGAAAAACATCATGAGGTAAAGCACTCTCAATGTCCATTGGTGATATATATAACTACAACACCAACACTCAGTCAAGCCCCCCGCTAGCAGAGAGCAGGTGAGGTCGGGGTCGATGGACTAAAATCAGGGGGTTACTCTCTTGGAGACCTCGATGAAGCAGCCTTTGAATGTCGCGATCACCGGCGCCGCCGGCCAGATCGGCTATGCCCTCGCCTTCCGCGTCGCCTCCGGCGCCCTGTTCGGCGCCGACCAGCCGGTGAACCTGCACCTGCTCGAGATCACACCGGCGCTGCCGACGCTGCAAGGCGTCGTGATGGAGCTCGACGACTGCGCGTTCCCGACGCTCGCCAAGGTCATCGCCACCGACGATGCGCGCGTCGCATTCAAAGATTGCCACGCGGCGCTGCTGGTCGGCGCACGCCCGCGCGGCCCCGGCATGGAGCGCAAGGACCTGCTGCTCGCCAACGCGCAGATCTTCTCTGCGCAAGGTAAAGCGCTCGACGCCGTCGCCTCGCGCGATGTGCGCGTGCTCGTGGTCGGCAACCCGGCCAACACCAACGCGCTGATCGCGATGAAGAACGCGCCCTCGCTCAAGCCGCAGAGCTTCACCGCGATGACGCGCCTCGACCACAACCGCGCGCTGTCGCAGCTCGCCGCGAAGACCGGCTCGCATGTCAACGACATCCAACGGATGATCATCTGGGGCAACCACTCGGCCACCCAGTATCCGGACATCAACCACTGTCTCGTCAAAGGCCAAGCGGCGCGGACGCTGGTCGATCAGGACTGGATCGAGAAGGACTTCATCCCGACCGTACAGCAACGCGGTGCCGCGATCATCAAGGCGCGCGGCGCCTCGTCCGCCGCCTCGGCGGCCTCAGCGGCCATCGACCACATCCGCGACTGGTTCCGCGGCTCGCCGCAGGGCGACTCGTTGTCGATGGGCATCCCCTCCGACGGCAGCTACGGCATCCCCGAAGGCGTGATCTACTCCTACCCTGTCATCTGCCGCGGCGGCCAGTACGAGATCGTGCAGGGCCTCGACATCGATGCCTTCAGCCGCGCGCGCATGGATGCCACGCACCAGGAACTGCTCGAGGAACGCGACGGCGTCAAAGATCTGCTCGGCTGAGCAGAGAGGACGCCGCCCGCCCATCACCGCCCAAAGGATCCCCGCCATGGCACACGCACTCGTCGCCCTCCTGCTCGCCGGTCTCGCCGTCTGGACGCTCACGCTCCCTGGCGGATGGATCGCGCTGCTGTTCGTGGCGGCGCTGCTGTACCTCGCCTACCAACGCCTGAACCTGCTCGCCTTCACGGCGACGGCGCTGGCGCTGCTGGTCGCGTACACCGTGCTCGGCAAGCCACCGCTGTGGTGGGGCGGCATCCTGTGGGCGGGCACGGCGCTGCTGGTGCTCCTCAACGTCCGGCCGCTGCGTAAGGCGGTGCTGACGCGTCCGTTCCTGAAGGTGTACCGGCGCATGCTGCCCGCGATGTCCGACACCGAGCGCGAGGCGCTCGAGGCGGGCACCGTGTGGTGGGACGGCGAACTCTTCACCGGCAAGCCTGACTGGTCGAAGCTGCTCAGCGCCAAGGCGCCGCAGCTCACGGCCGAAGAGCAGGCGTTCCTCGACGGTCCCTGCGAAGAGCTGTGCGGGATGGTCGACGATTTCGACATCACGCATCGCCGCGGCGACATGCCGCCCGAGATCTGGGATTTCCTGAAGCGTAAGGGCTTCTTCTCGATGATCATCCAGAAGAAGTACGGCGGCCTCGAGTTCTCGGCCTACGCGCACTCCTGCGTGCTCGCCAAACTCTCGACCCGCAGCGCCACGGTGTCCTCGACGGTCGCGGTGCCGAACTCGCTCGGCCCCGGCGAGCTGCTGCAGCACTACGGTACCGAGGAGCAGAAGGATCACTACCTGCCGCGGCTCGCGCGCGGCGATGACATCCCCTGCTTCGCGCTCACCGGACCGCGCGCCGGCTCCGACGCCGCCTCGCTCCCCGACAGCGGCGTGGTCTGCAAAGGGATCTGGCAGGGTCGCGAGATCACCGGACTGCGCCTGAACTTCTCCAAGCGCTACATCACGCTCGCGCCCGTGGCGACGGTGATCGGCCTCGCGTTCCGCATGTTCGACCCCGACCGGCTGCTCGGCGGAGAGGAAGACCTCGGCATCACCTGCGCGCTGATCCCGCGCGAGACACCGGGCATCTCCATCGGACGACGGCATTTCCCGCTCAATGTGCCGTTCCAGAACGGTCCGCTCTCCGGTACGGATGTGTTCGTGCCGCTCCACTTCATCATCGGCGGGCCGAAGATGGCGGGCCAGGGCTGGCGCATGCTGGTCGAGCAGCTCTCCGTCGGCCGCTGCATCTCGCTGCCCTCGAGCGGCACCGGTGGCGGCAAGGCCGCGGTGTTCGCGACCGGCGCCTATGCGCGCATCCGCCGCCAGTTCAACATGCCGGTCGGCAAGTTCGAGGGCATCGAGAGCGTGATCGCTCGCATGGTGGGCCTCACCTACACCATGGACGCGGCGCGCTCGGTCACCGCCGGGGCCATCGACGGCGGCGAGAAACCCTCGGTGCCCTCCGCGATGCTGAAGTACCACGTCACCGAGATGTCGCGGCAGATCGCCAACGACGCGATGGACGTGCACGGCGGCAAGGGCATCTGCCTCGGCCCCAAGAACTACCTCGCCCGCGGCTATCAGGTCGTGCCGGTGGCCATCACCGTCGAAGGCGCGAACATCCTCACGCGCAGCCTCATCATCTTCGGTCAGGGTGCGGTGCGCTGCCATCCGTTCGTGCTGCGCGAGATGGAAGCCGCCAAGAACCCGGACCGCGCCAAGGGCGTCGACGACTTCGACCGCGCGCTCTTCGGCCATATCGGCTTCACGATCAGCAACGCGGTGCGATCGCTCATCATGGCGCTCACCAACGCGCGCTTCACGGCAGCACCGGACCGCGGCGAAGCCTCGCGCTACTACCAGCACATCGTGCGCTTCTCAGCGAGCTTCGCGTTCGCGGTGGATGTCGCGATGCTCTCGCTCGGCGGCTACCTGAAGAAGAAAGAGAACCTCTCGGCGCGGCTCGGCGATGTGCTCTCCTGCATGTACCTCGCCTCGATGGTGCTCAAGCACTACGACAACCAAGGGCGGCGTCCCGAAGACCTGCCGATCGTCGAGTGGGCCTGCCGCAGCCTGCTCTCCAAAGCGCAGGACCAGCTACATGGCTTCCTGCGCAACTTCCCGAACCGCACGCTCGCCGCCCTGATGCGTTTCTTCATCTTCCCGCGCGGTCTGCAGTACTCGGCGCCGGACGATCGGCTCGGCCGCACGCTCGCCGAGCTCGTGTTGTCGCCGGGCGAAGTACGCGACCGGCTCTGCTACCCGGTCTACCGAAAGGTCGCCCCGAACAATCCGCTCGGACTGCTACAAGAAGTGCTGGAGATGGCGGAGCGGGCAGAGGACCTCGAAAAGCGCATCCGGGTCGACGGCGTCAAGACAGGCCGTATCCGTTCGCTCGAGATGCCAGGCATGATCGCTGAGGCGCAGGTGCTCGGCATCATCACCGGCACCGACGCCGCATGGCTCGCCGAGTACGACCGCAAGGTCATGGAGATCGTCAACGTCGACGACTTCGCGCCCCACGAACTCGGCACCCACGGCGCTGCGCTTGCGCGTCTGCCGCGCTCCACCGACGAACAGGACGAACGGGACGAGCTGCCGGCGTGAACTGCGTCAACTGCGGCGTCACCCTGTACGGGCGATACTGCGCAGATTGCGGACAGCGACGGGACTCGGCGACACCGACGGTCGGGCATCTGGCCGAGCAGACCATCGAGACGCTCACCCACGCCGACTCGCGTCTCTGGCGGACGCTGCGCGCGCTGCTGACACGGCCGGGCATGCTCACCCGCGAGTACTTCGCCGGCCGTCGCGCGCGCTACCTTCCGCCGATCCGGCTCTATCTGGTCCTCAGCGTCGCGTTCTTCCTGTTGCTGGCGCTAGAACAGAGGTCTGCGGTCGCTCTCTCCAGCGAGACCCGCATCGACACCGACTGCGCCGCGCTCGAGTACCGCGGGCCGCTCGAGGCCACTGTGCGGCCCCGGCTGCAGGAAGCCTGCCTGCGTCTGCAGCGTCAGGGCGCAGCCTCGTTCGAGAGCGCGTTCCTGCGCAACGCCCCCAGAGCGATGTTCGTGCTGCTGCCGTTGGTCGCGGCCGGCATGCTGCTCTTCTATTGGCGCCCCCGACGGCTCTACGTCGAACATCTGCTGCATCTCGTCCATAACCAAAGCGCGATATATGCGGCCCTGATGATCGAGATCCTGCTCGACCGCGCCATCCCCGACGGCTACGACGGCTTCCTCGCACCCGCGATGCTGGGTTATCTGGTGTGGTACTGCTATCAGAGCATGCGTGTCTGCTACGGCGAATCGCGCCTCATAACGCTCGGCAAATACACGGCCGTCTCTTTCCTGTATCTGCTCCTCGCGTCGATGCTGCTGATCTTCACCGGTATCGCGTCGGTGCTGGGAGGCTGAGACTCCATGCCGCTCGTCGGCCGCGCCATCCTCCATGTCGATATGGATGCGTTCTACGCGTCGGTGGAGCAACACGACCGGCCGGAACTGCGCGGTCTGCCTGTGATCGTCGGCGGTAGCGGCGGACGCGGCGTGGTAGCGGCGGCAAGCTATGAAGTGCGCCGATTCGGCGTGCGCTCGGCGATGCCGGTGCGGCGCGCGCTCGCGCTCTGTCCTCAGGCGATCTGCGTGAGCCCGCGCATGGCCCGCTATGCAGAGATCTCGGCGCAGGTCTTCGAGGTGTTCCATGCCTTCACACCGCTGGTCCAAGGCTTGTCGCTCGATGAGGCCTTCCTGGATGTCACCGACAGCCGGATGTTGCACGGCGCGCCGGAGTTGATCGCACGCGACATCAAGCGCTTGATCCGCGAGCGTACGGGCCTTGGTGCGTCGGTCGGTGTCGCCTCCAACAAACTCATCGCCAAGATCGCCTCCGATCTCGACAAGCCCGATGGACTGACGGTGGTGACATCCGAGCGCGTGCACGCGGTGCTCGACCCGCTACCGGTGCGGCGCCTGCCCGGACTCGGTCGAAAGAAAGGCGAGCAGGTCGCCGCCGCCGGGATCGCGACGCTCGGTGATCTGCGGCACGCTGACGAGCGACAGCTGCGTCCGCTCTTCGGCCGCGATTGGCAGGCCTGGCGCGATCGTGCAGCCGGCCTCGACGATCGTCCGGTGCTGCCGGACCGCGACGAGAAATCGGTGAGCAACGAGCGCACCTTCGACGAGGATCTGCACAGCCCCGAGGCGATGCAAGCGGCGCTCGCCGCACTCGCCGACAAGGTCGCAGCGCGGCTACGGGCACAAGGTCTCTGGGCGTCCTGCATCGGCATCAAGGTCCGACGTGGCGACTTCACGACCCTGACGCGACAGCGGACACTCACGCCTGCCACCTGCGAGACCGGCGTGATCGCTGCGACCACGCGGGAGTTGCTCGCCGGATGGTTGCAGGAAGAGCGGCCTGGGGCCGCGCGCGGCCAGCAAGGGCGTCCTGCGGTCCGCCTGCTCGGTGTCAGCGCGACGGGGCTGGAAGATGCGGCGCAGGAGGACCTGTTCGCAGCAGCCGACGGCGCACGCGGCACCCGGCTGGACTCCGCGCTCGATGCGATCCGCGACCGCTTCGGCGGCGCGGCGGTGTCACGCGCCAGCAGTCTCGGGCGGACGCGGCGCTGACGGCGCATCGGAGCGTGGCATCAGCAGGCCGCAGACCATACCGGCCAACGCGCCGAAGAGGTGTGCTTCGAGCACGACCGGGTGATCGCTGGCGAGGAACGGCAGCGGTCCGGCCAGGTTCTCGTACACGAGCTTGCCGAGGCCTGCGGCGCCCACGACCCATGCCATGCGATCGCCGTCGATGATCTCGCGCACGATCCCGGCCGCCGCCAGCGTGTTCAATACGCCCGACGCGCCGACATACCAGCGGACATCGGACAACCACCACAGCCCGACATCGATCGTGACGATGCCGCAGGCGGCCACCAGCAACCAGCGTCGGACCGAATAGAGGTCGAAGAACAAAACCCAGAGGAGCGCAAGACCCGCTGCGTTCAGCACCGCGTGCGCAAGATCGAGATGGACGAGATGGGCGGTGAGCCAACGCCAATGTTCACCGGCAGCGATGCCCGAGCGCGACCAATGCAAGGCCTCACGCGCCGGCTCGCCGACGAACGCCAATCCGATCCACAATGCGATCACCGCGGCGAGCGCCAGACCACGACGGCCCTCTAGAGCAGCAGCGATCATGCAGTAGGGTCCACCCAGTGATATCGCAGGATCGCGCCGTCCCCCGGACCTCGGGGTGCGGCCACGGACAGATCCTGCGAGGACCAAGCCACTGCAGCGTGAGCCCTGGCGGGCGCAGCCGTCAGCTCCGGCAATTCCAAAGAATTCACGCACACCGAATCGCACCCATGCCCCGGTGTCGACACCCTGTGCATCGTCGGCTCGACACCGACCTCGAACGCAGACGCGCCGCCTGCGAATCCAGTGCCCAGGCACTTGAGCAGCGCCTCTTTGCGGGTCCAACAACCGAAGAACCAACGCTGTCCTGCGGCCGCAGAGCGTTCGGTGGCGCGCTGCAGACCGGCCTGCTCCGCAGGCGAGAACACCCTTCTTGCGAGCCGCCCGAGATCGATACCGTCCCGCGGAAACTCGAGATCGACGCCTATCGGTCCGTCGACGCGGGTGGCGATCAACAGCCAACCCCCGGCATGACTGAGGTTGAAGTGCAATGCGGGGCCATCCTCCACCACCAACCTCGGTTTGCCGTGGTGCGAGACCTCGAATTCCAGCGTGTCCGGCTGACGCTTCAGACGCTGCGCGAGGATCCCGCGCAGCAGACGCCGCGAGGCAAGGTAGCGACTGCGGGCGACGGGGTCTGCGATGCGCGCCGCGCGGGCGGATTCGTCGATGCCGGACGGCCCGACGGGCTCGCCTTCGGATGCACCGAGGTCGTCGAGGCGTGCCAGCCAAAGATCCACATCGACCCCTACGGCTGAAGCCGATGGCGGCGCATCGAGGGACGGCTCGCCTGTAGGGGTGATGCCGGCCACCGCGGCCAACGACCGCCGCGACCAGCCGTGGTCATCGCACTGCACGGTGCGAGGGACTATGCCGGTCTGCTCCAGACCGTGCAATACTCGCCCGAACAAAGGGAGGGTTGCGCCGCATCGCGGCCATCGACTTCGGTATGTCCTTCATCCTCGATGCACTACGCAAATCAGAGAACGCGCGGCTACGCCAGGAACATCCGGCGATGTTCGACGCGCGGGCTGTCGCATCGCGGCGCGCGTTCCCGATCTGGGGCGTCGCGCTCGGCTTGCTGCTCGGGGTGAACCTGCTCGTCGTGCTGACCGTACTGCTGCGTAACGAGCGCGCGGCGGCGGTGGCCGACGCAGCCCTGCCCGTCTCGGCGCCTGCGCCGGCTGTCGCTCCGCCGATCGGCACGGTCGCCACGCCGATGGACGCTGCGCCTGCTGCCGCACCACCTACGACCGCACCACCTGCGGCTGCCCGAACTGCATCCGTCTCACGCTCGACAGCCACGACACCCGCACGCACCGCACCGTCTGTCATCGAGACGGATGCCGTGCCCACCGCAACTTCGGCGCCGATCGATCTGCAGCAACCCTCCCGCACCCGTGACGACCTGCTCGCCGCCGGCGATGCCATACCCGAAGCCGCGGTGTCACTGCATGTCTACGATCCGGATGCCTCCAAGCGGTTCATTTTGTTGAACGGCCAACGCCTGCGCGAAGGCGAGATGACGGGCAACGGTCTACGGGTCCGCAGCATCGTCCGGGACGGCGTGGTGCTCGATCATCGCGGCGCGACCTTCAAGGTCTCCATCGAACCATGACGGCGCGTCCAGACACCTTCGGCTCTCCGGCGGGTCTGCCGTCCGACACGCTGCCCGGGCGGACCGACAGCCTCGATGGCTTGCTGCTGGCAGACCTGCTGCGCGCCGGCATCTACCGTCTGTTCCAGAGGACAGACCACCTCAACAAGATCAATGTCTTCCCGGTCCCTGACGGAGACACCGGCACCAACATGGCGATGACGCTGGCTGCCGTGTTGTCGGCGCTCGATCGTGAGCCGGTGGCGGACGCCGGGCGGGTGCTGACCCGCGCGGCCGATGCCGCCCTCGACGGCGCGCGCGGCAACTCCGGCGCGATCCTCGCACAGTTCCTGATGGGGCTCGGCGATGGTGCAGACCAACGCGCGAGGCTCGGTCTGACCGATTTCGTGGCAGCGGTCCAAAGCGGTGCGACCTATGCCCGCGACGCGTTGATGCAACCGCAGGAAGGCACGATCCTCACGGTGCTGCGCGAGTTCGCCGACGCTTTGCAGAAGAACCTCGCGGACAACTCGGCAGCGGCCGACCTCGGCACCTTGTTCGAGCGCTCGCTGGTACGGGTGCGTACCGCCTTGGAACAGACCCGCGGCCAACTGAAGGAACTGCGTGCCGCGGATGTCGTCGACGCCGGCGCACAAGGCTTCGTCGACATGCTCGAAGGGATGCTGCGCTTCCTGCAGACCGGCGACAAAGGCGAGACCGTGGTACCGGTCCACGAAGGCGATGAGGCGATGGCCGGCTCCATGCCGGTCGCTGCGGGACAGGACTTCCGCTTCTGCACCGAGTGCTTGGTGGTGGCGCGCGCGGAGAGCATCGTCGAGCTTCGTGGCCTGCGGGAATCACTGTCGACGGTCGGGGCGAGCCTGGTGGTCAGCGGCAGCAAGCACAAGGCCCGCATCCACATCCACTGCGACGACCCCGACGCCATCTTCCGGACCGCTTCGATGTTCGGCGAAGTGCAGAGCCAGAAAGCCGACGACATGCGCATGCAGCAATCGGCCGTGCATCACCGCCGCGCGCAACGCGTCGCCGTGGTCACCGATTCAGGCAGCGACCTGCCCGATGCCGAGATGGAGCGGCTCGGCATCCATATGGTCGCCGCGCGCGTGCACTTCGGCGGCCGTTCCTATCTCGACAAGGTCAGCATGACCTCCGCAGAGTTCTACGACGAACTCGCCGTCAATCCCGAACACCCGAAGACCTCGCAGCCCCCACCGGGTGACTTCCGGCGTATCTTCGAGTTCCTGGTGTCGCACTATGAGTCCGTCATCTCGGTGAACCTCACGGCGCGCCACAGCGGCACCTACAACGCGGCCGTGACGGTCGCCCAGCGCGTCAGCGCCGAGGGACGACGCGTGGCTGTGGTCGACACCCGCAATGCGTCGGTCGGCGAAGCCTTGGTGGTGCTCGCTGCGGCGGAGGCGGCGGCCGAAGGACAGGATCTCGACCAAGTGATCGCTGCAACCGAGGCGGCGCGTGATCGTACCCAGACCTTTGCGCTCGTCGAGCGCATCGACTTCGCGGTGCGGGGCGGTCGCGTACCGGCAGCGGTCGGCAACATCGCCCGATGGCTGCGGCTGAACGTGGTCCTGCGGACCTTCCCCGACGGACGGGTCGCCTTCGGTGGGGGCCTCTTCGGTTCACACCGCCTCATCGACCGCTTCATCCGCCTGGTACGGCGCCGCAGCAAGATCGATTCCGGCACGCAACGCATACGCCTGCTGGTCGGCCATGCCAACCGGCCCGAGGCGGGTCAGCGGCTCTACGACGAACTGCGGGCGACGATCCCGCCGGAGCGGATCGCATGGTCGGGTCTCACCGACATGGGCGCAGCCATCGGCGTGCACGGCGGACCCGGCACACTCATCGTCGCGGTGCAGCGTCTCGAGGACTGATCGCGCGATCAGCGACCGCCGAGCGCGGCGATGACATCCGACGGCGCTTGTACCAGTTCGATCAACACGCCCTCACCGGCGATCGGCGACTCTTCGTTCGCCTTCGGATGCAGGAAACAGATGTCGTGGCCTGCGGCGCCCTTGCGGATGCCGCCCGGCGCGAATCGCACGCCCTGTGCCGTGAGCCACGCGACCGCCGTCGGCAGGTCGTCGATCCAGAGGCCGATATGGTTGAGCGGCGTGGCGTGGACCGCGGGCTTGCCCTCGGGATCGACCGGCTCCATCAGATCCACCTCCACTCGGAACGCCCCCTGCCCCATCGAGCAGATGTCCTCGTCGACGTTCTCGCGCTCGCTGCGGAAATGCCCCGTGACCTCGAGCCCGAGCATGTCCACCCACAGCCGCCGCAGACGCGACTTGTCCGGGCCGCCGATCGCGACCTGCTGGATGCCGAGCACCCGGAACGGTCGCGTCACTGGAACCTCATGATCACCTGATCGACCGCGAGACTGTCGCCCTTGCCGGCAAGCACCTCGGAGACCACGCAGTCCTGGGTCGCGAAGAGGATGTTCTCCATCTTCATCGCCTCGATGGCTGCGAGCTTCTCGCCCGCACGCACCGTCTGTCCGACCTGCACCGCGACGTCGACCAGCAGACCCGGCATCGGCGACAGCAGCACCTTGGAGAGATCGGGCGGCGCCTTGAACGGCATCAACGCCTCGAGTTCGGCGTGGCGCGGTGAGAACACCCGTGCGAACAGGCTCGCACCGTTGTGCGAGATGCGGTAGCCGAGCCCGCTACGCTCGATCTGCGCACAGAACGGCTGACCGTCGAAGGTGCCGTGCACCGCGATGTCGCGAAGGTTGTCTTCGAAGGCGACCTCATGCGTCAGCCCTGCGATGGACACCTCGAACATCGAGCCCTGCGGACGCACCGATATCGGGATGTGATCGCGCAGCCCGGCAGCATCGGTCAACACCACGACGAGATCCTCACGGATGCGCACCTCGCGGTGACGCCGCTGCCCGGTGAGCGTCGCCGCGCGTTCACGCGAACGACGGTGCGACACCGCCGCGAGCGCGAGCAGGAACGAGGGTTGATCGTGTGCGACCGAAGTCGTACTGAACCCCTTGGGATACTGCTCGGCGATGAAGCCGGTGTTGAAATCACCGGCGGTGAAGCGCGGGTGTGCGAGCAACGCCGCTTGGAACGGGACATTGCTCGAGATACCGCGGATCACGAAACCGTTGAGCGCCTCACGCATGCGCGCGATCGCCTCGTTGCGGTCCCGACCGTGCACGATGAGCTTGGCGATCATCGAGTCGTAGTGCATGGGGATCTCGCCGCCCTCGTAGACGCCGGTATCGACGCGTACGCCGCCACCCGGCGGCACAGGCTGAGAGGCTTCCATGTTCTGCGCCGGCGGCCGGTACTTCACCAAGCGGCCGGTCGAGGGCAGGAAGTTGCGGAACGGATCTTCGGCGTTGATGCGGCACTCGATCGCCCAACCTTCGCGCTTGATGTCCTTCTGCTTGAACGCGAGCTTCTCGCCGGCTGCGACGCGGATCATCTGCTCCACGAGGTCGAGCCCGGTGATGCACTCGGTGACCGGATGCTCCACCTGCAGACGCGTGTTCATCTCGAGGAAGAAGAACGACTTGTCCTTCCCGACCACGAACTCGACGGTGCCTGCGCTCTGGTAATCGACCGCCTTGGCGAGCGCGACCGCCTGCTCACCCATCGCTTTGCGGACCTTGTCGTCGAGGAAGGGGCTCGGCGCCTCTTCGATCACTTTCTGGTGACGGCGCTGGATCGAGCACTCCCGCTCCCAGAGATAGACACAGTTGCCGTGGGCGTCGCCCAGCACCTGGATCTCGATGTGGCGCGGCTCTTCGACGAACTTCTCGATGAACACGCGGTCATCGCCGAAGCTGTTGCGCGCTTCGTTGCGACAGGAACTGAAGCCCTCGAAGGCCTCCTTGTCGTTCCAAGCGACGCGTAGACCTTTGCCGCCACCGCCCGCGCTCGCCTTGATCATCACCGGGTAGCCGATGTCCTTCGCGATCTCGACCGCACGCTCCGGCGTCTCGATCGCATCGTTCCAGCCCGGGATGGTGCTGACACCGGCCTTGGCAGCGAGCGCTTTCGAGGCGATCTTGTCGCCCATCGCGCCGATCGAAGCATGCTTCGGCCCGATGAAGACGATCCCCGCCTCCTCGACGCGCCGCGAGAACTCGGCGTTCTCGGACAGGAATCCGTATCCCGGATGCACGGCCTCGGCACCGGTCTGGCGGCAGGCCTCGATGATGCGATCCTGCACCAGATAGGACTCGCGCGAGGGCGCCGGGCCGATCAACACCGCCTCGTCGGCGAGCTCGACATGCCGGGCGTCCTTGTCGGCCTCCGAGTACACGGCCACGGTCTTGATGCCCATGCGTCGCGCCGTCTTGATGACGCGACAGGCGATCTCGCCACGGTTGGCGATGAGGATCTTCTTGAACATGCCTGCAGGTCTCCTTGACGCCGTCACAGCGGGATATTGCCGTGCTTGCGCCACGGCTCCTCGATCTTCTTGTCGCGCAGCACCGTGAGCGCACGGCACACCCGGCGACGCGTACCGTGCGGCATGATCACATCGTCGATGTAACCGCGCGCACCGGCGATGAACGGATTGGCGAACTTCTCCTTGTACTCGGCCTCGCGTGCCGCGAGCTTCGCCGGGTCGCCCTTCTCTTCGCGGAAGATGATCTCGACGGCGCCCTTGGCGCCCATCACCGCGATCTCCGCGTTGGGCCACGCGAAGTTGACATCGCCGCGCAGGTGCTTCGAAGCCATCACATCGTAGGCTCCGCCATAGGCCTTGCGGGTGATCACCGTGATCTTCGGCACCGTGCACTCGGCATAGGCGTAGAGCAGCTTGGCGCCGTGCTTGATGATGCCGCCGTACTCCTGCGAGGTGCCCGGCATGAAGCCCGGCACATCGACGAAGGTGACCACCGGGATGGAGAACGCATCACAGAAGCGCACGAAACGGGCCGCCTTGATGCTGCTCTTGATGTCGAGACAGCCGGCGAGCACCAACGGCTGGTTGGCGACGATGCCGACCACATGGCCGTCCATGCGCGCGAATCCGATGATGATGTTTTTCGCGTACTCCGGCTGCAGCTCGAAGAACTCACCATCGTCGACCACTTTCACGAGCAGCTCCTTCATGTCGTAGGGCTTGTTCGGGTTGTCCGGCACGAGCGTGTCCAGCGAATAATCGTCGCGGTCCGCAGGGTCCCCCGCTTCGCGCATCGGCGGCTTCTCACGGTTGTTCGCCGGGAGATAGTTGAAGAACCGCCGGATCATGAGCAAGGCCTCGACATCGTTGTCGAAGGCGAGGTCGGCGACACCGCTGCGCGTGGTGTGCGTGATGGCGCCGCCGAGGTCCTCCGCAGAGACCTCCTCGTGGGTGACCGTCTTCACGACCTCAGGGCCGGTCACGAACATGTAGGAGCTGTCCTTCACCATGAAGATGAAGTCGGTGAGCGCCGGACTGTAGACCGCACCGCCCGCCGAGGGGCCCATGATGATGCTGACCTGCGGCACCACGCCCGAGGCCGTGACATTGCGCTGGAAGACTTCGGCATAGCCGCCGAGGGAGGCCACGCCCTCCTGGATGCGTGCTCCGCCCGAGTCGTTGATGCCGATGACGGGCGCACCGACCTTCATCGCCGTATCCATGATCTTGCAGATCTTCTGCGCGTGCGCCTCGCTCAAAGAGCCGCCGAACACGGTGAAGTCCTGGCTGTACACGAACACCAGGCGACCGTTGATGAAGCCGCAACCGGTGACCACGCCGTCGCCCGGGATCTTCTGGTCCTGCATGCCGAAATCGCTGCAGCGATGCTCGACGAACATGTCCCATTCCTCGAAAGACCCCTCATCGAGCAGCAGCTCGATGCGTTCGCGGGCTGTCAGTTTGCCCTTGGCGTGCTGCGCAGCGATGCGCTTGGGGCCGCCGCCTTGGCGCGCTTGGGCGCGTTTCTTGTCCAGTTGTTGGATGATGTCGTGCATGACGCGGTCCTCGGACAGAGCGGCTTCAGGACGGCCGCGAAGGTTGTTCAAAAAGATCGAGCAGTCTGCGTGCGCCGGATGAGGGCGCAAGGCGTGACCCTTCGACTTCGGCGAGCGTTTCAGGCAAGGCGGCGCGGACAGCGGGATGGGCACGGAAGTCCGCGAGCAGGCGTGCGTGCACCTCGTCCCACAGCCAGTTCAGCGACTGACGGCGGCGACGGTCCGCAAACCCGCCGTCGTCCTCGCGACAGCGGCGGAACTCCTCGACCGTGTCCCACAACGCGGCGATGCCCTCTCCCGACAGCGCACTCGCCCGCAGTACGCGTGTCTGCCAGCGGCTCCCACCGGGATGGCGCAGCATCCGCAGCGCGCTGGTGACCTGCGCTTCGGCGCGCAGCGCAGCGTCAGCATCGAGGTCGGATTTGTTGATCACCACGAGATCCGCGAGCTCCATGATGCCCTTCTTCATGGCCTGCAGGTCATCGCCGGCGTTCGGCAACTGCAGCAGCAGGAAAAGATCGGTCATGCCGGCGACGGTCGTCTCGGACTGGCCGACGCCGACCGTCTCGACGAGCACGACATCGTAGCCCGCTGCCTCGCAGACCAGCATCGCCTCACGCGTGCGCTCAGCGACGCCGCCCAAGGCCCCCGACGACGGCGTCGGACGGATGTACGCGCGCGGGTCGGTCGAGAGCCGATCCATGCGCGTCTTGTCGCCGAGGATCGAGCCGCCGGTGAGTCCCGAAGAAGGGTCGACCGCGAGCACCGCGATGCGGTGGCCGCGCTCCACGAGGAACATGCCGAGCGTCTCGATGAAGGTCGACTTACCGACGCCCGGCACACCGGAGATGCCGATGCGCAGCGCGCGCCCGGTGGCAGGCAACAGCGCATCGAGCAAGGCATCGGCGCGGCGTCGATGGTCGGGACGCGTGGACTCGAGCAGGGTGATCGCCTTGGCGATCGCGCGTCGGTCGCCCGCACGCACCCCCGCCACGAGCGCAGCATCGGCAGCCGGCGCAGCGTCGAGGATATCAGGGGACACGCGCCGCCTTGATCTGCATCAGCACATCGCGCGCGCTCTCGGGGATCGGCGTGCCGGGACCGTAGATGCCCCTGACACCCGCCGAGCGCAGGAACGCGTAGTCCTGCTGCGGGACGACACCGCCGACGAACACCACGATGTCACCGCCGCCCTGCGCGCGAAGCGCTTCGATGATGGCGGGGACCAGCGTCTTGTGGCCTGCTGCGAGCGTGCTGACGCCGACCGCATGCACATCGTTCTCGATCGCCTGACGCGCGCACTCCTCGGGGGTCTGGAACAACGGCCCGACATCGACATCGAAACCGAGGTCGGCAAAAGCGCTCGCGACCACCTTGGCGCCGCGGTCATGGCCGTCCTGGCCGAGCTTCGCGATCAGCACGCGCGGACGACGACCCTGCTCGGTAGCGAAAGCGTCGATGTCGGTCTTGAGGCGCTGCCAGTCTCCGGCATCCTCGTAGGCTCCTGCGTACACGCCGCTGACCTCCTGTGACCGGGCACGGTGGCGCCCCCAGACCTTCTCGAGCGCGTCGCTCACCTCGCCCACCGTCGCACGCGCGCGCATGGCATCGATGGAGAGCGCGAGCAGGTTGCCCTCGCCCGACTGCGCGGCGGCCGTGAGCGCGTCCAACGCCGCCTGTACCTTCCCGCCGTGGCGCGCGGCGCGCAGCTGCTTGAGCCGTGCGACCTGCGCTTCGCGCACTGCGGCATCGTCGATATCTCGGAACTCGACCGGCGTCTCTTCCTCGGGGCGGAACTTGTTGACGCCGATGATGACATCGCGGCCGGAGTCGATGCGCGCCTGCTTCTCCGCGGCACTCGCCTCGATGCGCAGTTTCGCCCAACCCGATTCGACGGCGCGGGTCATGCCGCCCATGCCGTCGACCTCCTCGATGATCTTCCAGGCGGCATCGGCCATGTCCTGGGTCAGCTTCTCCATCATATAGCTGCCGGCCCAGGGGTCGACCACGCTCGTGATGTGGGTCTCTTCCTGCAGGATGAGCTGCGTGTTGCGAGCGATGCGCGAGCTGAACTCTGTGGGCAGCGCGATCGCCTCGTCGAAGGAATTGGTGTGCAGGCTCTGCGTACCGCCGAACACCGCCGCCATCGCCTCGATGGTGGTGCGCACCACATTGTTGTACGGATCCTGCTCGGTGAGGCTCCAGCCCGAGGTCTGGCAGTGCGTGCGCAGCATCAGGCTCTTCGGCTTCTGGGCGCCGAAGCCCGACATGATCCGCCACCACAGCAGCCGCGCCGCGCGCATCTTGGCGATCTCAAGGTAGAAGTTCATGCCGATCGCCCAGAAGAAGCTCAGACGGCCGGCGAACTCGTCGATGTCGAGGCCCTTTCCGAGCGCGGTCTTCACATATTCTTTGCCGTCGGCCAGCGTGAAGGCGAGCTCGAGCGCCTGGTTCGCACCCGCCTCCTGCATGTGGTAGCCGGAGATCGAGATCGAATTGAACTTCGGCATCTTCCGCGCCGTGTGCTCGATGATGTCACCGACGATCCGCATCGAGGGACTGGGCGGGTAGATATAGGTGTTGCGCACCATGAATTCTTTGAGGATGTCGTTCTGGATGGTGCCGGAGAGCTGCTCCTGTGACACCCCCTGCTCCTCGCCCGCCACCACGAAGGCCGCGAGCACCGGCAGCACCGCGCCGTTCATGGTCATCGACACCGAGACCGTATCGAGCGGGATGCCGTCGAACAGGATCTTCATGTCCTCGACCGAATCGATGGCGACCCCCGCCTTGCCGACATCGCCGGTGACGCGCGGATGGTCGCTGTCGTAACCACGATGTGTGGCGAGGTCGAAGGCGACGCTCACGCCCTGCCCACCCGCAGCGAGCGCCTTGCGGTAGAAGGCGTTCGAGGCCTCGGCGGTCGAGAACCCGGCGTACTGCCGGATCGTCCAGGGACGGACCGCGTACATGGTCGCCTGCGGGCCACGGATGAAGGGCGCGAAGCCGGGTAGCGTGTCCGTGTAGGGCAGACCCTCAAGGTCTGCAGCGGTATAGAGCGGCTTGACCACCAGCCCCTCGGGCGTGGTCCAGCTCTGGCGCGCCGGGTCACCCCCGGGGGCTGATTTCGCAGCGGCCTTGTACCAAGCCTCGAGCTGCGCCGAAGTCAGGATGTCGTCGCGATCCATGGCGTCCTTGTCCAAGTCCGTCCGGACCCCCCTCCCACAGGTGGGCCCTAGACAACCTCTGGACTATACCCACCGGGGCATCCCCCGGCGAGTCCGGGGGGATGGCTGCCCCCGGCCGGGGTCAGCGCAGCGCCACGCGATCGAGCGCGATCTTCCCGTCGCTGACGACCAACAAGGGCTCGAACAAGGTCGTCGGATCCACGCGCGGATCGCGGTCCACCACCAGCAGATCGGCCTCCAGCCCGACCGCCACCGACCCGGTGCGGCCCTCGATACCGAGCACGCGGGCTGCATCGTAGGTGGCGGCGGTGATCGCCTCGATCGGCGTATAGCCGCAGCCGATCAACTCCTGGATCTCGTGCGCCGGGCGCACGCGGCCGTAGTCGTCGCGGTCGCCGTAGGAGCTGTCGGTGCCGACGGCCACGGTGACGCCGAGCGCACGCGCCTTGCGCACCGCATCGCGCAACGGCCGCATCATGTGCAAGGTGCGCAGCTGCAGCGCGATGTCGTCCGCCGCGTCGCCGCGCGGATCACCGAGCGGGCTCATGATCGCGAGCGTGGGCACGAAGAAGGTGCCCTGCTTGCGCATCAGCGCCAGCGTCTCGTCATCGACATAGGTGCCGTGCTCGATGCTGCGCACGCCGGCGCGCACCGCAGCGTTCGCGCCCTGCCGGTCGTGGGCATGCGCCGCGACATACAAGCCGTTCTTGGCGGCCTCGGCCACCGCGGCACGCAGTTCATCATGCGAGAGTTCCTGTCTGCGCGGATCCGTGCGGGCGAGCCCGGCGCGCTCGCTGGCGCCGACCTTGATGACATCAGCACCCCGGTCGATGACGGCGCGCACCACTTCGGCGACCTGATCAGGTCCCGTCAGCGGCGCCTCCAAGTACTGCCCGAACTGCGGGTAGCTCAGGACGAAGGACTCGCCGAGCTGCGGGCGCACATGACCGCCCGACACCAGCATCTGCGGGCCGGCAACACGGCCTTTGCGGACGAGGTCGCGCGTGGCCATCCCTTTGAGATAGTTGTCGCCGAGCACACGCGTGGTCGTCACACCGGAGGACAACGCGCGACGCGCAGAGGCCGGGTCCTCGATGTGCGTGTGCAGGTCGATGAAGCCCGGCATGAGGAACGCCCCGCGCAGGTCGATGGCACCCGGACGGTCGGCTGCCGCGGTGATCTCTGCGATGCGGCCGTCGCTGACGCGCAGGTTGACCGACCGTACGGCCGTCCCCGGACGGCCGTCTATGAGGCGTGCGTTGCTGAGCCAAAGATCCTGCGCGGTCGCCGCAGCCGGCAACGCGACGAGGAGCGCGATCAGCGCGGCGGGCAGGCGGCTCAAAGCGCCGTCTTCTCGACCGGTCCGCCCTGCGACTGCCAGCCCGGGAAGTCGCCTTCTAGGTGCACGAGGCGGGTGTAGCCGGCTTTCTGCAGCGCCTCGAGCGCCATGTTGGCGCGGCGACCGCTCTGGCAATAGACCACGATCTCGGCGTCCTTCGGCGCGTCGAGCAGCGCCGGATCGGCGACGAGCTGCTCGTGGGGAAGGTTGCGCGAGCCCGGCACACGGCCAGCTGCGAACTCCTCGGCGCGGCGCACATCGAGCACGAGCGGTGCGATCGACGCAGCGCCCGGGGCGAGCCGCGCAGACAAGGCTTCGGCGCTCATCTGCGGCA
>ERZ888423.1490-NODE-1490-length-19990-cov-4.835716_pt1 | contig 19990 bp, 19 predicted proteins | sample MGYA00520523_ERZ888423 | MGnify/ENA primary metagenome ERZ888423 (study PRJEB32303, sample SAMEA104408611) | aquatic metagenome | biome: Brackish water; feature: Pelagic; material: water | place: Baltic Sea | collected 2014-06-08T10:24:00 | depth 30,27 m ...
AAGGCGCTACGTGAGGTCGTCACACGCGCAAACGTTGCCTGACGCGGCACTAGATGAGCGGCGTCCCCGGATCGAGTCCCAGAAGCGTCCGGCCGTACGTTTCCAGGTTGCCGTCGAGGTCGATGATGGCGTGGTGACAAGCCGTGGTCACATCCCGGTAGCGAGCCTGGAGCTCGCTGTCGTCGTACACACTGTGGGCTCCGGAGGCAGCGAAGAGGCGGTCGACCGATCGACGGACGAGTTCGACGGCGTAGGCAGCGTGGAACTTGAGTTCAGCCCGCTCCTCGATGTCCAATCGGTCGCCGGTCGATCCGACGCGGTCGCCTCGATCGGCTGCAGCTCTGATCAACTCGCGCGCGATGTCGAGTTCGACTCTCGATTCGCCGATACGCATCTGGGTGCCGACCTTGGCAGCATTCGAGGAGCCGGTGTAGACCTCGGTTCGGGTCGATGTTCGTGTGCGATAGGCGTCGTACGCGGCGGCGCCGATGCCGACGACGGCCGCCGCCAGCTGGATCGACAGACACACGAGCACGGGCAGCCGGTTGAGTCGGGTTGGGTGCCGTTCCCCGTGCGGGCTCATCCCGTCGAACAGAATCTGGGAGCTCATTGCGAAGTCGGCGGGAACGAAGAGGTCCTCGGCGACGAGGTCCTTCGAACCAGTGCCTCGCAGCCCGAGGACGTGCCAGGTGTCGTCGACTGCCACGTCGGTCTTGGGCACGAGCACGTGAATGGGCCCGCCGGGGTTGGAGTCGCTGCGCTTGGCTCTGGCGCCGAGCATCAACCAGTTGCCATGGTCGACGCCACTTGCGAACTGCCAGCGACCGTTGAGCAGCCAGCCCTCCCCAACCTGCTCGGCCTTTCCTTGCGACGCCAGGGTGCCTGGGACGACATCGCTCCGATCGCCGAACACGGCGTGCTGGCACTCCTCGGGGAAGCTCCCAGCGACCCAGGCGTGCGCGTTGGACACCATCTGGACCCAGCCTGCCGCCGGATCTGCGGCCGCCACTTCGAAGAGCGTCTCCACCTGGGCCCGTAGTCCTGCCTCCAGTCCACCATGGGTCACCGGCGTCAGAATCCGGAACAGACCGGCATCGGTCATGGCGGCGATCGACTCGGGGGCCACCCGTCGTCCTCGCTCGGACTCCGGCGCCCTGCTGCGGAGCTGGGCCCCGAGGGACTGGGCGGTGGCGATCAACGGCGCGATATCGAGAGGGATCGATGACATCTGCGCACTATGGCGCACGGATTCGTGAGATGCTCGGCCCAGATCGGGTATCGAACTCACGTTCGTTGTGACGCGGGAAGGCCGAGGGTCACGAACCCGGCGCCGGGGTGAGCACCGATTCGGGCACGTCCTGCGTGCGAAGCAGGAGCCAGGCCACCGAGCCGAGGATGATCGCACCACCGATCAACGTCGCCGTGGTCGGGGCCTCGCCGGGCCAGATCCAGACCCACAGAGGCGCCAGCACCACCTCTGTCATCAGCAGCAACGGAACCTTCGCGGCAGCGACCGACCGATGACCGAGGTTGAACAGCGGCAGCCCGAATCCGAGAGCGAGTCCACCCGAGATGCAGGCCATCGTGGCGTCATGGAGGCTGATCACGAGGCTGCCCTGTGTCAACGCCACCACGCTCGAGACGAGGCCGAGTGACCCCCCGGCGATCAGGGTCGGAACCACGGGGTCCACTCCTGAAGCCGAACGCATCAGGACGCTGAACAACCCGATCGTGACGGGCAGCATGGCGGCGAACAGGAGGCCGGACCACGCACCGACCTGGACCCCGGCGCTGACCGTGACTATCACCCCCAGCGCAGTCACTCCAGTGGCGACCGCGGTCGGGCGCGACACGGCTTCGCGCAACCAGAGCCAACCGATCAGCGCGGCGAAGACCGGCGACGCGGCCAAGAGGAACAGCGTCGTTGCGGCCGTGGTGCGCGACAACGCCAAGATGTACAGCATCGAGGTGGACCCGAGAACGAGTCCGGCCAACCAGACCGTTCGCGTGACGCCGGAGAAATCGACCGGCCGTCCCTTGCGTCGGAGCAGGATCAGGATGACCATTGCGAGCGTCGTCGAGCCACCCCGGTAGGCGAGGAACTGGAAGTCGCTCGCGTTCTGGACTGCTGCCAGGGCGATCGCGGTGAGACTGAACAGCACACCCGAAGACACGACCAGGGTCGCCCCTTGACGCTCGGTCAGATCACCAACGCCGACAAACGCATCCCGAACGGCCCTCAGCACGGTGGAACACTAGGTGATGGGGCGACCGGCTCCTCGTCTTTCGCCCTCAGCAACGTGACCGGACCACGGGTCGACGGCGCGGCCACCGGAGAACGCCGTTTCCCACCGCATCGACGGCGGCGCCGTCGTCCGATCAGTCGGCCCAGTCGAGTCGGTACCCCAGGTCGTGTCCGGCCTGGTCGGAGTAGTCCTGGATGGACTTGCGGGCAAGCTTGAGCGTGACCGCCGCCGGCAGCAGACCGCTGACCCGACCGAACAGGGTGCGGGTCTCGCCGACCGGCGAGGTCCTCGAGGGGGGGAACGTCACCTCGACCCGAGCCTGGCGTTGTCCGGCGCGGTCCAGCAGGCTCGAGAGCGTTTCGAACATCTGCATCAGTGGATCAGCGCGGTGTGCCGACCAGTTCGCCGGGGGCATGAAGTCGACGAAGTGCATCAGGTGGTAATTCAGGTTGATCCAGAAGTTGTCGGCATCGATGGTGAGCGGCTCGTTGTCGATCACCCGAAAGCAGTGCAGTGCCTCGAGGTGGCGGACCCGATGCATGTTTGCTTCGAGTTCGGCGAGCAGGTCATGGTTGTAGAGCAACCGCAGGATCGACGGGAACGTCTCGACGTGCATGGCTTCGAAGTCGGTGAGCAGCGCCTTGAGCTTCGGAATCTTGCCGGCATCCATGGCGAACGTGTTCGTCGCGGTGCCGAGGACCGAGTGGAGAAGGGCGACCTTCGGCGAGTGCGGGCGATAGTGGTGGGCTGCGTAGTCGTGACAGAACACGAGGTGCTCGAGAAAGGTCCCGTCGGCGTGCTCCATGCTGAAGTCGCACTCCTCGATCATGAAGTCGACGAGCCGTCGATCGATCGTGGGCGCAGGACGGGCCGATTCGGCCTCGTCATAGGCCGCCTCGATCGCTGTGGTCGCAGCGTCATCCCACCGCGCTTCGGTCGCCAGTTTCTCCTGCATGAACCTTCGGGCAAGACCGGTCAGACCGCAGAAGATCGTCCGACTCATGTCGAAGTCGGCCATCCGTTCCACCCGCAACCGGCCGGCGTGGTCGAACGCCCCACCCTGGGTGATTGCTGCCTTGCGTTGTGGACTCAGCGTCGGCGTGAGTTCAGCGTGGTCGGCGCTCGCGTTCGTGGTCATGGGTTCTCCGTTCGGTTCTCGGGCATCACGGACTGCTGCCGAGCCATCTCGTCTCTCTTGGACTCCTGGTCCTGTCCGATGCACTTCCGACCGACCGTAGTGCACGGGCACCGGCGTCTTCTCTCGCAGCACCGGCGTCGACGTCGGCGGTGGTCCTCATCGTCGGACTCCACGCCTTGGCGTCGTCGCAGGTTGGAGGTACCCGAGGTCGCGATGGAGGGCTGGCGAGGATTGGGCAGACGGGTGAGAATGGCCGGCAATGACCAGTTTCGGGCCCCTCGGCGGGGACGTCCTCTATCTCGGCGTCTCGGCGGTCCCGGGCGCCGATAGAACGATCGACCGAATCCGCGAGGAGCAAGCGGCAGGGTGGGAGGTGTGCCTGCTCGCCACCGAGCGAGCACTCTTCTGGTTCGACGCCGCGGAGGCAGAAGTGATCACGGGCCACCCGATTCAGAGCCGCATGCGTCACTACGGCGAGCCACTGTTCGAGCCGCTCGGCAACGCAATGGTCATCGCACCCGCCGGCTTCAACACGATCAACAAGATCGCGCTGGGTCTGGCGGATGACATGGTGAGCGGGTTGGCCTGTGAAGCAATCGCCCGCCGCGTGCCGCTCACCATCGAACCGCAGATGAGCGACGGCTTCTCGCTTCACCCCGCGTTCGCCGACGCGGTCTCTCGACTGCTCGAAGCCGGGGTCCACTTCGTCTGGCACGATCCCACGATCAGGCCCGCCGGTCTCTGAACCCAACGCCGGTCTCTGAACCCAGCGTTGGTGGGGACGCCTCGGCCGTCCCGATTCCCCGCTCGCTTCAGCTGGCGAGATCGAGAATCTCTCGTAGACCCGAAGCGTCGGCAACGCGTACGTTGCTGCGTGCCGAAGCTTCGGAAGCGGCGTGGTGAGCAATGCCATCGAACGATGCGCTCGTGATTCCAACCTCGTCGAGACGGGCCGGGAGGCCGAGCGCCGCGATGGTCTGTTCGATGTGATCGATCAGACCGGTTGCGTCCCCGACGCCAAGACGGTGGGCGATCCTGTCGAGCACGGGGCGGGCCGCGTCGCCGTTCCACCGCAGCACGTGTGGCAACACGATGGTGCTCGCCTCGCCGTGGGGAACGCCGGCCCCGCCACCGAGTTGATGACGCAACGCAGCGGTCGCCCCGACACCGACGTTGTGAAGGTTGCTCAGCGTCATGTGTGCTGCCTCGAGGCAGCGCTGGCGGGCATCGGCATCATCGTGGAACGCAAGGTCTGCGAGCAGGATCTGGAGGGCGTCGAGCAGCAGGGCATCGGTGAATCGGGTCGCCCGGGCCGACAGCATTCCCTCGATGCAGTCGGCAACGAGTTTCATACCCGTTCCCGCCCACAGCCGCCTGGGGGTGTACTCGCCGAGGTCCCCATCGAGGATGACCGTACTCGGCGCGAGCGAAGCCCCGAAGTAGATCTCCTTCACCCCACGCTCGGTGTCGGTGATGCCCGCAGCGGCGGTGAACTCGGCGGCGGACAGCGTGGTGGGCATGGCGACGTGCGCAAGAGCGGGCGATCGTAGCGGACCTCGTGACCGCAGCGCATCGAAGTCGCGGCCGCCGGCCAGCACCAGCGCAACCCCCTTGGTGAGATCGACGACCGAGGAGCCGCCCAACGACACCAACACCTCGGCCGAGGCGGCCGCATCGGCTGCTTCGAGGACGGTCTGCTCGGGCGTGTGTGCTCGGGCCCGAGTGAAGGTCGTCACCTTGTCGACCCCGATGGCGGTGACGATGCGGTCCAGCAGCGGTGATGCCGCCACCGATGGGGTCGTCACCACTGCGACCAGCGACGCATCCAACCGCTCGATGACCCCCGACACCTCGTCGGCCGCTCCCCTACCGGCGATGACTGCCTCGTTGGCAGCGCGTCTGATGGTGCGAACGCCGGTCACTGCGATCTCCTCTGCCGAGAATCGGCGGCTGTCAGTACGACCCGCCGAGTTTGGAATGGTCCCACGACATGGTCTTGTCCGCCACCACTCGCACCACCGCCCGCTTCGGGGCCGACGCCCGGGCGTCCTCGGGCAGACCGCCGTAGCGCTGCGCCATCGAGTCAGCGAGAGCGATCACCGCATCCTCGTCGTGGATGAGCTCACCCCGCCCCTGGATCGAGACACCCTTCAACTCGGGATACACGAGGCCGGTGTCGACCAGCATCGAGATCGACGGGTCTCGCTCGAGGTTCTTCGTCTTCTGGGCCTTCTTGTAGGTCCAGAATGCCGGCACCCCATCGAGAAAGCCGTAGTTCATGGCGACGAGGTGCACCGTGTTCGGCGCTCCGCCCGGCCGTTTCGGTCCGATGGTGCCAATGGTGCAGAGGTGCGGCTCGGCCAAGAAGGAGGCAATCTCGTCTTCGGTCATTCGAACCTGGTCACGTCTCGACATCCACCGAGTCTAGCGGTGGCCCCGAACGGGCGCCCTGGCCCTGGTATCGCCGGAAGCGCTAGATGCTCAGGTCGAGCAGGTTGTAGTCGCGGATCTGGTCCCGGGCTTCGGCGTTCCACGAGAACGTCCGGCCTGCGAGGGGCTCGTAGCGGAACGGTGTCTCCTGGGGCCGGTGTTGGCTACGGGCGGCGATTGCCCAACCAATCATCTCCGACCGTTTGGCCACCCGCTCGGTGTCCAGCGGTCCGACCATTCCGTGGATGCCGGCTCCGGTGGCTCCGATGACGGACGATCGCCGGTGGAAGCCCAGATTGAAGGTCACTCGTGGCTCGGAGCTGGTGTTGGCGAACGAGCCGTGGATGGCTTGGCGGTTCACGATGGCTACATCGCCGGGGGCGCACACCAACGGCACCGCCTCGGGGAGACGCTGACTCTGCGCCGCTGCCGCCATCGCTGCCAGATCGACGTGACGCTGTTTGTGGGTCCCGGGCAACACCCACACACCGTTCTCGGGTTCGCAGCCGTAGAGCTGGGCCATGAAGTTGTAGCCATGGGTGCCCTGATCCCAGTCCGGTGATTCCCAGTGGGTGACGCCGTCACGATGCCAGGCGACGGACGGGCCGACGCCGGGCTCCTTGATGAAGATGGCCTCGTTGAACGGCACGAAGTCGTCTCCGTTGAGGGCGGCCGTGATCCCCAGCAGGTCGGGATGGCCGTAGAGGCGCAGATGAGCGTCGCAGAACTGCAGGGTTCCCAGAACGACGTACACCACCTCGTCGGGCGCGCCGTCGGCCAGGCCCGGCTCGTGCATCTTGACGGGGTGTCGGCCGTGGTTTGCCGCTGTTCCACCCAGCGGGTCGCCCAACGCTCGTCCCCACTGCACGGTGCGAGCCTGGAGTCCCACACCGATGGCCGGGTTGCCGTCGAGGTCGACGTCGGACCCCTTGTGGCTCGGCAGTCGCCGACGGAAGTCCTCGAAACCGGCCCGAAGGTCCTCGAGTTCGTCCTCGTCGATGAGTCCCTCGAAGACGTAGAAACCTGTGCGCCAATATGCCTCGACGATCTCGGGGTGCAGCGCCCGCTCACCGACGAACCTGACCGGTCCTCGATTGCCGTACTCGAGCGCTCGCCGCCGGCCGTCCGCACAGTACGCCGCGAGTGCATCCAACTCTTCATCGATTGCCATGCTCATGCTCCATGTTGGCTGACAGGGCGAGGCCGCACCAAGCGAGCAGGAGGGAAACGGGATTACGGTTGCGACCAGCCCGGATCTGGGACCGGTCCGTCATCTGCCAAGGAGGGCAAGCATGTATCTCGAGTTCACTCCCCTGCCCGATGCGCCTCTTGGCGCGCTCGTCCGAGGTTGGAACCCAGCGGTATCGATCGACGACGAGCACCAGCGCCAGATCCTGGATGCGCTGCAGCGCTACCGGGTGCTGGTCTTTCGGGGTCAGCCTCAGCCGACCGACGACGAACTGGTGCGGTTCGTCGAACGTTTCGGCCAGCCGATCAAGGGTTCCGAGTGGTTTCGCAACGCGGGCGAACTGCCCGAGATCCTGCCGGTGACCAACATCCGTGGGAAGGATGGCACCCGACTGGGTGTCGAGGGGGCCACCGACCTCGAGTGGCACGCGGACTACTCCTACGTGGCCACGCCCGGCAAGATCAGCTTTCTCAACGCGGTGGAACTGCCGGCCGATCCGCCGCGGACCTACTTCACCGACATGTACCGAGCGTTCGCAACGTTGGGCGCCGATCTCCAGGAACGGCTCCGTGGTCTGCGGGCCACGCACAGCATCACCGACTACATGGCTGAACCCGAACAGGGATTCGCCGCGAAGGTTGCCCGGGACGATGCACTCGGCGTCGACCGGCCCGAGGTTCCCGAAGCCGAGCATCCGGTGGTGGTCCGACATCCGGACACCGGCGACGAGATCCTCTACGTCTCCCGAGGCATCACCCGCCGGATCGTCAGCATGGAACGCGCCGAGAGCAGCGCGTTGCTGAAGCAGCTCCACCTTCATGCGACCTGTCCTGATCAGGTCTACGCCCATGACTGGGAAGTAGGCGACCTCATCATGTTCGACACGCTCGGGACCATGCACCGCCGCGACTCCTGGGATCCGTCGCAGCGTCGACTCATGCGCCAACTCAGCACCGCCACCGCCATCTGACCCGTGAGCGACGTCTACCGCACCCCCGATCATCGGTTCGAACAGCTCGACGACTTCTCGTATTCACCGAACTACCTGGAGGATCTTCCGGGGTACGAGGGCCTGCGGATGCACTACCTCGACGAGGGGCCTGCCCACGCGGCGCGCACGTACGTTTGTCTTCATGGCGAGCCGTCGTGGAGCTATCTCTACCGCAAGATGATCCCGATCTTCGTCGAAGCGGGCAGTCGGGTGATCGCCCCAGATCTGTTCGGCTTCGGACGCTCGGACAAACCAACCGACGATGTCTTCAGCTTCGACTTCCACCGCAGCAGCCTCCTTCGTCTCGTCGAGCGACTCGATCTCCGGGACATCACCATCGTCTGCCAGGACTGGGGAGGCATGCTCGGCCTCACCCTGCCCCTCGATCTCACGGACCGAGTCACCGGAGTCATCGCCATGAACACCATGTTGGTGACCGGCGAGATGCCGATGCCCCCGGCGTTCCGGGCATGGGAAGAATGGGCAGCCGACCACCCGGACATGGACATCGGCGACGCGATGCAGTTCATCGACCACACCATCGCCCCGGCCGTACTCGACGCCTACCGGGCTCCGTTCCCCGACCAGCGCAGCAAGGCCGGCCCCCGAACGTTTCCGACGCTGGTGCCCACCACACCGGATATGCCCGGGGCTGACACGGCCCGACGGGCCATCGCCTGGTGGCAGAACGAATGGACGGGCGATTCCCTGGTCGCCTGTGGTCTGCACGACAGAATCCTCACACTTCCGGCCATGCAGATGGTCGCCGGGTGGATCAGCGGATGCCCGCCGGTGCTCGAGATACCCGAAGCCGGACATTTCTGCCAGGAACACGGAGAGGCGGTGGCCGAGAAGTACCTCGAGCTGTATCGGCGATGATCGCAAGAACGGCGAACTCGCAACAGCCGATGCAATGGTCGGCGCGACGGAGTCGTCGGTAGGGTGGCCGCTTCTCAGCGGGCCGAGCCGGGTTCACCTTCGACGAGTACACCCTGTGCCAGGAGATCGTCGATCTCGGCATCGGCGAGACCAGCTTCGGACAGCACCTTGCGGTTGTGTTCCCCCAGCAAGGGTGCTCGCCACTCGACCTGCTCGGGCTGAGCACTGAACTTGAACGGGAACCCGGGAGCCGGAATCTGCCCCAGCACCGGATCATCTATCCATCGGATCATGTGCCTCGACTCGAAGTGGGGATGGCCGATCGCTTCGACCGGCGGCATCACCCGACACGCCGGCACCCGGAACCGGTCCAACGCCTCGACGACCTTCTCGTCACTCCCGAACCCGGCCATCCACGCTTCGATGATCGGCACCAACTCGTCGCGCCGAGCCGTCCGGTCCTCCATCAGCGCATAACGCGGGTCGTCAATGAGGTCTTCACGTCCGAGGGCACGACACACATTGGGCCATTGTCGGTGAAGGGCGAGGACCGTGATCCATCCTTGAGGCCCTTTGAAGTTGCCGGCCGGGAACACCAGTTGATGGTGCACCCCGTACCGTTCGGCGGTGTACGCACCGTCGGACAGGTGATGGGCCTGCAGTGCGGTGTCGAGAAAGTGGAAGAGACAATCGGTCATGGCCAGGTCGATGAACTGGCCCTGACCCGTCCGTTCGCGATGCAGCAACGCGAACCCGAGCGCAGCGAATCCGTGAACCGCGGCATTGCCATCTCCCAACGCCGCCCACTGGATGGCTGGCGCACTGTCGGGCTCCCCTGCCATGTACATGAGGCCTGATGCAGCCTGGGCCACATAGTCGAAGCCGGGCTTGTCGGCCCACGGACTGTCGCGCCCGAACGCCGAGATCGAGAGATAGATCAATCCGGGGTTGCCGCCCTTCAAGGTTTCGTAGTCGAGTCCGCGCGTGGCGAGGGTCTCGGCGGTGCCGAAGTTCTCCACCACGATGTCGACACCGCGGGCCAGACGCTTGATCAGCCCGAGTCCCTCGTCGGTGGACCAGTCGATGCAAACGCTCTGCTTCCCCGTGTTGTGTTGCACGAAGAAGCCGCTCCGCCCGTTTCGGACCCACGGCAACAATCGGGAGCCGTCGCCATCGGGCGCCAGCTCGATCTTGATCACTTCGGCATCGAGCTCGGCCAAGAGCCGAGTGACGCCCGGTCCGGCCAGATACTGGGTCAGATCGAGGACCCGGTAACCGGTGAGCATGCCGGCGGTCGCATCCGTTGATCGGCCGCCGCTCGCCTCGGGACCGCTCACTGCGAGCTCCTGGTCACCCAGCGGGGCTTGCGCACGTCCTCATGCCGAGGCACGGAACACGATCGCTCGTTGTCTTCCTGAGTCACTGTTGGGTCCACCTCTCGCCGGCGTCCATGAGGTGCACCACTCCCATCTACCCTAACCACCATGACCCACCCCACTCCACGCGAGACGGTGACCCGCTATCTCGATGTCTTGTACAACCAGCGTCGGCTCGACCTCATCCCTGCGCTGATCGCCGACCCCACGTGGCGCCACCACGCGGGCGAGGTCAAACAGCTCTCCCTCGAAGAATCTGTGGCCCGACTCGAAGCCACGCTCGAACTCTGTCCGGTGCTGCGCTTCGACATCGCCCTCCTGCACGAGGGCGGCGACATGGTCACGGTTGCCTGGAACGGTGCCAGCACCCAGACGAACGGCACGTCGTACACCTACTGCGGTATCGAGATCTTCCGGGTCGTCGACGGCCAGATCGTCGAAATCTGGAACAGCCGCGAAACCGGCGGCCATTGGGAACCGCCCCAGACGGTGACCGCCTCTGCGCTGTCGAGATGACCGGTCCGGATTCCAGCATGCGGACGCGCCTGGCGTCGTGGCTGAGCGAATGCACGGGAAGGATGATCGCTGCACACGACCTGCGCATCGATCGCCCCTCGGGCGGAGGATGGTCGAACGAGACATGGATCGTGACCACCGGGGGACAGCGCCACCAGCGCGTGGTCGTGCGCCTCCAGCCCGACCAGGCGTCCATGTTCCCCACCTACGACCTCAGCCGCCAGCTCGCCTGTCTCGACGTCCTCGCCGACAACCCCGATGTTCCCTCGCCACGCGTGCTCGGAGCCGACCCCGAGGGCACCCGACTGGGTCGACCGGCCTTCGTCATGGAGCACGTAGCCGGCCGGGTCCCGCGCGATGACAGTCCCACCTTTGCTGAGTCGGGATGGCTGGCCGAGGCAGAACCAGCCGACCAGCGCCGATTCCACACATCACTGCTCGATGCCATTGCCGCCATCCACGAGGTGAAAACCGACCGGCTCCCTTCCTTGGCCCTTCCTGCGGGCGGCTCCAGCAACACCGCAGCCGTCCGGACCCTGGTCGATCTGTGGAACTGGGACCGGGGCGACCTCTGGCCCCGACCGATCGACGACGCCCTCCGTCGCCTCGAATCCGGGTTGCCGGTGCCGACCAGCGAGGTGCTGCTCTGGGGCGATGCCCGTCCGGCCAATGTTGTCGTCGCCGACGACGGCTTCGAGCCGGTGGCCTTGCTCGATTGGGAGCTGGCCACCATCGGCAGCCCCGAACAGGATCTCACCTGGCTGATGGAGATGAATTGGATGAGGATCGAAGGCGCCGGGCTCGATCCGCTCCCCGGCTTTCTCCCCGATGACGTAGCCATCGCCCACTACGAGAACCGGACCGGTCGTTCCCTCCATCATCTGGGCTGGTACCGCTACCTGGCTGCGGTGAGGGTGGCCGTACTGATGCATCGCTACCTCCGGGCCATGGTCCATGCCGGACGTCTCCCGGCCGACCACAAGCTCTTCGGAAGCACGGTGGCGTCCCGACGCCTGAACGACCTGGGGATCGGGTAGAAGACTCGACGAACGCGCCGTCCAACGAGGCCGGGGACCGGTCCGCGCTCAGGTTTCCTCGCGCCAATCGAGCGGACGCAGATCACCGAATGCCAGGCGTATCTCGTCGATTCCGAGATCGCTGTCGGCCACCTCGACCACATCGATCGGCTCGGGCTCTCGATGAAGCACTCGGGCCACCCCGAGCATGGCCGCCATCAGGATCGAGCCACCATGCAGCGGTGGACGTTCCGGTCTCGAGGACGTTTCGTCGCCCCGCATCGACCGGTCAACCAAGGTCGGCGGTGCGCACGAGGCGTCCGGGACGCTCGCCGGTATCGACGTCATTGGCCCGGGTCTGGACACCGGCGACGAAGGTGGCGAGGTAGCCCTCGACCTGCTGCAGGTAGCGGACGCCGCCCGACGGCAGATCAGCGTGAGCAACGGGGCGATGAACGTTCAGGTTCTCGAAATCGATCACGTTGATGTCGGCCCGTTTGCCGACGGCCAGCTGCCCACGGTCCCCGAACCCATAGAGCTGGGCATTGCGCAGCGTCTGTTTGTGGACCATGAACTCCAACGGAATGCGTTCACCGCGTGTGCGGTCCCGAACCCAGTGGGTCAGCTGCGTGGTGGGAACCGAACCGTCACAGATGAGTCTCACGTGAGCACCGGCATCACCCAAACCGGTGATGGTGCAGGGGTCGAGGAGCATTTGGCGCAGGTCCTCCATGTCACCGTGCACATAGCCGGCACCCGGAAGCGCAGCAATGTTCGTGCCGTCACCCTCGGCGAGGAAGTCGTACATCACCTCTTCCAACGTCACTCCCCGTTCGGCCGCCAACGCAGCGAAGCTCTGCGTCGGCGATGGCTCGTAGTCGACGATGTCATCGAGGGGAAACGACCGCCCGATGGCCGACCGGAGCAACCGGTAGAGATTCTCCATCGAGCCGGCCTGTTCCACGTCGACGTCGGCGTCGCTCAGGATTGCCGCCCTGATCTCGGGCTCACGCATCGCTGCGGCCCGCTCCGCCAACGGCAAGTGGACCAGATCCAGATAGGTACGACGACGACTGAAGGGGTGGTAGCCGGCCAGGCCCGACAGGAACCCGGCGAATCGAGAGGCGACCTGAGGGTAGAGGTGGGCGCCGGTCTCGTTCATCTGACGGGCGAAGGCCAACGCTCCCCTCCATGCATCGGGGGCCTCGGCATGCTGGATCGTGGTGAAGGTGACGGGTTGGCCGGTCTTCTTCGAGATGTCGGCCAACAGTGCCAGTTCATGCTCCTCGGAGAACCGTTCGCCACCATAGATGCCCATGTTGCCGATCGATTCCGACGTGATCGCCTCGAAAACGCCCCCACCGCCGTCAGCCATGCCTTGCACCAGTTCGAGCAGTTCCTCGGAAGCGGCGTACGTTCCGGGAATCGGCGCACCGGAGATCGAACGATGGAAGACGGTACGCGAGGTGGTGAAGCCGACCGCCCCGGCCCGTGTCGCTTCGGCAACCAGTTGCCGCATCTGGGCGATGTCGGCCTCGGTGGCATCGTCGTTGGAGAGGCCGCGTTCGCCCATGACGGCGAAGCGCAGAGCGGAATGCGGCACCTGGGCCGCGATGTCCATGGCGTAGGACCGGGCGCTCAAGAAGTCCAGATAGTCGGGAAAGGTCGACCATGCACCCCAGGGAATGCCCTCGTGGAGGGCGGTACCCGGGATGTCCTCGACGCCTTCCATCATGTCGATGAGCACGTCTTGGCCTCCGGGGGGACAAGGCGCGAACCCGACACCGCAGTTGCCCATGACCAGCGTCGTCACACCGTTGCTGAACGAAGGGTCGAGTTCATCGTCCCAGGTCGCTTGTCCATCGAAGTGCGTATGGACGTCGATCCATCCCGGAGCGACGATGGCCCCGGCCGCATCGAATACGCGTTCCCCTTCGAGGTTGGATCCAATGGCCGTGATCACGCCGTCGTCGATGGCAAGATCGCCGACGAACGACGGCCCCCCGGTTCCATCCACGATCGTGCCGGCCTTGAGTACCAGTTCGTGCTTCATGTCTGCTCCTCGGGACCGTGCTGCATCTCATCAGCCGCTCTGTCGAACGACAGGCTCGCGTGCTCGTTGCCTCATCAGTTCTAGTTGCCGAGTCTCGACCGGACAAGCCGCGAGTCCCCCGTCGCCGCCAGGTCGGCGTCGACAGCAACTACCCGATGCCGGTCACAACCAATACTCTTGACGACGAGGAAGATCCCCACCGCTCCGGTTCTCTGACCGGAGCGCCCCAACCCCAGAAACGGACAATCATGAACCCGAGCATCATCGGCTGGTCCCACATCCCCTTCGGGCGCCTCGACGACTCCCTCGAGGAGATGGTCATCAAGGTCGCCCGAGGCGCCGTCGCCGACGCCGGCATCTCGTCCAATGAAGTCGATGCCATGTGGCTGGGACACTTCAACAGCGGCCTGGTGCCCGACGGGTTTCCTGCCTCGCTGATGATCCAGTCCGACGAGGGACTCCGCTGGAAGCCGGCCACTCGGGTCGAAAATGCATGTGCGTCCGGTTCGGCGGCCATCTACAGCGCCATCAACGCCATCAAGGCAGGCGAGGCAGAGATCGCACTCGTCGTCGGTGCCGAGAAGATGACGAACAACAGCACCGCAGATGTCACCACGGCCCTCGGTGGCGCCTCGTACCAGAAGGAAGAAGCCGGTAGCTCCTTCCCTCAGATCTTCGCCCAGTTCGCTCAGGCCTACTTCGCCGAGTTCGGCGATCATTCGTCGACTCTGGCCACCATCGCAGCCAAGAACCATGCCAACGGCGCCAAGAACCCCTTGGCCCACATGCAGAAGGACGTCGGCTTCGAGTTCTGCAATACCGTCTCGGACAAGAACCCGATGGTGGCCGAGCCGTTGCGGGTGACCGACTGTTCGCTGATCTCCGACGGTGCAGCCGCCATCGTCATCGCCTCCGATGACGTGGCTCGCAATCACGCCAAGGCGATCCAGTTCCGCTCCACTGCTCACGTTCAGGACATCCTGCCCATGTCGCGGCGCAAGCTCACCGATTTCGAGGGGCCGGCCCGGGCGTTCGCGGCTGCGTTCGACCAGGCGGGCATCTCGGTGCACGATCTCGACTTCGCCGAGATCCACGACTGCTTCACCATCGCCGAACTGCTGGTGTACGAAGCGATGGGTCTGGCACCCAAGGGTCAGGGGGCCAAGGTCCTCGAGGACGGAACCGTCTACCCGGACGGCTCGCTTCCCATCAATCTGTCCGGTGGACTGAAGGCCAAGGGTCATCCAGTCGGTGCCACCGGAGTGTCGATGCACGTGATGGCCGCCATGCAACTCGCCGGCCAAGCGGGCGATCTGCAGAAGGCGAACGCCAACCTGGGATGTGTCTTCAACATGGGCGGATCAGGGGTGGCCAACTACTGCTCCGTCCTCGAACGCCGCAACTGACGTCGTCACCACGATCGATCGTCACCATGCTTGATCCTCACCATGCTTGATCGTCACCACGCTTGATCGTCACATCGACAACGACCAGCCCGGCATCGGCAGGACGAAGGGACTCCCATGAATCCGAGCGATCCTGGCGCCGAGGCGAATTCATGCTTGCCCGATGGCTTCGTCGCCCGGGTCCTGGAACCGTCTCCGCCGGCGGTCACTGACGAGTGGTTCGCTGATGATGCGGTGAATGCTCCGGTCGCCGAGGGAGCCATCGTGTCGCCGATTCCAGGTGGCGATCGTTCCTGGTCCGACGTGGTGGCCGAGCATCCGCGGCTGGCCGACTTCGCCCGTGATCGCTGGCTCGGCGCCTATCGGCCCGTCGAGCCGGCGCCCGTCGGCTACCACGAGACGCTCGTCGCCCTCCATCGATTGGCCATGGCCGCGATCGGGCCGGCTCGGCACCAGGTCAACGGCAAGTTCGGGCTGCGATGGGTTCGCGGCGGTTTCGGCACGCCGTTCTTCGGAGACGACGTGCAGGTCCGGGTCCTGGGCGATCGCCTGGTGGTGCAACGTGGGACCGAGGTGACCTCGACCGTCATCACCACGATCGCAGCGGCCGCCGAGGCGATCGGATCATCGGTCGATCTCCACACCGCAACCGAAGGAGACTCGCCACCGATCGGTTCGCCCGACGAGCCCTTGTCGATCGATCCCGGTCACGCCGCCTACCTGAGCGACTGGTGGGGTCTGGGCACTGCAGCACTCGAGATCGTCCGGAATGACCCGGCCACGATCGATCCCGGTCGCGTTCAGCTGTGGCCGGGACACTTCGACATCGGTGTCGAGTTCGGAAGCGACGATGCCCGAGCCTCCTTCGGCGCCAGCCCGGGCGACCACCATTCCGACGAGCCCTACCTGTACGTTTCGGCCTGGTGGCCGGACCGGCTTGCTCTCGAGCCCTCCGGGTTCTGGAACGCCACCGCGTTCACGGGAGCGGTCCTGCCCGCCGCGACACTGGTCGGCGAAGCCGATCCGGTCGCATCGGCGGTGGCGTTCTACACCGAGGGTCGCGATCGGTTGGCTGCGGCCCGTGGGTCGGCCCTGATGACGGCAGGCACCGACATGCCTGCCCCGAACCAACCCGACCGAAGCCAAGCCGATCCGGCGGCGACGGAATGGCACCGTGTCGCAGATCTCGACGAGTTGCCCGACGGGCGGGTGAAGACGGTCACCGTCGGTCACACATCCCTTTGCCTCAGCCACTTCGAAGGTGACTACGGGGCCCTGGCCAACAGCTGCCCTCACCAGGGCGGACCGTTGGGCGAGGGCTCGATCGAGAACGGTTGGCTCCGCTGCCCATGGCATGGCTACGACTACCATCCGCTGACCGGCCGACCGCCCGAGGGATTCTCCGACGCACCTGCTCGTTTCGCCACCGAGACCCGGAGCGATGGCGTCTACGTCGAGGTGCCGGTCGAGATTCGGCGAGGACGAACGGTGTCGGACGTGCTCGTCGGAACGATGACGAACTGGGGTGTGCGGGCCGTGTTCGGCATGGTCGGCCACTCCAACCTCGGATTCGCCGACGCACTCCGTCACGCCGAAGCGAAAGGCGACCTCCGCTTCTTCGGCATTCGCCACGAGGGAGCGGCCGCCTTCGCGGCCGGGGCCTATGGCAAACTGACCGGCGAGCTCGCAGCATGTTTCGGCATCGCCGGGCCAGGATCGACCAACCTGTTGACCGGGTTGTACGACGCCAAGGTCGACCGGGCCCCGGTGCTTGCCATCTCCGGTCAGGTGCCGTCATCGAGCCTCGGCCGAGGGGCTTTCCAGGACTTGGACCTGGCCGCAGCCTTCGCCGATGTGGCCGGATACTCCCAGACCGTTCTCCCCGGGTCGAACCACGCCGAGCTGATGACGCTCGCCTGCAAGCACGCGCTGCTCGACCGATCCGTTGGCCACCTGATCCTGCCTGACGAAGTGCAGGTCGCTGCCAGCGGGGCCGAAGCCGGCGGCCCCCACGGCCGCGTCGGGCTCTCGGCCAGCCCACCCGATCCCGGGGTGGCGGCGCAGGCCATCGGAATGATCGCGGCGGCCGAGCGGCCGCTGATCCTGGTCGGCAACGGCGCGCGGCACAAGATGGAGTCGATCGTCGAACTGGCCGAACATCTGGGTGCACCGGTCGCGACGACGTTCAAGGCGAAGGGTCTCATCTCGGACCGTCATCGGCTCGCGTGCGGTGTGCTCGGCAGGTCGGGCACGCCCATCGCGTCGTGGTTCATGAACGAGAGCGATCTCATCGTCACGTTCGGCGTGTCGTTCTCGAATCACACCGGTGTGAGCGATTACAAGCCGATCGTGCAGGTCGATTCCGATCCGCAGGCGCTCGGGCGGTTCCATCCTGTCGAACTCCCGGTGTTGGGTGACGTCGAGGCCACCTGCACGGCGTTGCTCGAAGGTCTCCACGGTGTCGAGGTGTCGGCCTCGGAGCGAACCGGCGAGGTGGCGGCACGCTGGGCCCTCTGGCGCGAGGAGAAGGCCGATCGGTCCAGAGACGATCTCGGTCGCGGCCTCAATGCTGCCGTGCTCTTCGCTGCCCTGGGCGATGCCGTGCCGGACGATGCCGTGATCACAGTCGACGTCGGCAACAACGCATATTCGTTCGGTCGCTACTTCGAATGCGTCGACCAGGACATCCTGATGAGTGGCTACCTGGGAAGCATCGGTTTCGCACTACCGGCTGCCATGGGAGCGTGGGCGGCCGTCGGCGACAAGCGCGCGATCGTGTCGATATCGGGTGACGGTGGCTTCGGGCAATACGCAATGGAGCTCACCACCGCGGTCAAATACGGCATGAACCTGACCCATGTGCTGGTCAACAACGCCGAATTGGGCAAGATCTCCAAGGAGCAGCGAGCCGGCCTGTTCGACGTGTGGCAAACCAGCCTGCACAATCCGAACTTCGCCGACTTCGCCACGAACTGTGGTGCGCTCGGCATCAGGGTCGAGACCGTCGCCGAGCTGCCCGCTGCGCTTGCGGTGGCGATCGCCCACGATGGGCCAGCCCTCGTGGAAGTGATGAGCGATGTCGACCTGCTGTAGGCGCTCGACTGGCCCTCCTACTGCATGAGCCATCTTCTTCGACTACCCGACCAAGCAACCCTCCACCAGATCCAGGCCGCCAGATCCACGGGTCATTCGTCCGGCAGCTCTCGAGGTGCTACTCGGCGATGGTTTGCAAGATGCTCGGCAGGTCGTCGGCGTGCTCTTCCTCCACGGCCAGGATGTCTTCGAGCATGCCGCGGGTAGTCGGATCGTCTGAGCCGAGCCAGGCAATGATCTCGCTGTAGCTCTGGATGGCGACCCGTTCGGCGATCAAGTCCTCGCGAACCATCTCGAGTAGGTCAAGACTGGCGTCGTATCGCTGCTCCCATCCGAACCCTGGTTCGGCGTGTTGGGTGCTGACAGGACCAGCGCCGTGGGTGCCCGAGGTGATCATCGCCCACAGGCCGCGCCACCGCCTCAAGATTCGGGAGCATCGGCGTACCTCAGGTACGGCTTGATCTCCTCGACGTTCTGGAAGGTCACCTTCGCTTCCTCGGTCGACATTGCGGGAGACACGATCACGCGGTCACCGGGACGCCAATCGGCCGGCGTTGCGATCGCATCGCGATCAGTCGCCTGCAGCGCGTCGATCACCCGGACGATCTCGTCGAAATTGCGACCCACCGACTTCGGGTACGTCAGCATCAGGCGCAACTTGTCGTCGGGATCGACGATGAACACCGACCGCACCGTCGACGTATCGCCTGCGCCCGGGTGGATCATGTCGTAGAGCTCGGCGACCTTTCGGTCCGGGTCGGCAACAATCGGAAAGTTGAGCGCCGTGCCGGTCACCTCGCCGATGTCGGGCGCCCACCTCCGGTGGTCCTCGATCGGATCAACCGACAGGGCCAGCGCCTTTGTGTTTCGCTTGGCGAACTCGCCGTGCAGCGCAGCCGTCCGACCGAGCTCCGTCGTACACACCGGCGTGAAGTCAGCAGGGTGGCTGAAGAAGACTGCCCACGAACCCTTCTTCCAGTCGTGGAAGGAGATCGTTCCGTCCGTTGTGTCGGCGGTGAAGTCGGGGGCGGTGTCGCCCAGATGCAAACTCATTGAGTGTTCCTCTCGTGGCGCCGAGGTCGACGCGTTCCAAATGTACGGACACTTCTGCCCAACGCGAACGGCAACCGATCAGTGTGACGAGTTCTTCGGTCGTGTGTCGATACCGAAGGGAAGGTAGGCGGGGCAGGTGCCCACGGCAGCGGTTCCGCCCAGAATCGCCACAAGCACCAGGGCCGTGATGCCGCCTGCGCTTCGGAAACCGACGAGAGCCGCAATGACGACGAGGCCGACAGCCACGTTGCCTCGCAGGTAGCGGTCGGTCGATCCCATGTTCTGAATCATGACGGTTCCTTCGTTCGTTGGGGTGGAGAACGTCATCCTGATTCGCCCCGACCGAGCGAGGTAGGGACCAAAGTCAGACGACCCGAGCAACTGGCTCCTGTCGATTCGGGACCTTCGTCCCTGCGCACCACAGCAGCCGTACGCGACGCTCGGACACCCGGCCCCGAGAACTGAATCATCCGGCCAAGGAGCATCATGCAAACCGGACGCACCGAAACGATCACCGCAACCGACGGAGGAACGTTCGAGGCCCTCGTCACCGTTCCGACCGGTGAGCATCGGTCGGGAGTGCTTCTGATTCCAGAGATCTTCG
>ERZ888423.1491-NODE-1491-length-19967-cov-5.145641_pt1 | contig 19967 bp, 17 predicted proteins | sample MGYA00520523_ERZ888423 | MGnify/ENA primary metagenome ERZ888423 (study PRJEB32303, sample SAMEA104408611) | aquatic metagenome | biome: Brackish water; feature: Pelagic; material: water | place: Baltic Sea | collected 2014-06-08T10:24:00 | depth 30,27 m ...
CGAGTTCCTCGTTGGCCACCCCATTCTGGAAGCAGAACACCGGGAGGTCGGCATAGCAGTCTCCGGCAGCGTCCAGCGCGGCGGCCGTGTCTCCCGTCTTCATGGCGAGGATGATCACGGTCTCGGGCCCGATCGCCAGGTCCGAGGGGCGAGCGGCCGCATGCAGTTCGACCGACGCTTCGGTGTGGCCGACAACCGTCAGGCCATTGGTCTGCAGCGCCTCGAGGTGGGCGCCACGGGCCACCAGCCCCACGGTGCGGCCGATGGCGGTCAATCGGGCAGCCACCACACAACCGATGCCTCCGGCCCCGTGGATGACGTAGTCGAGTGTCGAGTCAGGCACCGTCGGATCCTAGTGGCGACCCGAGGAAGAGACGGTAGGCCGGGTTCTGGGTCTCCTCCCAGTAGCGGTAGCCGAGGTCGCGAAGGAACGCGGAGAACTCTGCTTGTTCCCCGGGCGGTACCTGGATGCCGGCGAGCACCCGGCCGTAGTCGGCGCCGTGGTTCCGGTAGTGGAAGAGCGAGATGTTCCAGTTGGGGCTCATGTTGGTGAGAAAGCGCATCAGGGCCCCCGGTCGCTCCGGGAATTCGAAGCGATACAGCACCTCGTCGGATGCCAACGAGGATTTGCCGCCGACCAGATGTCGCAGATGCACCTTTGCCAGCTCGTCGGTGGTGAGGTCGAGCGTGGTGAAACCTTCGGCCTGGAAGGTCTTCGCAATCTCGGTTGCCTCGCCACGGCCGAGGATCTGCATGCCGACGAACACATGGGCCGCCGACGCATCCCCGATCCGGTAGTTGAACTCGGTGACGCTGCGACCACCGATCAGGCTGCAGAAGCGGCGGAAGCTTCCGCGTTCCTCGGGCATGGTGACGGCGAAGAGGGCCTCACGTTGTTCGCCGATCTCGGCCCGTTCCGACACGAAGCGCAGCCGGTCGAAGTTCATGTTGGCGCCACAGGCAATGGCCACCAGTGTCTGGTCCCGAATGCCGGTTCGTTCGATGTAGGCCTTGGCCCCCGCCACTGCCAGCGCGCCTGCCGGTTCGAGGATGGCCCGAGTGTCGGTGAAGACGTCCTTGATGGCGGCGCACGCGGCGTCGGTGTCGACCCGGATGATCTCGTCGACGAACTTGGACGCCAGGCGAAAGGTCTCCTCGCCGACCATTCGTACCGCGGTGCCGTCGGAGAACAGGCCGACATCGTCCAACTCGATGCGATGGCCGGCCTCGATGGATCGAGCCATGGCGTCGGAGTCGTCGGTCTGGACACCGATGATCCTGATCTCGGGTTTCAGTTGTTTGATGTAACAGCCGACGCCGGAGATCAAGCCACCGCCACCGATGGCGGCGAAGACGGCGTGGATCGGCCCGGTGCGCTGTCGCAGGATCTCCATGCCGATCGTCCCCTGGCCGGCGATCACGTCGGGGTCGTCGAAAGGGTGCACGAACGTCAGGTCGTGTTCGTGCATCAGTTCGATGGCCCGGGTATTGGCGTCGCTGTAGGACTCGCCGAACAACACCACCTCGGCGCCGCGAGCTCGAACCGCGTCGATCTTCAGCTGCGGAGCGGTCTCGGGCATGACGATCACTGCCCGGCAGCCCAGCGTGGCGGCAGCCAGGGCGACTCCCTGGGCGTGGTTGCCGGCCGAGGACGCGATCACGCCTTTGGCTCTGGCCGCAGACGACAGCTTCGCCATCTTGTTGTAGGCGCCCCGTAGTTTGAACGAGAAGACCGGCTGCAGATCCTCTCGCTTGAGGAGCACGTCGTTGCCGGTGCGGTCCGACAACCCGTTGGCCCGTTCCAGCGGTGTCTCGTTGGCGACGTCGTAGACCTGCGCGGTCAGGATCCGCCGCAGGTAGTCGACGTCGCTCGTCATGGGGTCGTGGAACCGGCGGTCGGCTTCCAGCTTCCTCGTTCCGGATGGCGGAGTCCCAGATGATCCCGCAAGGTGGTGCCCGAGTACTCGGTTCGGAACAGGCCTCGCTTGCGCAGCTCGGGGACCACGTGGCGAACGAAGTCTTCGTGGGTGCCCGGCGTGTAGGAGCCTCCGATCACGAACCCGTCACACGCGCCCTCGGCGAACCATTGTTCGAGATGGTCGGCGATCTCGGTCGGCCCTCCGACGACGGCGTTGTTGAGTTGGGCTCGGCCGCTGTTGGACATGAAATCCCGCACCGTCGGATTCGATCCGGTGCGCTCGACCACTCGGTCGCGGATGGCCTGGATTCCCGACAACGATGCCAGTTCGGCGTCGGTGAAGGGCTCATCGAGCCCCTTGGTCGAGAAGTCGAAGTTCAAGCCTTCGGACAGGAGTGAGAGCTCGTCGATGTCCTTGGGCAGCTTTTGGTAGGCCGCCAGCTTGTCCTCGGCTTCGGACTTGGTCGCGGCTGCTACCGGGAAGATCAGATTGGTGATCTTGATCTGGTCGGGATCTCGACCCATGGCGGCGGCGTCGTCTCGGACACTGTTGTAGGCCTGCTGGGACCGGGCCATGTCGGCGTGGTGAACGAACAACAACTCGCCCCACCGGGCTGCGAATCGTTGGCCTCGTCCACTGGAGCCGGCCTGGATGACCACGGGGTGGCCCTGGGGCGTGCGAGGCACGGTGAAGGGCCCTCGTGACCGGAAGCGTTCCCCGACGTGGTCGAGACGGTGCACCTTGTCGCCGTGAGCGAACAGGCCGGCCTCCTGGTCGAGGACGAGGGCGTCGCTTTCCCACGTGTCCCAATGCCCGTGCACGACCTCCATGAACTCGTCGGCCCGGTCATAGCGCTCGTCATGGCCCACCGCGTGGGGTAGGCCCATGTTGCGAGCTTCGTTGTCATTGACCGAAGTCACCACGTTCCAGGCCGCGCGGCCGTCGGTCATGTGGTCGATGGTCGAGAACAGGCGAGCGACGTGGAACGGTTCGTAGTACGTGGTCGAATACGTGGCGCCGAGACCGAGACGTGACGTCGCCATCCCCATCGCCATGAGCACGGCGGTCGGATCCATCTTCACACACCGGATGCCGTTGGAGACCGTGTGGGCATGGTCACCGGAATACATGTCCGGCATGGCCAGACGGTCGTCGAAGAAGCCGAGGTCGAAGGTGCCTTCCTCGAGCACTCGTCCGATGTGGCGGAAGTAGTCGGCCGTGGTGAAGTCGAGGCGAGCCTCGGGGTGTCGCCACGCAGCCGGGATGGTCGTGCAGTTCTGCGCTTGCAGGAACCCGACAAGAACGATCTGTCTCATGGGGCGGAGTCTGTCACGCCTCGTCGTCGATGGCGTCGTCGATGGCGTCGTCGATGGCGTCGTCGATGGCGTCGTCGGCCGGTGCGTCGGCCTCGATCGGCCAGGTCTCGGGCAGCTGTTCGGCGATCCAGCCGGTGAGCGCAGCGTTGACGAGATGGGGCTGTTCCTGGGCCATCCAATGACCGCTGTCGATGGTGAACACGGTCAGGTTCCGGCAGTGCGCGTGCATGGGATGAGCCAATTCGGACTGGGTCGCCTCGCAGGTCTGGTCGTAGCGGCCGGCCAGGAACAGTGCCGGCATGTCGAGGATGTAGTCATTGACTGCGGTGGCGGCATAGGCCTCGTTGGCCTCGTGGTTCATGTACCACGAGTTGGGCCCGAAGAACCCATTGCGCTCCAGCCCGGCGGCGTAGTCGAAGACATCGTCCTCGCTGACCACGTCCTCGTCGCGAGGCAGATTGGGGGGAGACGCAGCGCCCCCGAACCAACCGCCGGCAGCCCGGATCGACGCAGTCACCGCCGGTTGCCCGAGCCCGTTCGGGCTTCCCTTTCGGAACAGGGCCTTCACCAGGTTGTAGGGGTCGGAGTTCATGACTTCGGTCGCTCGATCGAAGTTCTCCTCGTAGTACTTCATGTAGTCCCATTGGCCGACCGGGAACTGATCCTCGGGGTAGACGTTGCGGTCCACGAGGTCCACGACGTTGTCGAAGCCCTGCTCGATCGTGAAGTACGGGACGTTCAGGCTCGCTACACCCTGGACCTTCTCCGGATGGTGGCTGGCGATGCTCCACACGACTGCGCTGCCCCAGTCGTGGCCGACCCAGATGGCCGACGGTCGCTCGAAAACGGTGAGCAGGTTCAGCATGTCGCCCACGATGTGCTCCAGCGCATACGCATCGTGTGTCGTCGGAGCCGACGATCCGCCGTAGCCCCGCATGTCGGGTGCAATGGCCCGGAAGCCCAGCCCGCCCAGCACCGGCAACTGGTGGCGCCAGCTCAGTGACTGCTCGGGCCAACCGTGACAGAGAATCACCAGCGGGCCGTCCTGCGGACCGGCCGCCCGGTAGAAGGTGGTGTGTCCACCGACGGTGACGGTGTGTTCGCTGATTTCGCTTGGGCTCATCATGGTTCAACTTCCGGCGCTCAGGTGGCAGATGGTGCGTGCGTTCTCCGATCGGGCCGGGAACGGCATCAAGGATGCCGTCGCGTCGGCAGAATCGGAACGGGGCCGGGGACAAAGGTTGTCCGGCCCGCTCACGGTCCAGGTGGAATCTCGGACGATTGCCCGGCCCCCAGTCGTTTCCTGAGCTCGACGTAGACCTCGTGGCCGACGATCTCGTTCAGCTCTGTCCCGAGTGACTCGGCAACGGTCCGATCGCCGACGTAGGCCTCGGGCGCCTCGGTGCACAGCCATGCCATCGAGCTCCCACTGGCCCCCCAATCCCTGCGCTGCCAGCCCCGAAGGTGGGCAATCTCGGTCTCGGCGTCCAAGGGAGTCCAATCGACCTTGATGGGTAGTTGCCAGCACACCGACGGTTTCCAGTCCGACGGGGGTTCGTCGGCCGACAGGGCTGCCAGATGCAGTGCACACCCGGCGCCGCCGGCGAAACCGGGACGGTTCAGGAAGATGCAGGCGCCATCGACGACGCGTGTGTTGGTGCGCGTCTCATCGGAATAGATCCCGTTCTCGGCTTCGGCGGCGAACTGGAAATGGGTGGGATCGAGCATGGCCGTGAGTGCCGAGAGGAGTTGCGGCTCGTCGTCGACCAGTTCGGCACCGACCGAACAACATCCCTGACCGAGATGTTCGGCCGGTTCGTCCAGGATGCCCTGGCAGCCACGGCCCCAGATGCAGGTCCAGTTCGATGTCAGGAAGTCCCGGTCGAAACGCCACGTCGTGCCGTTGTCGACGATCTCGATGATCGATTCGTCCTCGGCGTCGGTCATCGGTCCTGTCTACCGGGGTGGACCCTCTGATCGACCTGTCTGGCGGGCGACCGCAGGTTCGGGAAGACTGCGCTCCATGACGTATGAGACGGGGACCGACGATCTGACCATCGACATCGAGGGGCGAGTCGCGGTGCTGACCTTCAACCGACCCGAGGCGCGCAACGCCCTGACCCCGAGCATGTACGTCGGATTCGATCGGGTGCTGCCACAGTTGTCCGTCGACGCCGACATCGGCTGCATCGTGTTGACGGGGGCCGGCAATGCCTTCTGCGCCGGTGGTGACGTGAAGGCCATGGCCAGCCGCAAGGCACCAGGGTCGGCCGGGGGTCCGTCGTTCGAGGCCCGGATCGACGATCTACGCCGTCGACAAGAGTCGGTATCGCTGGCATTGCATGAACTGCCCAAGCCGGTGGTGGCATCGATCCCGGGCCCGGCGGCCGGTGCGGGGCTGTCGATAGCGCTTGCGGCCGATGTCCGGATCATGGCCGATTCCGCCTTCCTCACGACCGCCTTCGCCAAGGTCGGATTCTCCGGAGACTTCGGTGGCAGCTGGTTCCTGACCCAGATGGTGGGCACGGCCATGGCCAAAGAGCTGTACTTCACGGCCCGGCGAGTCGATGCCGAGGAGGCGTTGCGGTTGGGACTCACCAACCGCGTTGCTCCGGCAGCCGAGCTGGTCGATGCTGCGATGGCGTTCGCGTCCGAGATCGCCTCCGGTCCGCCCATCGCCCATCGGTTCATGAAGGAGAACCTCAACCGGGCCATCCAGCACGAGCTGAAGGAATGCCTGGCGGCCGAGGCCGTGGCCATGACTCGGGCCGGCCAGACCGAGGATCACAAAGAAGCAGCCAAGGCGTTCACCGAGAAGCGGACGCCTGTCTTCAAGGGCGTCTGATCGTGCTGACACCGCACCGGGTGCTGGATCTCACCGGCGAGCGTGGCTCGTTCGCCGGATTTCTGCTGGCCCAGTTGGGCGCAGACGTCGTGCTGGTCGAACCACCGGAGGGACGGCCCCGGGACTCGACGTTCGATGCCTACAACCGGGGCAAGCGCTCCCTTGTCGTGACGTCGCAATCCGAGCTCGAGGTCCTGGCCCGAGGGGCCGATGTGCTGATCGTCGACGGCACCTTCACGGTCGGAGGTGAGTTGTCACCGCCGGACCTCGATGCCCTCCGCTCGGCCAATCCGGCGCTGATCACGGTGTCCATCACCCCGTTCGGGTCGACGGGACCGAAGGCCGACTGGTTGGCCACCGACCTGACCCTCGTTGCCTCCAGCGGGCAGATGGCGGCCACCGGGGACGGCGACCGTCCGCCGGTGCGCATCTCGGTCCCACAGACCTGGTGCCATGCCGGAAGTCAGGGGGCCGTCGGAGCCTTGTTGGCACTGGAAGCTCGCGTCGTCTCGGGACGGGGCCAACACGTCGACGTGTCGGCCCAGCAGGCGGCAGCGGAGACCGCGGTTCCCGCCATCATGCATGCCCCGGCCGGTCTGCCTCCGGTGCAGCGGGTGGCCGGCGGTGCCCAGTTCGGGTCCCAATTGCTCAAATGGGTGTATCAGTGCGCCGACGGGTGGGCCATCGTGACCTTGTCCTTCGGTCAGATGATCGGTCCCAAGGTCAGCCAGTTCGCCCGGTGGATGTACGACGAAGGTTTCTGTGACGAAGCGATCCGTGACAAGAACTACGTGACGTTCGCCCAGGACATCATGGAAGGTCGAGAGACCCTGGCCGAACTACAGCGGATCATCGAGTTGATCGAGGCGTTCGCGCTGACCAAGACCAAGGCCGAACTGCTGGCCCGAGGCCTTGCCGAGGGAATGCTGTTGGCACCGGTCAGCGATCTCGATGATGTGCTGTCGAGCCCACAACTCTCGAGCAGGGGCTACTGGGACGAGGTGGACGGTGAACTTCATCCCGGTGCCATCGTGAAGGCGTCGGTGTCGCCCCTGGCTGCCCTGGCGTCGGCCCCTGCCCTCAATGCCCACGGAGACGAGTTGCGCAACGAGAACCGTCCGCCCGTCGTGGTGATCGGATCGGGCACCGATGACTCCCGAGGCCGTCGTCCACTCGACGGGTTGAAGGTCTGCGATCTGTCGTGGGTCGCGGCGGCCCCGCTGACGACGAAGATCCTGGCGCATTGGGGCGCCGATGTGGTGCGCATCGAATCGGTCAACCGACCCTGTCTGCTCCGGGAGGCGCTGGGGCATCGGGACAACATCACCGATCCCGAGAATGCGATCACCTGGCACTCGGCCAACGCCAACAAGCGAACGATCTCGCTCGATCTCTCCAAGCCCGAGGGCCGTGAGGTGGTCAAGGATCTCGTGGCCTGGGCCGACGTGGTGCTCGAATCCTTCACTCCGGGAACCCTGGATCGTTGGGGGTTGGGTTACGAACAGCTCCGACTCATCAACCCCGGCCTGGTCATGGCCTCGAGTTGCGTCATGGGGCAGACCGGTCCTTACCGAGACTTCGCCGGCTTCGGCAACATGTCGGCATCGGTGGCCGGCTTCTTCGACATCACCGGTTGGCCCGATCGGCTCCCGGCCGGTCCGTACATGGCCTACACCGACTACACGTCACCTCGGTTCACGGCGGCCGCTCTGCTTGCAGCCCTCGATTATCGGCGGCGAACCGGCGAAGGTCAGTATCTCGATTTCTCCCAGATGGAGGCAGCCACACACTTCCTGACGCCGGCCCTGCTCGATCGCCAACGAGGGGGTGAGCGGATCACTCGCCGAGGCAACGCCGATCCTGTGATGGTGCCCCACGGCGTGTACCCAACCCACGGTGCCGATCAGTGGGTCGCCATTGCCTGTGAGAACGATGCCCAGTGGCGTTCCCTGGCGGTGGAGATGCGGCGGGCTGATCTTGCCGATCTGACGACACCCCAGCGTCGAGAACGAGAAGAAGAGCTCGACGCGGTGGTCGCGGCGTGGACGTCGCGTCAGATCGGGGCCGGGCTGCAGATTCGGCTGCAGATGCACGGGGTCGCCGCTCACCAGGTGCAGAATTCCGGCGAGTGTTTCACCGATCCACAACTCGTGCATCGCAACCACTTCCGATGGGCGCCCCATGGGGTGGCTCGAACCGTCGCCGTCGACGCCATGCCCTACACGCTTTCGGATTCACCCGATGGGTTTGCCTGGGCCGGCCCGACCTACGGCGAACACTCGATGGAGATCCTCACCGACGTGTTGGGTTACGACGGCGAACGCATTGCCGAGTTGGCGATCGCCGAGGTGCTCGAGTAGGTCGCCGCTCAGCACTGCGGGGCTAGGTCCGCGAGGTTGATGCCGGCTCCCGGGAGAAGCTGTCGATCGGCGCAGGTCTCGAGTAGAAGTAGCCCTGGGCCAGCAGACAGCCTCGTTCGCGCAATGCTGTCGCCTGTTCGACGGTTTCCACGCCCTCGGCCACGACGGCGACGTTCTGGGCCAGGCCGTAGCCGATGATGGCGTCGACGACGGCGCTTCCGTCTGGCTGGTCGATGATCGACACCATGGAGCGGTCGATCTTCACCACGTCGACGGGAACCCGCAGAAGATGGGTGAGCGACGAGTAGCCGGTTCCGAAGTCGTCGAGGGCAATGGTGAGCCCGAGCGCTCGCAGTCGATTGACGGTCACCAGGGCCGCATCGCTGTCGATCCCCTCGTGGGTCTCGGTCATCTCGATCTGGACCCGGCGGGGGTCGCACCGGTGCTGTTCGAGGAGATCGGCGATCGTGTCGGCCAACTCCGGTCGACGCAAGTGGCGGCCGGACACGTTGACGGAGATCTTCATCGTGTCGTCGGGAAGGGAGGCAGCGTGGGCGATCGCAGCCGACAGGACCCAGCGGTCGAGTTCGAGAATCAGGTCGGTTCGTTCGGCGACCGGGATGAACAGAGCCGGCGAGACCAGTCCTCGTTCGGGATGCTCCCACTGGACCAGGGCTTCGAGTCCGATGGTCGCGCCGGTCTTCAGGTTGACGATCGGTTGTCCGTACAGCCGCAGCTGATCGGTCTGTAGGGCGCGCACCAACTCGCTCTCGATGCCGCGTTCTTCGTCGTCACGCTCGGCCACGGCGCCCCGGTAGGAGGCAACGTCCAGATCCTCGTCGGCCTTGGCCAGATAGAGGGCGACGTCGGCCCGGCGAAGCAGCTCGCTGCTGGTCACCCCCGAGGCGCTGGCCCACCCGGCGCTGGCGCCGAGACGAACGGTCTCGCCGTTGCGCAGCTCGATGGGTTGGGCGACGCTTCGAATCAGACGCTTCGCCAGTTGGTCGATCTCGAGCTCAGGGGCCGCCGACAGGACGACGAACTCGTCACCTCCGATGCGGGCCACGAATTCGTCCGATCGGACCGCTGCGTGCAGGCGACGGCCGACTTCGCGCAGGACGTCGTCGCCAGCCTCGTGTCCGAAGAGATCGTTGACCGGTTTGAACCGATCGAGATCGAGGAAGATCAACGCCGACGAGAGCCCACCATCGACCCGATCGTCGAGCTTGCGCAGCAGGCCACCGCGGTTCAGCAGACCGGTCAGATGATCGTGCCGGGCCTGGTGGGCCAGGGTCTCTTCGTTGAGCTTGCGGGTCGTGATGTCGCGCCACAACAGCGCAGTGACCGTTCCGTCCTCGCCCTCGAACGTGCTGGTCGAGACCAACAGGTGGAGCTGTTCCCGGTTGGCTCCGACGATCGTGACCTCTTGGGAGGCGTCGATCGACAGATGGCGCCACATCGGTAGCAGATCGTCCATGGCGCTGTCGCGCAGTCGGAGATAGCCCAGATCGCGTTCGGCGGCCTGGTTGAACCGGGTGATCGTGCCCTCGTGGTCGACCAGGACGACCGCTTCGGCCGCGTTGTCGATGATGGCCCGAGCTTCGTTTTCGGAATGGTGCAGCCGGGCTGTGGCCTGTTTGAGTCGTCGAATGGTGCCGGCGAATGCCACCCCGAGGGCACCGGGGGCCGTGATCTCGAGTTCGGCGGCCTGGAGGTCGCCTTCGGCCAGCACGGTGGCCTGCCGCTCCAGCAGCGACAGCACCCCGACGAGATCGTCCAAGGCCCGCTCGATGGCCAGGACCTCTCGGGGATTGTTGCGGTCGTCAACGGCCGAGGGATCCAGTACTCCGGCAGAGATCGACTCGGCCCGCTGCTGGACCGAACGCATCGAACGAACCACCGAACCGGCGAAACGGATGATGAGCGAGGTCGACGCCGCAATCAGCGCCAGGGCGGTGATGCCGACGGTGATGGCTCGTGCTCGGGCCGTTTCGGCTGCGGCACGGACTTCGGCCAGGGGAACAGCGGCCAGTTCGGCGTTGACGAGCTGGAGGTCCTCCAGCGATGCCTGGAAGCTCGAGCCGAAGGTGTCGATTGCCTCGCCGAGATCGTCGCGATCAACGGATGGTCCGTACGTCTGCTGCAACAGGAGTTGGACGCACGCGTCGCGTTCGGGGTTGAGTCCGGTCAAGGATTGCCATGCCGCGAAGTCGGTGATGGTCGGCTGATCGTTCGAGATCGACTCCTGGAGGGCGTCCTGGCGGGTGGCCAGAGCGCTCAGGCCGCCCGCGACGTCACGAGTCGGGATCATGCTTGCCACGTAGGCCTGGGAGAGCCACACGACCCCCACCCGTGACAGATCGTTCAGGTCCTTGATGCTGAGGATCTGTTTGGTGAACGGTTCGCCGTCGAACGAGCCGAGGTTGGCGAGCGCCCAGTTCAGATGGAAGTCCGACTCGCTCGTGGTCGTATCGACCAGTCGATCGAAGTAGGCCTCGACCTCCACCAGATCGGTTGCTCCGTCGTCGATCCTGTCCCGGATGACCGGCAGCTCGGCCAGGATTGCCTGGAGCTCGGGAGACAATCGATCCGAGTCGATGCGGGCGATCTCAGTGTCGAGCAGACTGCGCAGCCGCAGTTGTTCGGCGCTCAGGGTGCCGGGGAAGAGGCGATCGATCTCGGCTTGGGGGACGCCGAGCAGGGACATGGCAACCAAACCCGTCGAGATCCCGCGTTCGCCTTCGGCGGTGTCCAGCATGGCTCCCAGATCGAGCGCCAACTCGACACGTTCGGCAACCTCATCGGCGGTGGCGGCCTGTTCGGTCTGGAGGTAGGCGATGTAGCCGAGGAGACACGACGCGAGCAACACGGGCACCGACACCAGCAGCACGACACGTCGGCCGATGGACCAGGCACCCGTGCCTCCTCCCTTGTTCGTCGCGAAAGCCACAGGGCAGAGTCGGCCGAAAAGGCACCAGGATTGAGAAATTGTGTCGTTTCACCTAGAACGGAGGCGAAATCACCCTGCGGTCAGGGGGCGACCTCGCTGGCCGTGACCCCCGTGACCTGGGCGTAGTTGCGGTTGATGAACCACCGCTGGTAGTCACCGTAGGTGATGGGCTCGTGGCGAGCCGGGTGCGCATCCGAGACACAGGTCGGCAGCGCTTCGATCACGGCGTCGTCGCGGGCCCCGAAGAAGAAGGGCATGGCGTATCGATCCGTGGAGGAGGCATTCCGGACCCGATGAGCCGTCGACCGGAACCGGTGGTTGGTCCAGCGCTTGAGCATGTCGCCGCTGTTGATCAGGTAGGACTGGGGCAAGGCCGGGGGCTCGATCCAATCGTGGCCTGCCGGACGGATCTCCAGGCCGGGGACGTCATTGGCCGGCAGCAAGGTCATGATCGACGAGTCGGTGTGCGGAGCCAGCCCCCAATCGTTGTCGCCGTACTCGGTGACGGGGTAGTGCGACAATCGTTGCGTGCACGAGGGTTCGTCGAAGGAGGACGCGAAGAAGTCGTGCGGAAGCTCCAGAGAGCTGGCCAGAACGGGGAGGAGCCGAGTGCACAGCGCCTGAACCTCGTCCATGTAGTGCTCGACGATGTCGCGGAATCCGTTCAGTGGAGGCCACTGATTGTCGAGCCGGTATCCGCCCCGGTGCACGAAGAACGCAGCGTTGAGGTTCGGGGTGCGAACCTCTCCGGCGATCTCCGATGCATACGACGTGCCGCCGCCGAATCCGAGGTAGCCGCCGTGCTCGCGGTCCATGCCGATGTCGGCCACCGCCTCGGGTGGCAGGGCATGCAGCAACCTGGCCTGGGCGTAGACGCTCTCGACGAGGGACCAGCTGACCCCATGGTTCGTCACGAAGAAGAAGCCGACGTCCTCGAGTGCTCGTCGTAGTTGCCCGCCCAGCATCTCGACGGCGCCGGGCTCACCATCGGTCAGTGGTTGAAGATCAAGGATGGGTATGAGGCTGTTGCGGTCCATGGCAGGACGCTAGATCTTCGTCGGCGACAATTCGAGGCCAACGCGTCGAACCGCTAGGTTGCGGCGGTGCCTTCCAAGTATCTCACCATCGACGATGTGGCCACCTTGGTTCATCACCGAGGAACGACGACGCTGCCGGGGGCTGCGCCTCGTACCGAGCAGGGTCGAGTCGTGGTCTGTCTGCATGACGCCGGCGGCAACGGCAACGATTTCGCCGAGCTACTGGACGAACTCGCCATCGACCAGAGCCCGTTGTCCTTCGACATGCCCGGCCACGGTCGGTCGGCTGGACTGGATTCGCTCGGCTCGGTTCCCGCCATGGCCGCGCACACCCGGGCGCTCCTCGAGGGTTTCGGACTCACGGGAGTGATCCTGGTCGGCGAAGGACTGGGCGGGGCCGTCGCACTCGAAACGGCGATGCTGGACGCCGATTCGGCCGCTGGCACCAGCTTGGTGGCCGGAGTGGTCCTGATCGGCCAGGTGGCGACCGTGTTCGACGTCTCGAGGGAGATCGAGTCGCTCAGCGCCATCACGGCCGGCCGGGCCCGCCGCGAGTTCGACCGAACCGGCTATGCCCCGGAAACCGATCGGGCCGTCTACGGCAAGGCGTTCGGTGAGTGGGTCAAGACCGATCCCCGGGCGACGCTCGGCGACCGACGCGGCCAGGCCGACTGGAGCGTGGGTGAACGTCGCCTCGCCGTCCCGGCGATGGTCGTGGTGGGCGAACATCAAGACGTCGACGAGACCGAGACGGCCAACGCATTGGCCGCGGCCCTCGGATCCGTCGCGGTCACATTGGAGGCGGCCGGCCGCCACGGGGTCATCGAACAACCAGTGGCACTGGCAGCCCTGATCGGCACCTTCATCGGGGGATTGGTATGAGTGGCAGCGGTATTCCCGGCAGTGGCTTTCCCGGCAATGGTTTTCCCGGCAATATTGCGATCGTCGGTGTGCACGAGCACGCCAGTCGATTCTCGCCGGACAAGACCGAGTTCCAGATCATGGCCGAATGTGCCCGCGAGGCCCTGGCCGAGGCCGGACTGGCCAAGCACGACGTTGACGGGCTCTTCGGCGCCAGCATGACGATGGGCATGATGGGCATCGTCGACCTGGCCGAGTATCTGGATCTCAAACCGGACTATCTCGACGGCACCAACATCGGTGGTTCGTCGTTCGTGGCCCACGTGAACCACGCCGCAGCCGCCATCAATGCCGGTCTGTGCAGCGTCGCCCTGGTGCTCTATGGCAGCACGGCCGCGTCGAACTCGATGGCGATCGGAACCGGGGGCGGCGGCCGGACCGATCCGTTGAGTTCGTTCACCAACCCGTACGGCATGACCACCGTGGGCAGTTATGCCATGTACGCCAACCTGCACATGCAGAAGTACGGCACGACGTCGGAGCAGTTGGCCGAGATCGCGGTGACCATGCGTCAGCATGCGTCGCTCAACCCCAACGCCAAGATGCGAACGCCGATCACGGTCGACGACGTGCTTTCGAGTCGAGTGATCTCCACGCCGTTGCATCTGCTCGACTGCTGCATCATCTCTGATGGAGGTGGAGCCGTGGTCGTGACCTCGATGGACCGGGCCAAGGATCTGGCCACCAAGCCGGTCCGTCTCCTGGGTTGCGGCGAAGCGGTGACCCACCAGGAGATCGGGGCCAGCGACCTCCTGACCATCGCCGCCAAACAATCGGGAGCAAAGGCCATGGCCATGGCCGGAGTCACCCACGCCGACATCGATCTGGCCATGATCTAAGACTCGTTCACCATCACCGTGCTGGCAACTCTGGAGAACCTGGGCTTCTGTGCCCCGGGAGAGGGAGGCGACTTCGTGTCCGGCGGCCGAATCGGTTTGGGCGGCGTTCTGCCGGTCAACCCCGACGGTGGCGGATTGTCCTCCAATCACCCGGGCATGCGAGGGATCTTCCTCGTGATCGAAGCGGTGAAACAACTGCGGGGCGAATGCGGCGACCGACAGGTGGCCGACGCTCGACTGGCGCTGGCTCACGGCACCGGTGGAACCATTGGAGACAAGCACTCCGGCGCGACCCTGATCCTGGGAGTTGACTGATGACGAACGAATCGACCGAGATCGATCATCCCGAGCCCCACGCCTCCTGGGAGACCCGGGGCTATTGGGAGGGCGCCGGTCGGGGCGAGATCGTGGTGCAGCGATGCCGTGCCTGTGGCGTGACCCAGCACAAGCCTCGTGGTGTGTGCGCGACCTGCCTGTCAGGCGATCTCGACCATGTCGTGGGATCGGGACGGGGGACCGTGTACACCTACACGGTGACCAATCAGAACCAAGCGCCTGGCTTTGCCCAGGCCTGCCCCTACGTGATGGCCTATGTCGACCTCGACGAGGGTGTACGGCTGCTCACCAACATCGTCGGGTGTGACCCGGCCGATGTGGCGATCGGCATGGTGGTCGAGGCCGATTTCGCCTTCGGTGATCGCTCCGACGGCGAGCAGTTCGCCGTTCCCCGTTTCCGTCCTGTGGGCGTTGCATGATCCTGGATCTCCACACCCACAGCATCAAGTCCGACGATGGCCGGGCCAAGGTCGAGAACTACTGCAAGTGGATCAGGAAGAAGGAGTTGGACCTCGATGGGTTCGTGTTGACCGAGCACCGTCAGTTCGATGCCGAATCCGACTACACCGCGCTCGGCGACCAGTACGACCTGGTGATCCTGAAGGCCAGTGAAGTCGAGACCGACTACGGCCATGTGCTGCTCTTCGGCGTCAACGAGGCTCTGGTCCGCGAGTTCGACTTCGCCCGGGTCGACAATCCGCTGCCGATGGTCCTCGAAGCCGCCGAGCGTCACGGTGCGTTCGCCGCTCCGTGTCATCCAGGTCGCAAGAACGTGGGCCTGTTCGCCCACTACGAAACCAAGGGCAGCGTTCCCGAGGTGCACACGGTGGAGATCCTCAACGGCGGAAGCATCCCGGGCGAGGACGAACGCTCGGTCGAGCAGGCACGTCGGCACGGATATCGAGGTTTCGGCGGGAGCGACAGCCACATCGTGAGCCGGATCGGCTACCGGGCCACCCGTTTCGCCGCCGACCTGGGCACGATCGATGAACTCGTACAGGCGCTGCGGAGCGGCGAGTTCGAGGCGGTGTCGTTGGTGGGTGACGAGTACCAGATGATCAGCGAAGAGGAAGAAGGAGTACCGACGTGACCGACGAGGCTCTCGATTTGGACACCATTCGGGCGCAATGGCTCGGCGTCGAGTTCGATGTCAGCACGTTCGAGATGCAGGCCGGCCCGATGGTGGCGTGGGCCGAGGCATGCGGCGAGACCGATCCACGGTTTCTCGATCGCTCCCATCCGGACTTCCAGGCTCATCCCAACTTCACCACGGTGTGTACGTCGGGCCGATTCCTGCCCGATGGGTTCCCCTCGATCGGCAACGGCTTCGGGATCGATGGCGGCAAGACCGTCGAGGTGTTGGCACCGGTTCGACCGGGAGATGTTCTCACCGGTACCGCCACCATTGCCGAGGTGTTCGACAAGACCGGACGATCCGGGACGATGGTGTTCATCGTTCAGCGGATGTCCTTCACGAATCAAGATGGTGATCCGGTGAGCATCGTCGACTGGAAGACGATCCGGGGAGTCTGAGATGAACTACGAAGATGTCGAACTCGGCGATGACCTGCCGATCGAGCACCCCGATGTGTCCCTGCCCAAGATCGAGCAATGGTGTGAGGCCGCCGGCCAGCGGTTCCCTCGTTTCGTCGATCACGAGGCAGCTCGAGCCGAGGGCTTGCCGGGAGCGCTGGTGCCCGGCATCATGAGCCAGGGTTTCCTTCTGGCCATGATCCATCGATGGGCGCCTGGCTGCACGGTACGGAAGATCGACACGGTGTTCCGTGGCCAATTGGTGATCGAGACCGAGCTCACGATCAGCGGCGCTGTGACCGATACCGACGACGACGAGCGAACCGTGGAGATCGACCTGACCATCGTCGGTGAGGATGGCCGGACGGGTGTGATCGGCACGGCCGTGGTCGCCTTCGACTGACGGAATTCTGCCGAGAACCTGGGACGAATGACCCATCATCCCGACGCCCGAACGCGCCGATCAAGAACGCATGGCAGGTTTCATCGACGAGAACGATGTGCGGCGGCCGCAGACATTCCCCCGTTTGTCGGAGCGCTATCGGGCACCGGTGGATGCGGCGTGGTACCTGCCGAGTCGCCGCAAGGTGGTGAAGGGCAAGCCGGTGCGGGTCGAGGCCCAGGTGCTGGATCTGTCGGTCGCGGGGGCGCTGCTCAAGTCCCAGGCCAACGAACGAGCCCAGATCGGCCAACGAACCCGCTTCGAGCTCAACGGTTTCGAAGGCATCGTGGAGATCCGGAACATTCGCCCGTCGTCGGCGAGCCAAATGTACTACGGGGTCTTGTTCTTCTCGGTTTCCGAGGCCATGAAGACGGAGTTGTTCCGGATCGTCGGCGACATCCGCCCTGGTGATCTCGAAGATCAGTGGCGCCGTTCGCACTGAGGTTGGCCGTTCGCACTGAGGTTGGCCGTTCGGACTGAGGTTGGCCGTTCGCAGCCAGGCCGGCCGATGGCACTGCGTCGAACGCTGGGTTGCATTACCGGCGACCGACTTCGCCGCTGATCGTACGCTGAGGGCACGATCACCCTCGGACTTCTCTCGTGAACCGCACCGTGGGTGCGGTGGTCCTGCTGAGCTTGTTGCTCGGGCTCACGGTCGCGTCCCGAGCCGAGGTGGGAGGGGCCGACGGTTTCGGATCGCAGGGCCCGGCGTGGTCGAATGGCGTGGTGCCCGGGTCACCCGACCAGTTGGACGTGACCGCAGCGGCATTGGCTGCGACGGTTCGGGTCGGGGGTCGGAACTGTTCGGGTCTGGTGCTCGGGAGCGGATTCGTGATCGACGGAGTCCTCCTGACGAACCGACATCTGGTGCCCGATGCCCGCCAGGCCAAGGTCGACCGACCGGTCGCACCGGTTTTCGTCGACGTCGTGCGTCGTTCCGATGGTCTCGACCTGGCGGTGCTCGAGCCGGTCGAGGCGCTGAACCTGGAGTTCGCCGATGGGGACGCAGCTGTCGGCGACACCGTTTTCCTGGCCGGGCACGGTGGAGGCCAGGACACTCAGGTCGTGCCGGCAGTCGTCCACCTCTATGCCAATGGCGAAAGCTACGGCATTCCCGGCCCGCTCCTGGTGCTGGACGGACCTTCCAGTCTCGGCTTCTCGGGCGGCCCCGTGCTCGACGTCGAGGGGCGGGTCGTGGGGATTCTCCAGGGCTATGAGCCCGGATTGCGTCTGACGTTGGCCATTCCGGCTTCGGCCGTTCGGTCCTGGCTGGCCACCGGCGAGGGCGAGGTCACCGGTTCGGCGACGTCGTGCCCGGATTCCACGGTGCGCGAAGTGCCCGAGGAACCTTCGGAGTGAACGTCGGGAGCGGCCGGGGTTGAGTAGGCTCTCTCTCCGTGCTCACGGTGCTACGCATATTCAAGAGATCAGCCTCGTTGGGTCTGGTTCTGGTGGCTGTGGCATCGGTGGCCGCAGCCGCCGCGTTGACCATCATTCCCCAGGTCGGAACCATCATCACCGCCAACGAATCGACCTCGGCCGAGCTGGAGTTGGCTGATCTGGGACAACGTTCGTCGATGTACACCGGCGACGGCCGGTTCCTGAATTTCCTGGTCGAACGGGAGAATCGTGAGCCGGTGAGTCTCGATGAGATTCCTCAACCGGTCATCGATTCGATCCTGGCCATGGAGGATGCCGAGTTCTACTCGCACAACGGTGTCAATTTCCGGGCCGTTTTTCGGGCCCTGGTCACCAACATCAACGCCGGCGGCATCGAACAGGGCGGGTCGACGATCACCCAGCAGTTGGTCAAGAACGCCATCCTCGGATCGCAACAGGACTTCGATCGGAAGAGCACCGAGGCCTTCTATGCCTTGCGCCTCGAACGTCAGCTCTCCAAGGACGAGATCCTCGAGCGCTATCTGAACACCGTGTACTTCGGTGCCGGCGCCTACGGTGTCCAGGCTGCGGCCGAGACCTATTGGGGTATCGAGGACATCAGCGAACTCGGCTACGAGGAAGGCGCCCTTCTGGCGGGCTTGATTCGGAACCCGACTCGATACGACCCGACGAGAAATGCCGAGTTCAGCCGAGCCCGGCGGGCCGTGGTGTTCGATGTGCTGGTGGCCGACGGGTACCTGACCGAGGCCGAGGCCGAGGAACTCAAGCGGTCGCCACTGCCCGCAGAGCGTCAGGAACCGTTCGCCACACAGCCAACGGACTACTTCGTGGAGGAAGCGCTCAAGGAGCTTCTGAACAATCCGGACATTCCCCTCGGAACGGACTACCAGACTCGGTTCAACGCCGTGTACTTCGGTGGCCTCAAGGTGTACACGACCTTCGATCTCGACGCCCAGGCCGATGCTCTTCAAGCTCGTGCCGACCTCCTTCCCGAGGACGATCGGGGGTTCACCGTGGCCATCGTGTCGCTCGACACCCACACGTCGGCGGTTCGAGCCATGGTCGGTGGCCCCGACTTCCAGCGCGAGCAGTTCAACCTGACCACCGACGGGTTCCGTCAGCCCGGGTCGTCGATGAAGACCTTCGTGCTGGCTGCCCTGTTCGAGGCGGGCTACACCCCGAGCGATCAGATCCGGGGCGACTCGCCCTGCAAGTTCGACAATCCGGGCGGTGTCCCCAACCCCTACGAGGTGAAGGGCGGAAGTGGTGGGGTGCAGTCGATCGCATCGGTCACCCGTTCGTCCAACAACTGCGCCTTCGTCCGGCTCGGACAGGTCGTCGGCAACGACAACGTGGTCGATGTGGCGCAGCGGCTGGGGTTGACCACCACCCTCGAGCCGTTCCTGTCCCTGCCGCTCGGTGCGCTCGAGGTACATCCGCTCGAGATGGCCAACGCCTATGCCGCCATGGGGAACGACGGCATCTACAACGAGCCGTACTACATCGAACGTATCGAGGACGGCAACGGCCAGGTGATCTACGAGCATCGCCCCGATGGGCGCCGTGCGATCTCGACGCAGTCGGCCCGTCTGATCACCGAAACCCTGGCCAGCAATGTCCGGTCCGGCACCGGGACCTCGGCCCGCCTCGCCGATGGCCATGAAGCTGCGGGCAAGACGGGCACGGCTCAGAACTACGAGGATGCCTGGTTCGTCGGCTACTCCGACTGCCTGGCCACTGCGGTCTGGATGGGCCATCCCGACGAGAAGATCCCGATGCGCAACGTGCCCGGCTGGGGAAACATGTTCGGAGGCAAGGTGCCTGCTTCGATCTGGGGCCAGTTCAACAACGCCTATCACGCCCGCCTCGCGGAACCCTGCGTGTTCGATCCGCCCGAACCCTATGGCGGTGGTCGCTACCTGAAGGTCCCGGGTGAGATCGACTTCTGTGATTCCGGGGACCGGGGTTCGTCGACCAAGAACACCGAGCTGGTGGATTCCGACGGCGACGGCAAGGACGATTGCTTCCGCATCATCACCACCACCACCGTGTTGCTGGATGCCGACGG
>ERZ888423.1492-NODE-1492-length-19964-cov-7.781305_pt1 | contig 19964 bp, 16 predicted proteins | sample MGYA00520523_ERZ888423 | MGnify/ENA primary metagenome ERZ888423 (study PRJEB32303, sample SAMEA104408611) | aquatic metagenome | biome: Brackish water; feature: Pelagic; material: water | place: Baltic Sea | collected 2014-06-08T10:24:00 | depth 30,27 m ...
GATGAGGTCACCGATGAGGTCAGGGATGAGTAGGTATGCCACGCTCTCGCGTGACGAACTCGCCACGCTGGTGCCCGAGTTGCTGTTGATCGGTCAGCTCATCGACCGATCGGGAATGGCCTGGTGCATATCCAGTTTCGGTCGTGAGGAGATGCTGGCGATCGCCATCGAGGAGTGGGCAGGCTCCAGTCCGCTCTACACCAAGCGGATGCAGAAGGCGCTCAACTACGAGGGCGTCGACGTCATCACGATCTTCAAAGGTCTGCAACTCGACATCGGCGCCCCGCCGCAGTTCATGGACTTCCGCTATACGGTTCACGACCGTTGGCATGGCGAGTTCCACCTCGACCACTGCGGCGCACTGCTGGACGTCGAACCGATGGGCGAGGACTACGTGCACGGCATGTGTCACGACATCGAGGACCCGACTTTCGACGCCACGGCGTTGGCGACCAACCGCAAGACCCAGGTTCGGCCGATCCACCGGCCGCCCAGGATGCCGTCGGATCGACACCCGTACTGCGCTTGGACGGTGATCATCGACGAGTCCTACCCCGAGGTCGACTTCATCCCGGCCATGGACGTCGTCGGCGCCAGTCGCGCCTATCAGACCGTACTCGACCCTATCGACCCGAACGACGAAGGTATGGACGACTATTCAGGTCCGCTGCTTGCGGACGTCGATTTCGGGGCGTTCTCGCACTCGGCCCTGGTACGAATTGCCGATGAGGTCTGCCTGCAGATGCATCTGCTGGTGCTGTCCTTCAACCTGGCTGTGCAGGCTCGCGCGAAAGATGATGCAGCGCTGGAGCAGTTGATCCGCACCAAACAACTGATCGGTATCGCGGGGGTGGCCGCCGGGCGAATCCATCAGGCGCTGAAACTGCCCGGCGGGCCCAGGGGCGCGCTGCGAGTCCTCGAATTGCACCCGCTGCTGAACCCGGCCGCCTACGTGTTCGCCGATGTTGATCGCGACCTCGTCCATGTGCGGCGCTCGCCGGCCCATCAGGACGGGTCATGGATCTCACTCGTGTCACCCGCCTCCGACGTGCCACTGCAGGCCATCGTGGCTGCGGTCGACCCGCACCTGCGCGCCGAGGTCTCGGGCGCCGAATCGGACTGGACGGTGCGGGTGATCCAGACTGACACCGCTGCAAAGGAACTGCCCGAGGTTGCGGTGTGCAAGTTCAGCGGTGGCGCGTCCTGGGTCTTCGAGGACCGCAAGTCGCTGCCGCTCACTGTGGTGTGACGCTAGCCGGACCCAGGGCACTGCCCACCCACGTGCGCAGGTAGCGCCGCAGTTCCGCACCGCGCCGCGGCGGGCGGCCGGGGTCGATGACGAACGACTGGATTATGCGCAGCAGATGTTCGGCCAGTTCGTCGAGGTCGGAATCACGATATCGCGTTGCTGCCCAATCGACATCGAGGCGCTGCACCATGTCTCGGCCAAAACGAAGGGCGATGTCGGAGGTGACAGATTCGACGTGCGCGGCCCCGCCGGGAACTATCAGGAGTCCGATGTACTTCTCCCGCGGCAGCCACTCCAATGCTGTGGCGACGGCTTCAGTGACCGCCTCGGCCGGATCGTGGATACCGGCCAGATGCGCTGTCAGACGTTCGAGAAAGCTGTCGACGGCGTGGACCGCGGCGGCGACGAGCAGCGCCTCGGTACTGGAGAAGTAGCGGTAGACGGTCTGGCGGGTGATCCCCACGGTGCGCGCCACATCCGAGATGCTGAAGTCCGCGCCGTGTTCCTCGATCGCCTTGCCTGCAGCGTCGAGAATCCTGGCAATCGCCTCCTCGTCGGAGGCGGGCTTAGCCCCTGACCAACCGTGGGTGCGCACAGTATGAATTCTAAGGTCGCCGCGTAGCCCGCTACCTATATGCGACCTCAAGCTTCTTCACGCCGTTGAGCCAGCCCGATCGCAGACGGTGCGGTTCGGCGAGTTTCGTGATGTCGGGAATCTGGTCGGCAAGCTCGTTGAAGATCAACTTGATCTCCATGCGGGCAAGGTTGGCCCCGATGCAGAAATGCGCGCCGTTTCCGCCGAATGACAAGTGCGGGTTGGGGTCTCGCAGGATGTCGAACTCGAATGGGCGGTCGAAAATCTCCTCGTCAAAGTTTGCTGAGCTGTAGAACATGCCGGCCCGCTGCCCTTCGCGGATCATCACGTCACCCAACTCGATGTCTTCGAGGGCGGTGCGCTGGAAACAGTGCACCGGGGTGGCCCAGCGGATGATTTCGTCGATAGCGGTGTCGGGGCGGTCCCGCTTGAATAACTCCCACTGATCGGGATTCTCGAAGAACGCGTTCATGCCGTGAGTCATGGCGTTGCGCGTGGTCTCGTTTCCGGCGACCGCGAGCAGGATCACGAAGAACGCGAATTCGATGTCGTCCATCGAACCTCCAGCATCCCCGGACTCTCCGGTTTCCCCGTTCATATCGGCCTGCACCAGTCGGGTGACGATGTCATCGGCCGGGCAGCGGCGGCGCTCCTCGGCCATGTTGTAGGCGTAGCCCATCAGCTCCGCGTTAGCCGCGACGTGGTCGGTTGCGAAATCGGGGTCGTCGGTGTTCATGATGGCGTTGGTCCAGTGGAAGAGCCTCTCGCGGTCCGCCTCGGGCACGCCGATCAGGTCGGCGATGGCCTGCAGCGGCAGACTCATCGCGATGTCGTTGACGAAATCGCCGGTGTCCTTCTCGGCTGCGGCGCGCACTATTTCGTGTGCGGCGACGGCCAACTTCTCCTCCAGCGCGGCGATCGCCCGGGGAGTGAAGAGTCGCGAGATGATCTTGCGGAGGCGGGTGTGCTCGGGTGCGTCGTGGTTGATCAACAGGGCCTTGGTCAGGTCGAGCTGTTCGGTGGTGACGCCTTCAGGCAGGCGCATCACCGCACCTTTTCGGTTGGTCGACCACAGCGCGCCGTCCCGCGAGATCGCCTTGATGTCCGCGTGTCGGGTGATCACCCAGTAGCCGCCGTCATCGAAGATCGACTCGTTCTGCGCGTTCCACCACACCGGCGCGGTCTTGCGCAGTTCGGCGAACTCGGCGACAGGAATGCCTTTGACTAGGACGTCCGGGTCGGTGAAGTCATACCCGGGGGGCAGGAGCGGAGCGACTCGGGGGGAGTGTGAGCCCGGGGGCAGGAGCGGGCAGCTCTGCAGTCCGTCGTTAGCAGCGGTCATTGCCATGTCCTCCCATGTGATGTGCAGCACCTTCACAGACCATACACTAGGCCAGTTTACTGTATGGCCGAGGTCGTGGTGCCGGGCGCACGTGGTGCCACTAAGGTGGGCATCTGTGCACGTCCTGGTAATCGGATCCGGAGCCCGTGAACACGCGCTGTTGCTTGCACTGCGCCGAGACCCGGAGGTCTCGGTGCTCGCAGTGGCACCTGGCAACGCGGGCACGGCGGGTATCGCTGACCAATACGAGATCGATGTGACCTCCGCGGAGGCCGTCACCGCGCTGGCCAGGCGCGTCGGAGCCGACCTGGTGGTCATCGGACCGGAGGTGCCACTGGTGCTCGGTGTCGCCGACGCCGTGCGCGAGGCTGGCATCGCCTGCTTCGGGCCGACGAAAGAGGCCGCGCGTATCGAAGGCTCGAAGTCGTTCGCCAAGGATGTGATGGCCGCCGCGGGGGTGCGCACCGCCAGCAGCGAGATCGTGGACAACCCCGCCCACCTCGACTCCGCGCTGGACCGGTTCGGTCCGCCGGGCGGCGATCCCGCATGGGTGGTCAAGGACGACGGGTTGGCTGCCGGCAAAGGCGTGGTGGTGACCGCTGACCGCGACACGGCCCGCGCGCACGCTGCCAGCCTGCTCGAGGCTGGCCACCCGGTGCTCCTCGAATCGTTCCTCGACGGCCCCGAGGTGTCGCTGTTCTGCGTCGTCGACGGCGAGACGGTGGTACCGCTGTTGCCGGCGCAGGACTTCAAACGTGTCGGCGACGGTGACACCGGACCTAACACCGGCGGTATGGGCGCCTACGCGCCACTGCCGTGGCTGTCCGAGCAGATGACTGGACGTATCGTTGACGAGGTGGTGAAACCTGTTGCCGCCGAACTTGTTAAGCGGGGCAGCCCATTCTCGGGGCTGCTCTACGCCGGGCTGGCGATCACCTCGAACGGGCCGGCGGTGGTCGAATTCAACTGTCGATTCGGCGATCCGGAGACCCAGGCGGTGCTCGCTCTGCTGGAATCACCGCTCGGGCAGCTGATGCATGCAGCCGCCACCGGCGAACTGTCCGGCCAGTCGCCGCTGCGGTGGCACGACGGATTCGCCGTCACGGTCGTCGTCGCCGCGGAGAACTATCCGGGCCGTCCCCGGGTGGGCGACGTGATCCATGGCGCGGAGGCCGACCCGGAAAGCGCCAGCTCGGGAAACAGCGTGCTGCACGCCGGTACCGCCAGCCGCGACGACGGCGCCTTTGTATCCTCGGGTGGCCGGGTGCTGTCGGTGGTGGGAGTCGGTCCCGACCTTGCGGCGGCGCGCGATGCCGCCTATGCGCGGATCAGCTCGATCCGATTGCCCGGCAGCCACTTTCGCAGCGACATCGGCCTGGCGGCAGCCGAGGGGCGAATTTCACTCGAGGCCTAGCCACGCGCCGTGTCGTGTCCTGAGAAGTTGGGTGAAGGACGCCACGCGGCTATGCCGTCAACAGTGGCGCCGCCCAGGTCAGCTCGCTGGTCAACTGCGAGGACCAGTACGACGCGTTGTGCCCGCCGGGTGAGAAGCCGCCAGCCGGTGGGGTGGGGAGTTGGGCAATGAATTGCTGCGTCGCCGGGTAGAACGGATCGTCATAGCCACAGTCGATGCGCAGCGGAATCCCGTTCAGCGCGCCCAGGCCCCACACGCTGTTGGCGGCGTAGTCCTGCGCGCCGTCGAAGGCACCCGGCGCCGCGGCGCTCGGTGAGGTCCACAGGGCAGGGCTGACGGCGCAGATCGCGGCGGTGCGGCCGGCCCCCAACCGCGAACCCAGCAGCATGGCTCCGTATCCGCCCATCGACCACCCTAGAAAGGCCACCCGGGAGGTGTCCAGGCCCTGCTCGCCCAGTAGCGGGATGAACTCATCGAGCACCATCGCGCCCGAGTCTTCGCCAGAGGCGCGGCGGTGCCAATAGCTCCCGCCCCCGTCGACCGCGGCGATCGCGAACGGTGGCGCACCGGCTTCCACCGCATCCGCGAGGAACTGCTCGGCGCCCATCGACATCACGGTGTGGGCGTTGGAATCCTTACCGTGTAACAGGATCACCGGTCGAATCGGTGCCAGCTGGCCGGGTGGGCGGGCGATGATCCAGTTGGTCAGGGCGCCGCCACGATCGGTCGACGTGAAGGAACCGGCGGCAAATGTAGGGGCTGGCCCGGGTGGTGCCTGCGGTGCAGGCGGTGCGCCTGCGGCCACAGATGCGCCCAAAGTGCCCAAAGTGCCCAGTGTGGCTGCCCCGGCCGCTGCCGCGATGCCACCGCGGAGACCGATGTGCAGGAGGGCGCGACGGTTGATGGCTGACATGGGCGCCATCATGCCATCAGTCGGGGCCGGACAAAGGTTGTTGATTAGCCGAAAGCCCGATGCCGAAACCCCCTGACTGGCACCATGTTCTAAGTGACGGCAGCAGTCACTCCCAAGGGAGAACGTCGACGGTATGCACTGGTGAGTGCTGCCGCCGACCTTCTCCGCGAAGGAGGCTTCGACGCTGTGCGGCACCGCGCCGTGGCGCGCCGGGCCGGGCTACCGCTGGCGTCGACGACTTACTACTTTTCCTCTCTCGAGGACCTGATCGCCAACGCGGTGGAACACGTCGGCACGCGGGAGTCCGAGGAGTTGCGGGACCGGGTGACTGTGTTGGCGCGCCGCCGTCGCGGCGCTGAATCGACCGTCGACGTTTTGGTCGACCTGCTGGTCGGCGACAGCCCGGAACAGGTCACAGAACCACTGATCTCAAGGTACGAGCGGTACCTTGCCTGCGCGCGGCAACCTGGGCTGCGCGGCATCGAGCGGCGCCTCCTTCAGGAGCGCACCGACGCCGTCGTCGAGGTGCTCGGGCGCTCCGGCAGGTCGGTGCACGCGGAGTTGCTCACCGCGCTGGTGTGCGCTGTGGACGGTGCCGTGGTGGCCGCACTGGTCGGAGATGGCGACGGTCCGCGCGCAACGGCCCGGGCCACCTTGATCGACGTGATCGACGTGCTCGCCCCCTACGATTAACAGCGCCCGTCGTGACGTGGTTACATCGGTGTGGATGACGATAAAAGGTTTCCTCGCCAACGCCGTGGACACAGCTCTCGACCGTTCGGTGGTGCTGGGCTACACCAAGGTGGGCTCCAACATCCGGCGGCTGTGGTGGCCCGCCGATCCGCCACCTGGAGCCATGGCAGGCAAGAGGGTAGTGGTGACCGGCGCGACCGCCGGGATAGGCGAGGCGATGGCCGAGTCCTTCGCCCGACTCGGCGCGACGGTCCACCTACTGGGGCGCAACGAGCAGAAGGTCAGCCATAGCGCGGCAATGATCCGCGACTCGGTGCCGCCGGCGGCCGGCGGTTCGGTCATCGAGGAGATCTGTGACATCTCTGATCTCGATGCCGTGCGCGCGTGGACCGCTGATCTTTCCACCCGCATCGACGCGCTGCACGGGCTGGTGCACAATGCCGGCGGGATGCCCAAGGAACGCATCGAGACCCCACAGGGACATGAGACACAGTTGGCGTGCCATGTGCTCGGCCCGCAGGTGATGACCGAGGGACTGCTGCCACTGCTGCGCAGTGCGCACGGCGCATCGGTCGTTTTCATGTCGTCGGGCGGCATGTACTCGACAGCGTTGAGCGCCGATGACCTCGAATCCCGAGACGGCGAGTACAACGGCGTCCTGGTGTACGCGCGCACCAAGCGGATGCAGGTGGTGCTCGCCGCGGAGTGGGCCCGGCGGCTGGCCGACACCGATATTCGTGTCGTGAGCACCCATCCGGGCTGGGTTGAGACCGCCGGGGTGGCAGAGGCGCTGCCGACCTTCCGTCGGCTGACCGGGCCGCTGCTGCGCGACGTCACCGACGGTGCGGACACCGCCGTCTGGCTGGTCGCGACCCGACCCGAGTCTTCGGCCGGCCACTTCTGGCACGACCGCGCTCAACGTCCGACGACTTTCGGTTGGCAGCGCCGCGACGACCCAGAGGTGGTGGCGAAGTTCCTGGCCGAGGTGTCCCGGATGACGCAGCCCTGAGCGGAACGCTAGTGTGCGTTCAGATCGCTTCTGCGACCCATTTTTCGATCTGGCCGCACACTAGGCACCGCCGAACTTCTCATTGAGCCGCTGGAACCTGTTGTCCAGCAGCTCTATCCGGTCTCCATTGCCGGCCAGCTGTAGATACCGGGTGCCAAATACCGCGAGCAACACATCGTCGAGCCGACGTACCGCACCGGCCGGGTATCGGTAATCCATCGCCTCGTTGACCGCGGTGGTGTCGATGCCGCTGAGGACCACTTCCACGCCGTCCACCGAGTCGATGCCGAGCTCTAGCAGCAGGCCGGCGATCCAGGCGTAATGCTCGGTGCGTGACCATCCGGCGTCGGGGAACCGGTTGCCTAGATAGGTGGCGAGCACCGGCGTCGGAATCCTGGGGTCGCTGCTGGTCTGCGGTGCGCGTTCGGACGGCACGGTCGACCGGAGCCGCTCGCGGATCGCCGAGAATTCGCGGTCGGCCAACTCCAGCAGACCCGCGGCCAGGGTGAAGCGCCGGTCCAGATCGGGTGCGTCCTCCTCGGGGACCGAACCCTTGTAACGGACATCGTGCTCGAACTCCGCCCACGCATGCTGCAGGATGGTCCGGACCTGAACCGATGCCGGCTGCTGCTCACCTTCCACGGCCACCAACAGGTGCCTGCTGGCGTAGCCCCACCGGCCTTCGCTCGCCGTCTCCACCCCCATGTCGCGGTCGTCGAGCAGCTGCATCTCTTCACCGAGCAGGTTGGCGACTGCGGCCACGTCATCACGGAGGTAGGTGATCACCCGCACCCCGACCTGGTCGGTGATCTCTGACAGCGGATCGGTGTAGAGGCGAGCACCGTCGACGGTGCGATCGGCCTTCGCGGCGAACGAGGCGACCGTCTTGGTGCGGGCGGTGACGCTGAGATAGTTGATGCCGGCGTCATCGAGCAGGCCGGTCACTGCGGTCAGGTAGTGGGCCGTCGACTGTGTGAGCGACGGCACGCGCTCGGCGTAGGTGGCAATGGCGTCGTGAATCGCGCCGGGCGTCGGCTCCGGCGGTGCCGGGGCCAGGTCAGCCGGCAACGTCGGGGTGACGATGTAGCCCGTCTCACCATCGCCGTACACGGTCACGTCAGCGGGACGCCGGGTCGCGTGCAGCGCCACATACGCGCACATCACCGCATCCACCGGATCCTCGACCCGACGCAGTTCACTTTTGCGCTCCGCCTGTTCGGCCATGCTGCGCAGCTGCGCCCAGTTCTCGTTGTCTGCCACGCGCAGCGATGGTTCCGCCTGCGCGAGTCCTTCGATGTGTTCCATCAGTCGCAGCAATTCCGCGCGCAGCTGTGCGATGCTGCGGCCTGGCTTGGCCTTGTACTTCAGCGTGCGCCCGAGCCGGAACAGCGCGACCGTCGCGGGGTGCGGGTACACCTCGATCGCCCGGCGTTTCGCTGTCGACTGCGGATCCATGTCGAGGTCGAGCGTGCGGGCGATACGCGCTCCGCGGGGGACGTCGGCGAACTCGGGCTTGCCGGTGTTGGACGGGTGTGCGCCGGCCTGGAAGCGGCCGAAGTCGGCATTGAGCTGCCGTTCGGCGGGGCGCTGACCGGTCGGGTTGGTGACGATCAGGGGGGCGTCAATGGCCACCAGGCAGTCGCCCTGGGTGTAGGGAGCCAACGCGGCCCGGATGCTCGCGTCGTCGGTGGCAGCCCCGGCATAGACCAGGCGCCCCGCATCGTCGACGGCGGCCACGCCGGTGGGCTTGCGCTGACCCCAGGCAAGGTCCAGGCCGACATAGAAGAGGGACGAGTACACACCGGTCAGCTTGCCCTATCGGGCCGATAGGCTGTGCGTTCGTGAGCGTTCGCGTGCCTATCCCCGTGCCTATCCCTAATGTGCTGGCCAATCGCTATGCCAGTGACGAGATGGCGGCGATCTGGTCCCCAGAGGCGAAGATCGTTACCGAGCGGCGGCTGTGGCTGGCCGTGCTGCGGGCGCAGGCAGAGCTCGGCATAAGCGTTGCGGACTCGGTGATCGGTGACTACGAACGTGTGCTCGAGGACGTCGACCTGGACTCCATCGCTGCGCGGGAGCGAGCGCTGCGCCACGACGTAAAGGCGCGCATCGAGGAGTTCAACGCGCTCGCCGGCCATCAGCATGTGCACAAGGGGATGACCAGCCGGGATCTCACCGAGAACGTCGAACAGCTGCAGATCCGTCAGTCATTGCAGCTGGTGCGCGCGCACGGCGTCGCGGTCATCGCCCGCCTCGCCGAGCGTGCGGTGCTCTACCGGGACCTGGTGATGGCCGGGCGCAGCCATAATGTCGCCGCGCAGGCCACCACGCTCGGCAAGCGTTTCGCGTCGGCGGCCCAGGAGATGCTGGTCGCCCTGCAGCGGGTCAGCGAGCTCATCGATCGTTACCCGCTGCGCGGCATCAAGGGTCCGATGGGTACCGCGCAGGACATGCTCGACCTGTTCGACGGAGACACGGTCCGCCTCGCCGATCTCGAGCGGCGTGTCGCGCAGTTCCTGGGCTTCACCGAGATCCTCACCAGCGTCGGGCAGGTCTACCCCCGCTCGCTGGACCACGACGTGGTGTCGGCCCTCGTACAGCTCGGCGCGGGGCCGTCGTCGCTGGCCCACACCATTCGACTGATGGCCGGCCACGAACTGGTGACCGAGGGATTCGCCCCGGGCCAGGTCGGATCATCGGCGATGCCGCACAAGATGAACACCCGCAGCTGCGAACGCGTCAACGGCCTGCAGGTCGTGCTGCGCGGATACGCGTCCATGGCCGCCGAACTGGCCGGCGCGCAATGGAACGAGGGAGACGTGTTCTGCTCGGTGGTGCGCCGCGTCGCACTGCCGGACGCGTTCTTCGCCCTCGACGGCCAAACCGAGACCTTCCTGACGGTGCTCGACGAATTCGGCGCCTACCCTGCAGTGATCCAGCGCGAACTCGACCGCTATCTGCCGTTTCTGGCCAGCACCCGCATCCTCATCGCCGCGGTACGGGCGGGAGTCGGCAGGGAGACCGCCCATGAGGTCATCAAGGAGCATGCGGTCGCCGTGGCCCTGGCGATGCGCGAGCGAGGTGCGGAGCCCGATTTGCTGGACCGATTGGCCGCGGACCGCCGATTGCCACTGGACCGGATGGCGCTCGATAACGCTCTCGCCGATACGCAGGCCTTCACCGGCGCAGCGGGTGACCAGATCGACCGGGTGGTTGCCGCCGTCGACGATCTCATCAGCCGCTATCCCCGAGCGGCCGAATACACCTCGGGTGCGATCTTGTGACGGCGTGAAATCAGCCGCCCCAGCGTATTCCGGCGGCGCGGATACCCGATGAGCGCAACTCAAGAGCCGCCAGTCCGCGGATGGCGATCGGGTCCTGGTACCGCCAGGCGCTCACCGGATCGGTACTGATCGCGGCCAGCTTGGGCAGTGGGCGGTTAGCCAGAGCCCGCAGCGCGAGAAGTTGCTCGCCCGCTGCCGTGGACGCCAGCGTCACGGCGGTCCACTTGCGCCGGAAGAACCGCACCCGCAGGAACAGCCACGGCATCATCAGCGCCAGGATCGGCGGCGCGGCCACAGCCAGCGCGAGTAGCCAGGCCAGCCAGCCGGCCGTCACCCCCAGTGTCTGCCCGGCATCTGCGATCTCGCGGGCGGCGCTACCCGCGCCCGTCAGTGGTTTAGCCAGGGCGTCGCCGATCAGTGGGAAGCCATCGATGCTGTCGCCGGCCGAGTAGAGATTGCCCGCTACCCCGTTGGCGCCGCCTTCTACCCGATAGCCGAAGTCGGCGATCGTTGCCACGGCAGAGTGCACCGCCATGCCGACGAACACCCAGATGGTTGTCCAGACGATGACCACGGCGTCGCTGAACAGTTGCGACATCAGCCGGCCGGGCGTTGTGGCGTACGGGACCCACTGAGATTTCATGTGCTCGATCACAACACACTTCGATCACAACAAACGGAGCCGTCGCGCGCGTCACCGTTAGGCTGGCCCGATGCGCCCCGCTCTGTCTGACTATCAGCATGTGGCCAGCGGGAAGGTTCGCGAGCTATACCGTGTCGACGACGGGCACCTGTTGTTCGTCGCCACTGATCGGATCTCTGCCTACGACCACATCCTCGATTCCGAGATCCCCGACAAAGGTCGCGTCCTGACGGCCATGAGCGTGTTCTTCTTCGGCTACCTCAATTCTTTTTTGCTCCCCGCGCCGAACCACCTGGCGGGCCCACCGGACGACGAGCGCATCCCGACCGAAGTGCTGGGCCGGGCGCTGGTGGTGGAGAAATTGGAGATGCTGCCGGTGGAAGCGGTGGCCCGCGGCTACCTCACCGGCTCGGGGCTGATCGACTACCAGAAGACGGGTGGGCTGTGCGGGATCGCGTTGCCCTCGGGGCTGGTGGAGGCCAGTAAGTTGGCCGAGCCTGTTTTCACCCCTGCGAGCAAGGCCGAAATCGGCGAACACGACGTGAACATCACCTTCGGCGACGTCGTCGAGCTGGTCGGAGCGGCGCGCGCCGACCAACTCCGCGAAGCCACCTTGCGGGCCTACCGTCAGGGTGCCGAGCATGCGCTTAGCAAAGGCATCATCCTGGCAGACACCAAATTCGAGTTCGGTATCGCCGACGACGGTGGGCTCAAGCTTGCTGATGAGGTGTTCACGCCCGACTCTTCCCGTTACTGGGACGCCGAAGATTACCTCGAGGGGATCGTGCAGAAGAGCTTCGATAAGCAGTTCGTCCGTAATTGGCTGACCAGCTCGGAATCGGGCTGGGACCGCGACGGTGACAAGTCTCCACCACCGCTGCCCGCGGAGATCGTGAACGCAACCAGAGAGCGCTATATCGAAGCCTACGAACGTATTTCGGGCCTGCGGTTCGACGACTGGATCGGAGTATCTGCGTGAAGCCACCGACCGCCAAGCGGGTGGAGTACCGCCGCGAGCACCATGGCGACGTGTTCATCGACCACTACGAATGGTTGCGGGAGAAGGCCAGCCAGGAGGTCATCGATCACCTCGAGGCCGAGAACGCCTACGCCGAGAGCGTGACCGCCGATCTTGAGTCCCTGCGGCAGAGCATTTTCGACGAGATCAAAGCTAGGACCAAGGAGACCGATCTTTCGGTGCCCACCCGGCGCGGCGAGTGGTGGTACTACGGGCGCAGCTTTCAAGGCAGACAGTATGGTGTGCACTGCCGTTGCCCTATCGCTGATGCCGATGACTGGATCCCGCCAGAGTTCGATGAGCACACCGAGATTCCAGGCGAGCAGGTGTTGCTGGACGAGAACTGCGAGGCCGAAGGCCATGATTTCTTCGCCCTCGGCGCGGCTACCGTCAGCGTCGACGGCCATATTCTCGCCTATTCGGTAGATGTCAGCGGCGATGAGCGTTACACGTTGCGGTTCAAGGACTTACGTTCCGGAGAGCGCTTCGACGACGAGATCGTCGGGATCGGTGCCGGTGCTACCTGGGCCGCGGACAACCGGACCGTCTACTACGTCACCGTCGACGATGCCTGGCGCCCAGACACCATTTGGCGCCACCGGATGGGCGCGGGACTGCCGGCCGAGCGCGTCTATTACGAACCCGACGAACGGTTCTGGGTCGCTGTCGGACGCACACGTAGCAACAAGTACGTCGTCATCGCCGCCGGTAGCGCGGTGACATCAGAACTACGCTTCGGTGACGCGGCCGACCCGCAGGCCGCGTTCGGCACAGTCTGGCCGCGTCGCGACGGCGTCGAGTACTCGGTCGACCACGCCGTCGTCGGCGGGCAGGACCGCTTCCTGATCCTGCACAACGATGGCGCGGAAAACTTCACCCTCGTTGAAGCTCCGGTCGACGATCCGAGCGCGTGCCGCACTCTGATAGCGCATCGCGGCGATGTCCGGTTGGACTCCGTCGATGCGTTCGACAGTCACCTGGTGGTCAGCTACCGCAGCGATGCCCTGCCGCGAATCCAGCTGTGGCCCATAGGGGAAGATCAGGGAAGCGCCGGGTACGGGGCCGCCCAGGACATCACCTTCGATTCGGAGCTCATGTCGGTGGGGTTGTCTGCCAACCCCAACTGGAGCGCGCCAAAACTCCGCATCGGTACGGCGTCGTTCGTCACACCGGTACGTATCTATGACCTCGATTCGGCCACCGGTGAGCGGACCCTGCTGCGGGAACAACCGGTGCTGGGCGACTACCGGCCGCAGGACTACGTCGAGCGACGCGACTGGGCAGTCGCCTCCGACGGCGCGCGGATACCCATCTCGATCATCCACCGGGCCGGCCTGCAATACCCGGCACCGATGTTGCTTTACGGCTACGGCGCCTACGAGTCGTGCGAAGACCCGAGGTTCTCCATCGCGCGACTGTCCCTACTTGACCGCGGGATGGTCTTCGCAGTCGCCCATGTGCGCGGTGGCGGCGAACTGGGCAGACCGTGGTACGAGCACGGCAAGATGATGGAGAAGCGGAATACATTCACCGACTTCGTCTCGGCAGCAGCACATCTCGTTGGTACAGATGTCACCAGGCCAGAGAATCTGGTGGCCTACGGGGGTAGCGCTGGGGGTCTGCTGATGGGGGCGGTGGCCAACCTCGCACCGGACCTGTTCGCTGGGATTCTTGCGGCGGTGCCCTTCGTCGACCCGCTGACCACGATCCTGGATCCCTCGCTGCCGCTGACCGTCACCGAGTGGGACGAGTGGGGAAACCCACTGGAGGACCCCGCGGTGTATCGCTACATGAAGTCCTACTCGCCCTACGAGAACGTCGAACCCAAGAACTATCCGGCGATCCTGGCGATGACCTCGCTGAACGACACCAGGGTGTACTACGTAGAGCCGGCGAAATGGGTTGCGGCGCTTCGTCACGCCCAAGTCGACCCGGCGAAAGACGCCGTCAAGGTGCTACTGAAGACCGAGATGCACGCCGGCCACGGCGGCATCAGTGGCCGCTACGAGCGCTGGAAAGAGACCGCGTTCCAGTATGCCTGGCTGCTGGATGCTGCTGGTGTGGATGTCTTACCTCGCTAACGGAACGGACACCTGCGGTCGCCGTGGTGTCCACCCTCTGGACACCTGAGGCTGCGACACTGCGCACGTGGCAGGGCGACTGATCGTCTCGATCTCTGGTGTCAGGGACAGCACACTGGGCGACGTGGCCGGCTTCCGTGATCGCCTGGCCGACCGCGGTGTCCCGGCATCGTTGCTGGTGGCGCCGCGTCTCAAGGGTGGGTACCGACTCGACCGTGACGTGAACACCGTTGATTGGCTGGTCGAACGACGCACCGGCGGCGATGCCATCGTCCTGCATGGCTTCGACGAGGCCGCCACCAAGGCGCGTCGCGGAGAGTTCGCGACGCTTCCCGCCCACGAAGCAAACCTTCGCTTGATGGCCGCCGACCGGACCCTCGAGCACCTCGGCTTACGCACCCGACTGTTCGCCGCCCCTGGCTGGAGCATCTCCCACGGCGCGGTGACAGCGCTGCCCCGCAATGGGTTTCGGCTGCTGGCCGGTCTTACCGGCATCACCGATCTCGTCCGCCAGACCACCGAACGCACACGGGTGCTCGGCGTCGGTGAGGGCTTTCTCGCTGAGCCGTGGTGGTGTCGCACCCTGGTTTTGTCGGCCGAGCGCACAGCGCGGCGGTCGGGTGTCGTGCGGGTAGCTGTAGCCGCGCGGCACCTGCGCCGTCCCGGTATCCGGCAGGCCATGTTGGACGCCGTCGACCTGGCGTTGAAGCACTCGTGCGTGCCCGCGATCTACGAATGGCAGACCCGACCTGCGCTAACTCGCGCCGCGTGAGCGGCTGGATGACTAGATTGAATTCATGGCTGACGCTGATGTCATCGTGGTGGGTGCTGGACTGGCCGGGTTGGTGGCCGCTTGCGAGCTGGTCGAACGCGGTCGCCGCGTCCTGATCGTCGACCAGGAGAACGAGGCCAACATCGGTGGTCAGGCCTTCTGGTCGTTCGGGGGCCTGTTCCTCGTCGACAGCCCCGAGCAGCGGCGCCTGGGCATCCGCGACAGCCACGAACTCGCTTTGCAGGACTGGTTCGGCACCGCCGGATTCGACCGCCCCGAAGATCATTGGCCCCGGCAGTGGGCCCACGCCTACGTCGACTTCGCCGCGGGGGAGAAGCGCAGCTGGCTGCGCGATCGCGGGCTGAAGACCTTCCCTCTTGTGGCGTGGGCCGAACGCGGTGGCTACGACGCGCGCGGGCACGGCAACTCGGTACCGCGCTTCCACATCACCTGGGGGACCGGTCCGGCATTGGTCGACGTCTTCGCGCGTAGGTTGGCCGGGGCCCGCTATGCCCATCGGCGCCGTGTCGACGAACTCATCGTCGAAAACGGGTCGGTGGTCGGTGTGCGCGGGGCCGTGCTGGAGCCTTCTACGGCCGCGCGCGGCGTCGCATCATCACGCACCGTGGTGGGCGATTTCGAGTTCCGTGCTCAGGCGGTCGTGGTGGCCAGCGGCGGAATCGGCGGCAACCACGACCTGGTTCGCAAGAACTGGCCGGCGCGGATGGGGCGGGTTCCCGAACAACTTCTCAGCGGCGTGCCAGCCCACGTGGACGGCAGGATGCTCGAGATTTCCGAAACTGCGGGCGCAAGTGTGATCAACAGCGACCGGATGTGGCACTACACCGAGGGCATCACCAACTACGACCCGGTCTGGCCCCTGCACGGCATCCGTATTCTGCCCGGACCGTCGTCGTTATGGCTGGATGCCACCGGCAAGCGGCTGCCCGCACCGCTGTACCCCGGATTCGACACTCTGGGCACGTTGGAGTACATCGCCAAGACCGGCTACGACTACACCTGGTTTGTGCTCAACTCCCGGATCATCGACAAGGAATTCGGTCTTTCCGGTCAGGAGCAGAATCCCGATCTGACCAATCGCAGCGTGCGAGAACTCCTGGAGCGTTCCCGCAAAGGTCCGGCACCGGTGCATGCGTTTGTCGACAAGGGCGTGGATTTCGTCACCGCAAATTCACTGCGCGAGCTGGTCTCGGCGATGAACGCGGTACCCGATGTCGAGCCGCTCGATCTTGCTGTTGTCGAGGAAGAGGTCACCGCGCGGGATCGGGAGGTGGCCAACCGATTCACCAAGGACAGCCAGATCAACGCCATCCGGAATGCGCGCACCTACCTGGCTGATCGCGTCAGCCGGGTGGTCGCCCCGCACCGACTGACCGACCCGAAGGCCGGGCCGCTGATTGCGGTGAAGCTGCACATCTTGACGCGGAAGTCGTTGGGCGGCTTGGAAACCGATCTCGATTCTCGGGTTCTGCAGGGCGACGGCACGGTGTTGCCCGGCCTGTACGCCGCCGGTGAGGCAGCCGGGTTCGGTGGTGGGGGTGTGCACGGCTACCGCTCGTTGGAGGGGACGTTCCTCGGCGGCTGCGTGTTCTCCGGGCGCGCGGCGGGTCGCGCCGCCGCGCGAGACGTGGGCTGAGCACACGTCAGCCGGCGGCGCCACCCTGGGCCCGCGACCCTGGGCCCCGGGCCCGCCACCCCCGCGAGCAGACGCTAAATCGCACGACACGCCCGGAATGCGTGCGAGTTTGTGTCTGCTCGCGGGTAGCGGGGGGTGACTAGCTAGAACTCCAGGGCGCTTTCGGGTTCGAGGACCTGGAAGTCGGTGTCGGTCATCTCGGATAGCCGGCCGTAGTAGATGGGCCGGGCGATAGGGTCCACGATCGCCTGATGAATCGGGACGGCGTGCGTCGGCGCTACCGCACGCAGGTAGTCGACCGCCTCTGAGATCTTCATCCACGGCGCCGCGGCCGGTGTGGCAAGCACGTCGACGGGCTCGCCGGGTACGAACAGCGCATCGCCGGGATGCATCAGTCTTGCCGGGTGCCCACCGTCGCCGATGAGATAGGAAATGTTGTCGATGACGGGGATTTCCGGGTGGATCACCGCGTGCCGGCCGCCGACGCCACGCACAGTCAGGTGCCCGATGTGCAATTGGTCGCCGACCTGAACTGCCTGCCACGGTCCGCCGAGTTGGGCCGCCGTCTGCGGGTCGGCGTAGAGAGCGGCCTGCGGGTTTGCGTCGATGAGCGCGGGCAGTCGTGCGGTATCGACGTGGTCGGGATGTTGATGGGTGACCAGGATCGCCGACAGCCCGGTGATGCCCTCGAACCCATGGGAGAAGCTGCCCGGGTCGAACAACACCGTGGTTTCGTCTTCAGTGCCCTCGGTGAAGCTCGCCAGGAGACAGGAATGACCGAAATGTGTGAGCTGCATGCCTATATTCTGTCGCGCCACGGGTGAATGCAGGTGCGACCTGCCGAAATGTCTTCCCTCAGCTCTCAGCGTCGATCACCGTCGGCGACGTGCAGCAGACCGCGATGGCCCAGCGATGTATTCAGGATTCGGGGGAACCACAACTGGCGGGAAGACGATACGTGAAGCGTGCGGTAATCCCCCCGGCCGCATACTCCATAGGGGCGACGCCGCGAGCTAACGCCGATCTACGGCGGAAAGGAATGGCTGTCGGGCTCATTGGTGACGCTGCGTGGGATCGGGGTTACCGCCACTGCGGGTAGCAGGAGCCCAACGGAACCAACACCGGGTCGTAGCGGCCCGGAGTTTTGGACATGCGGACCTGGTCGGTGACGCCTTGGTAGTGGCCAAGGGGGGTGTCGGCGGTGAACAGTTCGGGCGGCAGGAAGGCGTGTTCGGTTCCGGTGCCGGCGGTGTGGATAGCGTAGTCGAGGTCGAAGACGCCCATGCTGAGTATCCATAGCGCAGTGCGGGTCAGCGAGCAGTCGACTCGCCAGCTGCCACCCTCGATCGATCGCCGGCGTAGCGCCTCGGCGACTCCACCCGCGATCAGCCAGCCCAGCAGGTTGTCGTTGACCACTGGAACCGGTGGCACGGAGGGCATCTGGTCGTCGCCGCCGCCCTCCAGGTTCATGATGCCGGTGACCGATCCGGCGACCTGGTCGAACCCGACACGGTCACCCCACGGACCGGCCCCTCCGTGCAGGTTCGCCATCGCGTAGACGATGCCCGGCTTGGCGGCGGCTGCTTCTTCGGCGGACAGACCGATTTTGGCCAGGTAGCCGGGGCGGCGGTTGGCAAAAAAGACATCGGCATCGGCCAGCAGCTTCATGATCAGCGCGTGGCCCTGGGGATGGTATGGATCGACGCGTGCCGAACGGTGGCCCACGTTGGTTGAGAAGAACGTCGGCTGCTGCTCAATCTCGGTGATCCGCCACAGATTCAAAACGTCGGCGCCGTGCAGCGCCAGCGCCCGACCGATACCGGCCCCAGCGACCACATGGCCCATGCCTAACGCGCGCACCCCCGATAGCGGCAACTCGGCGCCCATCGACAGGGGAATCGGGTCGCTTTCGCCGATCTTGGTGATCTTGACCAACGGGAGTTCCCGCAGGACCTGCCGGTACTGCAACGTCTTGAGAAACTCCGTCGTGTTGCGGACCATCGGCATGACCACCCCGCACGCGGCACCCGCCTCTTCCAGGGTCTCACCGTTCCAGCCTGCGATCGCTTTGGCCACCGCGGCCGGCTCCTCCGGTGCCTGTAGCAACTCACAGGTGCGCGCGGCGAGCTTCGGGTACGGGTTCAGCGGCATCATCCACCGGCCGTCGGCGGTGCGGTAGAAGCTCTCTATCGAGAACGCGGCATTGGGTGCAGACAGTGCCACCGGTGGCAGTCCGTTGACCAACTCCCACTTGAACTCGTAGAACGGGCACAACCGGCGCGGGCACACCCGCAGATCGATCGACATGTCCTGCTCAGTGCCGCCACGGTGCTGCCACAGGTAGGCCATCGCCGCCGACTTGGCCATCAACGAGATCGCGGTCGCGCCGGCGAGCCGAATGGTGCTGGCCACGATGGGGTCGGCACCGTCGAATCTGATCGTGCCACCGAGATCGGACCGGCTGAATCCGTAGTCGGCGAGGACGGCGTCGAACTCACGATCAATGTCGAACTCATCGTTGGTTGCGGGGTGCTCGATCGAATGCTGAATCTTTTGCGTCAACGACTGCGAGTTCGACGTGACCGTTGTCGTCATTCTCAGGCTTCCTCACTTCAAAAGGTCGCGAACCTCACAAGTGTTCGCGCGCCCAATGATGCCAGGCAGGGGGCCGCTGTGACGGCAAGAATTCGGATGTTGTTCTGTCGCAGCAGGATATGCAACTTCCCGGGCACGAGCCGCAGCTCCCTCACTATCCGCGCGCAGTCCAGAGTGCACCGGCCCCCGTTTGCCGGACCAGGAAATCAGCCCATAGCGGAGGCGTAGTCGCGAGGACAACCCAGAAAACTCCGTGTCGGCGAACGGCCTGCCCACGGCACCGACTTCGGCGAGGTGAATGGTGTCCAAATGTGCGTCGGCGGGGTCACGACGCCGCGGTGTGATGCCCTGATTGGTGCTGTCCCCTCCGGTGTCTGTCCGATCTGCAGCTGCGGCGACCCTGGTTGAGCGGACAAGACAGCGGACAAGACATTGATGCGGGAACTTCAATGCTTCTGATCAAGTCATATCCGCCCAAGCCGGGGCCTTCCATCTAAACGGCCAGCGGAGTTCACCTCCCCGGAAGTCAGTGCCTGTGTGTCAAGGAGCTTTCGTGTCAGGGAGCTTGTTTCGGTGTGCGTTGTAGGGTGGCCGCCGGCAGGTCCCGAGAGACAAGAGGAATCGCTTGACCATGAGCAACGACGAGGCGATCTTCGTGCCGGCGTTTGGCTACGATGAGACGCAAGATCCGACCGTCTT
>ERZ888423.1493-NODE-1493-length-19955-cov-9.417588_pt1 | contig 19955 bp, 21 predicted proteins | sample MGYA00520523_ERZ888423 | MGnify/ENA primary metagenome ERZ888423 (study PRJEB32303, sample SAMEA104408611) | aquatic metagenome | biome: Brackish water; feature: Pelagic; material: water | place: Baltic Sea | collected 2014-06-08T10:24:00 | depth 30,27 m ...
AAAATGGCCGCGTAAGTTCTACAGCCGCACCCCGCTAGAAATGGGGGGATTACCCATTTACCTCGGCCAGCAGGCGCAAAAGTCCCTTAGCCCCAAGGGTCGCGAAGAAATCTACACCTTATTCCCGGAAGTGGCATCACCAACCTTTATGGCCATCTCTTGCCGTCCAATCGTTCAAAATAAGCAGGCCAGACAACTGGCCCTCCGTCATGCAAAAAACAACAAGCCTCTCTTAAGTGAGCCGGTTGCAAAGGCGAGTTATGCCCAAGAGTTGGTGGCGGCGTGATCAGGCTGCGTTTTGAAGTTGCATGGTCCCGTCCGTTAGCTCAGCCCTTGAATGACTTCAGACGGGACGGTCTCAACTGATCGACGCCACACGTGCAATAAAATGTCCCGCGTGAGTTTCATATCCCAGCGTCATTGGACGCCGTTTGGTAATCCCCCCGAAACTAAGGGGATGCGGAAGTAGAATTTTCTCGGCAAGATATCTGAGGAGATTTTGATGAAGATGACGAGATATAGCGAACCGCAAATTGGTCTTGTCACGGTTTAGTTCCGGTCTTTTTCGGTAACCGCCCCATTGGCACCGCCTGCCTGACCCTGGGGCTTTGATCTAAGATACGTGTTTAATGACGTCATTAGCGACGTCTCTTATGCGGGGTCAGCGATGCGGGGCGAAATTCTTGGGATGGAGCGGCGACGCTTTTGGCATGACGATGACAAGCTTGAGATTGTCATGTCGGTTGGTGTCGGCGGGGCGAGCGACACAGCTCAGAGACCGGCGTACCGCCCTCCGCCTGCTTCAAAATGCCCATGACCTGTGCGTCGCTAAATCGTGCTGTCTTCATCAAAAATCTCCTCAGATATCTTGCCGAGAAACTTCAACTTTTGAACACTACTAATTTTAGGGGGGATTATCCCCGCATTCGGCCCACGGAATCTTGATCCCAGACGAGGCCTATGCCAGGAAAACAGAACCAATGAGAATAGCGGCCTGATTTGAAACCCTGATCCACTTTAAGTTGGCTGCAGACTGGTCGAATTACTGGAACCACCTCTCACCTCTCTACTACCTCAGCGGGCCGTTCGCTAATCATGAGCTCATCAGCGGTGGTCGCGCGATACTCAAAACTGCCACCGCGCGTCGCTGCGTTCCTCCGCAACTCTCTGGAAACTGTAGAAGTTGCTCTCCCAATTTTGCGCGCTATCGCAGTCATGCTGCGACCTTGCGCACGGCAAATTGCAATCTCGTCACGTTCCTCAGAACGGAGATACCGCCCCGATAGTGGCGGCGCAGAGCTAGAATATTGTGATGGTGGCATGCCTCCGGCCTCTCGAAACCAACGACTGCCAACGGGGCAGACGCACCAACTTGAACTGCGGCCTCTTCGCTGGAAATACCTTTCTCAATCAATGGCCAGAACAAAACTTGCTGCGCCCGATGCGCTGCTTTTGGTCGACCGGCCGAACTCACCTTCACGCGACCGCTTCGATCCTAAGCTCTTTTGCCTATCGTCATCACAATCTCCATTCTATGAACATTGCGACAACCGTTTGAATCCGCCGTTTTCAGGGTGGGCTGAGCGGTTCATGATGCTTTTTGTTCAGCGTGGACTAGAGATTCCTCGATCAAGGCCCAAATCATTCTCTGACGGCTGTTCTGAGAACAGACGGCCAACGGTTTTACTATGATATCCCGAACCGTCATCCCGCACCAAAAACAGCGCATCTAACCCGCGTTGCTCGGCCAGCTTCGCCCCCGCCTTTACGCCCAAAACCATAAGCGCAGTAGCCCAGGCATCCGCTTGGGCACAGGTCTGAGCGATCACGGTCACCGACGCTGGTGGCGCAAGCAGCGGTGCGCCCCTTGTAGGGTCCATCGTGTGGGACAGTCGGCGGCCCTGCACCTCGATCCAATGGCGATAGTCGCCCGAAGTGGCGACCGCAGCGTCGTGCAACGCAATGACCGAATGTGGTGTGCGGCGCTCGGTGTCTGGCGCTTCGACGGCGACGTTCCATGGCGCACCATCAGGCCTCAAGCCCATCGCGCGCATTTCACCATCGATACCCACCAGGCCCGCAGAAAAACCAAAGGCCACAAGCGTATCAGCCAGACGATCAACGCCATATCCTTTGGCGATCCCGTTCAAATCGAGTGTCATAGGGGCTGTTTTGCCGACCCGACTGCGCGCAACATCAATCTCAAGTGTATTCTTAGCCTGACCACGGTCCATCGCTGCGCGGATCTGCCCAGGATCAGCCGCGTCCACGCCGAACCCCCATGCTGCCACCGCATCGCCCATCCCCATTTCAAACGCCCCGCAAGAGGCCTGCCCAATGTCGCGCCCAAGCACTAAGACATCAAGCAACCGCGCCGGGACACCCTGCCAAACGCCCACTGGTGCCGCATTCAGGCACATCAAATCGCTGTCAGGTCGCCACGTAGACATCTGAGCGTCCACTTCGTTCACCGCAGCTTGCAAGGCTGCCCGCACTGGGTCCGGGTCAAACGCCAAGTCTGCATGAAACAGCGCTGACCAGCGTGTGCCCATTGTGGGCCCGTGCAGCGCGTGGCGCGTTGGATCAGTAGACATCTTCGACATAGCGTCCCTCGGCCTTCAACGCGACAGGGGTCATCCCGTCCGGTTTGAGAATATCAGCCAGCGCATCCGCGACACCCGCCGCCATGTCGCGACCGCCGCAGACCATGACGCGTGCGCCGTCACGGATCAGACGGGCCACTTCGGCGCCCTCGGCGCGGAGTGCATCCTGCACGTAATTTGGGTTAGCCGTGCGAGAGACTGCCATGTCCAAACGGGTCAGACGACCTTCAGCCTGCCAGTTTGAAAGGTCTTGCCCATACAAATAGTCGTGCTTTGGATTGCGCATGCCAAAGAACAAGTGAATGGGCTTGTGCCTTTTGTTGCCACGAATGAACCCCGCAAGCGGGCCGATGCCAGTGCCTGCCCCTATCAGGATCAGAGGAACGCGGCCTTTGCCAGGTTTGAAGCCGGGATTATGGCGAACATACCCCTTGGCTGTATCACCGGGCGCAAGCTGGGTCAGTTGCGCAGAACACAGCCCACTTGGCTGGCGCTTCACGACAATCTCGACGAACCCGTCTCTTTGGTCGGAAGCCAGCGAATAGAGTCGCGGAATTTCGGAGCCGATCGGCACAATGCCCAACAGATCACCGGCTTCAAACCGGGCAAAGCCTCGCCCTGTCAGCTTTTGCCAAAGGGCCACGCGTGGCAATGCAAAGCGCAGGATTGCCGTCGGTGCCTGCATTTGGGCTCCGTAGTCGCGACGCGAGACCAGCGTCAGCGTCTGGGTTGCTGGCTGAACGGGCTGGTGGGTCAGCTCTAGGTCAATGCCAAGCACCTGCCCCAGCAGACGCCCCCAGCGCGCGAAATCCTGCGGCGATTGGCGGTCGATTGTGTCAAAAGGCAAGAACACCTCCCAGCCTCTCGATTCAGCCTCGGCCGCAACCCTTTGCGCATACCCACAATAATTGGGATAGCTGCGATCGCCAAACCCCAGCACTGCAAGCGGTGCCGACGGCACGGTCCCCAGCGTTTTTAGGCGATCAAGGAAAGCTTTGGCGGTTTCCGGCGCATCGCCGTCGCCATATGTTGCGGCAAGGATCAGGACCCGCTGCGCCTTGGCGTACCGCAGTGGGCCAAAGCCGGACATCGGCGCGACATGGACCGTCTGGCCCGCTGCGCTCAGCGCCTGCTGAAGTGTCGCGGCAAAGCCCCATGTGCTGCCACCTTCGCTGCCGACCAGCAGGATCGTTTCCGCCTTGGCGGCCGGCTGGTTGCCGATAATACGCGGTCTGCTGCGCCGCGCCACAAGCCACACGAGGGTACCTGTGACGCCCAACACCGGAACGCCAAGCGCCATCAGCCCCAGAATGATCCCGAGAAAGGCCGCTCCCTGACCGGTATGCAGCATGTAGATCGTTTCAGACACACGCTCCCCAGCCGTCAGATCGGTCCAGCCCAAAGCCGCACCCGTCCCCTGATCCAGATATCCTGTTCCGTGATCCGTCTTCAGGGTGAAGACGTCAGTAGCGTCACCGGAATATGGGAAGTTTAAATCACGCAACTCGGCCACGGGGGTCTGTCCCAGCAGGTCGATTGATGTGATCGCGACACCCGTATCGCCGCTAACCGCGCTTGGAAAGGCTGGCGCAGACGTCGCGATGGGAAGCAGCTCAAAGGTTGAAGCCGACATCCAAAGCGCCGTCATCGACGACAAGGCAAGGCCTACTACCGCGACCCGCGCAATTTCGACATGTAGCCGTCCCGATAAAGGCCCGCGCAATGGCGCAAACCAGCGCCGCCAACCACCGGCACGGTGCGCAACTAGGGCAGAACCCGACACCGCGAGGATCAGCATCGCTGCCGCACTAAGGGCCATGGCAATCCGACCGCCATCACCCAGAAATAGCGACCGGTGCAGGTTGGTCAACCAGCGTTCGACCGGGTTGGGATCAGCAGGCCCCACGCCTTCGCCCGTCACAGGGTCAATCACCGCCGCCCCCGGCGTTCCATCCGCGAACCAATAGGCCGTAATCTGACCCGATGGCGACCGCCGGATTTGTTCGACGCCGGGATAGGTGGTTTGGATACGAGTCGCGAGTGTCGCAACGCTTAGCCCGGTTTCCGCCTGTGGTGCAGCCAGGCGTTCTGCCGCCGGAAAGATCGAAAGCGCGGCCCCGCTGAGCGTCAGGATAATGAGAAGGGCTGCGGCCAGAAGACCCGGCCATCGGTGCAAAGCGCGGATCATCGCCGGGCCTCCTTACATGTCGTAGGTGAAATCAGAGACGTAGCGGCGGCCTGTGACAGGCGTGCCCGCCCCGTCGGTCGTCAGTGGCACCGACACCTCGTTCGGACTATCGCGCATGTCTTCGACAGCGGCGTCGATATGAAGGGTATAGCCCGCATCAAACAGCGCATCGGACAGATCAATCGTGACCTCAAGCGTCCGCCCCGACCCTACACTGGCCCCGGTTATCCCGTCGATCTCGGCTGTGTTGCCGCTGGTCGCACGATCCCAGTCGGTGAGGTGCTTGTAGTATTTCGACTTACTGCCAGCCATCCAGAGGCTGCCAGCATAGGCCCCTGAAGCATCCGTGACATAAAGCGCAAGATAAGCCCCATCGCCGCCGTAATTGTTCAGCATCGTGGTCAATGTCACCGGCCGCGCCATTGCGATGCCGGGAAGCGTGAGCGCGGTTGTCAGCGCCAGTGTTGCAAGAAGTGATTTCATCGGGAATGTGCCTTTCTAAGGACATGGGAATGTAAGGATGAGCGTCAATTGATCTCAACGACTGGTGGGGTTCCGTTGCCAAAAAGACCATTTTGCGGCGGAGGTGTTGTGCCGTCGGGCGCTGCCTTGCCGGCGCTGCCGCCACAATCGTCGTCGTCATGGCTTTCATCGCTACCGTATTCGCAACCGCGGTCATCATCGTCGTGCCGTGAACCACTGCGGTACGCGTGGTCGTCATCATCATCGCCACTGGCAAGAAACAGCGGCATGGCGTCTTGACCAAACTCAAGGATCGCCGCGAAAGGCCGAACCGGGCTGTTGCCTGTTCGCATCGCGCTCCAGACGGGCGCTGCGACGGCTGCGGTAAGGGCGGCTGTCGCAGCAAGAAGTGTGAGTGTCTTTTTCATGGTTGTGTCTCCGCTTGTGTGATGGGTTCAATCTGGACACACAACCTGAGGTCTTCCTGACGCCACCCATTTTTTTGCTTCAGCTTGCCGTCAGAAAAACGTCAGGACGCCGCCGGAAAGAAAAAAGGCCCCACCGATCAAAGTGGGGCCCCGGAAGCACCGAAGGGACAGTCGGCGCAGAAATGTTCAAGAAATATCGGCGGGATCAGCTGCGCGCTTGTCACCGGTGACCATGGATCGCGCGAGGTTTTCCTTGTGACGAAAAGAGGACAGCACCACCCCGCCAACATGGGCGGCGATCAAGAGCAGCATAAGGTTGGCAAGTACCTCATGCACCTCTTTGACGGCTTCTGAACCGCGTCCGCCATGCCCTGCGTCGCCGCCATCGGCGTCGGCCGGAGAAATGATCTGAGGCTGTTCGGGCAGCGTCGCAATGCGCGCCCCGTCTTCCAGCAGCCACCCCGTAAAGGCTGTGCCCGCGAGTGTGAGCAGCAAGGCGACGGTCATTGCGGCACCTGCTGGGTTGTGGCCAAGATATCGATGTTCCTTGCCGCGCACGACATCGCCGATATAGCCGATCGTCTGCGACGGCCCGCGTAAGAATTGGGAGAAACGGGCGTATTTTCCGCCGACAAAGCCCCAGATCAACCGGAACGCGATCAGACCCGCGACAACGTAGCCCGCGATCTCATGTACCGTGCTAAGTTGCTCGGCACTGAGATAGGCTACGACAAAAGCGACAACCAGACTCCAGTGAAAAACCCGGATCAGAGGGTCCCAGATACGCAGCATTGCCTTAGACCGGTGGGCGGTGGCTAGTGTTTCATTCATCTTCATTATCTTCTTCTTAATCATCGTCATGATCCTCGTATTCTAATTCAATAACCTGCAGGCTCTGCGGGTGGATCGTCGCCTCGATCCGACGCCCCTCCGCGTTGCGACCGTAGATTTCGTAGCAGCCATCGTCGATCTTGATCCGGCGCACGGTCCAACCATTGTCCACCGCCATCTGTACCAACGCTTCGCGCGGCTGCCAGTTGGCCATAGGGACAATACAGGCATCTTCGTCGCCAAACGCCGACCCCGCTGAAAGAGTCGCGAAAACGGCGAGCATTGCCAGTGTCTTCATCATGCGGCAAACTCCAGATTGCGTTAAACTTAAGCAGATTATACGCCACCAACCTGACAGCTTCCTGAAGCACGCCCACTGATATGCGTCAGTCTCGCGTCAGCAAGGTGGGTCAGGACGGCTTGTGAAGTAAAGGGACCCGAAAGCCATGCGTATTCTTCTGATCGAGGATGACACCGTTCTGGGGACCGCCGTGCGCGACCAGATCGCCGCCGATGGGCAGTCAGTGGACTGGGTTTCGCGGCTTGATGCGGCAGCCGATGCAATGGCTGTGGCCGCCTATGATCTGATCCTACTTGATCTGATGCTGCCTGATGGCCTTGGTATCGGATTTCTGAAGACCCTTCGATCCCGAGGTGACGTGACACCGGTGATCATTCTGACCGCACTTGACCAGATTTCGGACCGGATCGCAGGGCTAAATGCCGGTGCTGATGATTATCTTGTCAAACCGTTCGACCTGACCGAACTCTCAGCGCGGATCGGATCGGTCGCGCGGCGATATAGCGGCAATCCAAACCCAATCATTACCCATGGTGCGCTGGACATCGATCTTGCGTCACGCAGCGTTCACAAAAACGGCAAAGCGGTTCAACTGACCGCCCGCGAATGGGCGCTGTTCGATGCATTTCTGGCACGCCCGGGTCAACTGCTGTCAAAGACGCAACTTGAAGACAAACTTTACGCCTTCGGGGCCGAAATCGAAAGCAACACCATCGAAGTCCATGTCAGCCGCCTGCGCAAGAAACTGGGGGCTGACGTGATCCATACCGAACGCGGTATGGGCTACCGTCTGGGCACGTCATGAGGTTTCCGCGCAGCCTTCAGGCCCGTTTAGGCCTGTCACTGGGCATTGTGCTAACACTGTTATGGATCGGCACTGCCACAGTAACGGCGGTTAACTTGCGGCATGAAATGGACGAGGTATTCGACTCTGCCCTACAGGAAACTGCGCAACACCTGCTGCCATTGGCCGTGCAAGAAATCATCGGCCGCGAAGATGATGGTGTCACCCAACGCCTAGGCGTGATCCGCGAACATTCCGAATTTTTCACCTATATCGTCCGGGACGCGCTTGGGCGGATCTTGCTGCAATCGCACGCCGCCGACCCCGAGGTATTCCCCCCCTATGACGGGAAAGGATTCCGGCAGACGGCGACACACAGACTTTATAACGATGATGCCTTGCAGGGCAGCGTTCGCATTTCGGTGGCCGAACCGCTGGACCATCGCGCCGCGGTTGCACGCGAAATCCAGATGGGTCTTGGCCTACCAATTTTGGTGGTGATACCACTTACGCTGCTTGCCATTGTGCTTGCGGTCCGGGCAGGTCTTCGCCCCATTCGACGTTTCCGCGAAGGGATTGGTACACGCGACGCACGCGACCTGTCGCCGGTCCCGACGACCGGCATGCCATCGGAAATTGTTCCGATGGCGACCACCCTGAACGGACTTCTTGGGCGTTTGAAAGAGGCGTTCGACGCCGAACGCAGCTTTGCTGCCAATGCAGCACATGAACTGCGAACACCCCTAGCCGGGGCCATCGCGCAGGCGCAGCGGCTACAATCGGAAACAAGTGACCGTGCCGCCTCTGCACGGGCGGCAGACATCGAGTCCACACTGAAACGGCTCACCCGACTGTCGGAGAGGCTGTTGCAATTGGCGCGCGCAGAAGGAGGCCGCCTGCGGCTCGACGAAACCTCGGACCTGCGCGGCATCGCAGCAATTATTGTCGAAGAGATAGAACGCACGATATCATCGGGGCGCATCGTGCTTACGCTTCCGGATGGACCCGTCATATCAGACCTCGACCCGGACGCCTTTGGTATCCTGTGTCGCAACCTGATTGAAAACGCTATCCGCCACGGCGCCGAAACGGCACCAATAGACGTTTCGCTGTCACCAGAGGGTACATTGCGCGTGGCAAACGCAGGGCCTGTCGTGCCCAAAGAGAAACTGCACAGCCTGATCACGCGTTTTGAATGTGCAAACCCCAGCACCGCTGGAAGCGGTCTTGGCCTTGCGATTGTTGCGGCAATTTCAGAACGGATCGGGAGTAAGCTTTTCCTCAATTCCCCCCGCGTCGGCAAGGAGGACGGCTTTGAAGTGCGCATCGGGCTTCCGGTCTCACGTTGTGATCCTTGACATAGCCGCGCGGCTGATCAGCGATCAGGTGGTGTCCAGTCTTTCTCCATTTCGGCATTCTGCCGCCGCAAGCGTAAAGCAAGACCGAACGCGACCCCGGCCCCGATCGCGATGGTCAGGTCCGCGAATACGGTCAGAACCAGCGTCACAATAAGCAGGACCCGATCCGACGCCCGCGCCCGCATATAGCCGCGCCATTTCTGCGGTTCGCTCATGTTCCAGGCCGTCAGGATCAGCAACCCTGCAAGGGCCGGCATGGCAAGATAGCCAGCAAGCGGTGCCGCCAGCAGCATAACAAGCAGAATGGTCAACGCGTGAACGATGCCCGCAACTGGGGTTTTGCCGCCCGCGCGAACGTTCGTCGCCGTCCGTGCGATGGCCCCCGTCGCAGGAAGGCCACCAAACAGCGCCGAGGCGATATTGGCAAAACCCTGAGCAAACACTTCGACGTTTGGCCTGTGATGGCCGCCGATCATCTTATCGGCGACCATCGCAGACAGCAGGGATTCAACACTGGCAAGAAACGCAATGACAAGGGCAGAAGGAAGCAGTTCGATGATCCGTTCAACGCTAATCGTAGGAAAAGCAGGCATGGGCAGCGTGCTCGGCAAGGTGCCGAACCGTGAAAATATAGTGTCCACCGACAGCGGGGCCAGGGCAACTATAGCTGATGTAATCCCGACCGCGACGATGAGACCCGGAAACTTTGGTGCCATGTGACGCAACCCCACGATCATTGCCATGGCGGCAAGGCCAATCCCCAATGCCTGAAAATTCGCTGTCTCTCTGGCTGACCAAAGTGCATCGACCTTCGCAATGAATTCTGCGGGCGGTTGCGGCATCGGTAGGCCGAAAAAGTCCTTGATCTGGCTGGTTGCAATAATGATCCCGATCCCAATTGTGAAACCGTTTATGACCGGTTCGGGCACATAAGTGACGAGGTTCCCCGCCCTTAGGTACCCAGCGGCCAACATGATGATCCCGGCCATCAAAGTCGCAAGAACAAGTCCATCATAGCCATGTTCGGCAATGACACCAAACACGACAACGATAAACGCGCCCGTCGGTCCACCGATCTGCACGCGGCTGCCACCGAGCACGGATATCAGGAAGCCCGCGACGATCGCCGTCACCAACCCTTTTTCGGGTCCTGCCCCCGAGGCAATGGCGATCGCAAGGCTCAGCGGCAGGGCAACCATTGCCACTGTCACACCTGCAACCACGTCACTGGCGAATTGCTGGCGATCATAGGTGGCGAGCGTAGTCAGAATTTTGGGTTTCATGAACTGACACACTGCTTCGAACAGCGCAAAGTCAATTGATTATGTGCGACGAACTCACCTCCTAGAAGACAGAACACTTCTACAAACGGCTTTCTACATTCGCGTTATTCCGGCGAACGAAGGGGGCGAAATTAAACGATCAGCCTTGCCATAAAGCGCTTCATGGCTTGCGCGTTGCGGCGTGTCTGGACAAGGATATCAAGCACATCGCCGTTGGTATCTATTGCCCGCAGCTCGTGGCGCATCATCATATCAATCTGGTGTTTGGTGGGCAGCAACGCGAGCGTGACCACGGGCAGCAACGCGACCCTCACCATTTTAACGAACGTTGCAATCACGCCGGCCTCGTCACTGATCAAATAGCCTTCGCCAACCACCTGCGCGACGTCATGGATCGTTGCACCGATCAGAAATCCACTTTTAATGTCGTTCAGACCCATTACCTGAACCAAGACCGGGTGGGCGACCATGGCGATTGTGGAAAGAGCGGTGACGGCGATCACAACAAACAGAGTGCCCTGCTCGCGGTCAGAGCACGGTGGCAGCACCAAGGCGATTGCAAGAGCCAAAGATGCACCGCAAATGGCAACCGAAATACAGCTGCCCCCGCGAACCCAAAAATGGGATCATAAAAAGCATCGTTTGGTTAAGCAATTTACCTTGCGCGAGCGCCGGAAAATGTGACGATCGCCTATATCGGAGCCAAGCGTGACAAGAACGGGCTGCACGCGCTGTGCGATCGAGATGTATTTTTTGCAATCCGAATTTACAGATGTTTGTGTTTATGCCTCCATCAGGCGGCCGCAGCATCCGCAAACGACGCACGCAGTCGGGTAAGAGCCGCTTCGCGGATCTGGCGGATACGCTCGCGGGAAACGCCGAACCTATCGCCCAACTCGAGGAGCGTTTTCGGTGTGTCGGACACATAGGTTTCAATGATGATTTCCTGTTCCCGCTTGGAAAGCCGGTCCAGATAGGTGGACATTGTGGCCCAGAATACGCGAGAATCCAAACGTTCGCCAACTTCCTTTTCGACGTCCGCATTAGGGTCCTCAAGCAGATCTTGCAGTTGTGTTGTGCCACCATCGTCACCGACGGGGCGATTTAGGGACCCATCCGGGGCGGCCAGTCTTTGTTGCATCGACACAACCTGTTCGGGCGTAACCGCGAGCTCAGTCGCAATCCGGTCAACAAGCCGTTCGGGTGGAACTTCACCTGTTGCCACAAGTCGGGTTTCGACACGTTTCAGATTATGAAACAACTTGCGGCTGGACGCTGAATTCGGAAGCCGCACCAACGACCAACCCCGGATCTTGTAGTCCTGGATTTCCGCCCTGATCCACCATGCGGCATAGGTAGAGAAACGAAACCCCTTGTCAGGGTCGAAGCGATCAGCCGCCTTCAACAACCCGATATTTGCATGCTGCAGAATATCGTTATCTAATTGGCGGCCTTTGCCCCCTGCTCGGCTGGCTGCCGCCAAAGCAAGGGCGTGGTGCGATGTGACCAATCGATTGCGGGCTGCAACGTCGCCTTTGTCGCGCCAGCATCTGGCAAGCCGTGCTTCGGTGGGCGCGTCCAGAAATTCTGGGCGCGGCGTTTGTTTACGGGCCATTCGGGGCGGAGGGAAAGGTTTGTTCATTTTCTGCACATTTGATTTCGCTTCGATACTAATCTCGATAAGATTGGCTTGTCAATAAAGTTTCGAAGCGCTATTAATGCTCCATGACTGACAACCCAACCACAACGGAAGAAATCGCCGAACTGCTCGTCTATCTTGGGCGTGCGACGCGCGGGGCCGATGCAGGATCAGACCTGACGGCGGTGCAATGGACGGCCATGCGGTTTTTCGCGCGCGCCAATCAACTTTCCCGGACGCCATCGGCGTTTGCCAGCTTTAATGCCACCACGCGGGGCACTGCATCGCAAATCATTAAATCTTTGATGCAAAAGGGCTTTCTTGTCCGATATCAGGCAGTCGATGACCGTCGCAGCGTTCGGTTGGACCTAACGCGCAGCGGGCAGGAAATCATGCGTTATGATCCTTTGCGCGACCTGTCGGAAGCCATTGATCAGCTTGAGGGCAGGCTGCGCAGGGCGTTGCGGCAGGCTTTGCCCGCATTGGCAGGAGAGCTGGCCAAAATTCGCGGCACCGTCGCCTTTGGCACATGCGGCGACTGCCGACATTTTTCGGACAGCGGCGCGGCCAGCTATTGCGCGTGCGTCGACGCTGAACTGGCTCCGGCAGATCTCGGCTGTCTTTGTGTCAATTTCGCCGCAAGCGAAAGCCGAAAGGCAACAATGCCAAACCACAAATCAAAGGAAATATCATGACGACGGCACAAGCCACATCCAGCCCAGCTGGCGACTCCGGCATGGCGCACCTTGGACAGATCATTGCGGTCGCCAGCGGCAAGGGCGGTGTCGGCAAAAGCACCGTCAGCACCAATCTGGCATTGGCCTTGGCGGCGCAAGGTGCGGTGGTCGGGCTGGTGGACGCTGATCTTTACGGCCCCTCTGTGCCAGGAATGTTGGGGATCGAGACTGGAAAAGCCCCAATGATGTCACCTGCGGGCAAGGTGATCCCTGCGATTGCGTACGGGATCAAAGTCATGTCGATGGGCATGCTGACCGATGACGACAAACCCGCCATTCTGCGCGGGCCTATGGTAACGAAATACCTGCGCATGTTCATTCTAGAAGTGGAATGGGGCAAGCTCGACTATCTGATCCTTGATCTGCCCCCCGGCACGGGCGACACACAACTGACGCTGGCGCAGGCCTTTCCACTGACCGGCGCTGTTGTCGTCAGCACGCCGCAGGATGTCAGCCTGAAAATCGCCCGACGCGGCATTCGTATGATGGAGCAGGTCAAGGTGCCAATCCTTGGCATCGTCGAGAACATGAGCGGGTTTACCTGCCCTTCTTGCAATGAGGTCACGCACATTTTCCATCAAGGCGGTGGCGCCAAAATCGCGGCCAGCTTAGGTATCCCGTTTCTGGGGGCCATTCCGCTTGATCCCGCCATAGTGGATTGTGGCGATGAGGGCCGCCCTTTGGTAATTGCGCACCCGGACGTACCTGCTGCGGCTGTCTACCGCGACATTGCCGCGATCCTGTCCGGCCGCGAGCGCGACGCCGCTGGCATTCCGACGCCGTTTGATTGGCAATGGGCCGATGACGCCAGCAAACCAAAGCCTGCAGCCCATGCGGCCCACGCCGGTGGTGCCGCTGAAGTTCCAGTAATGCTGGATCGCCGCGACGGGCGCAATCTGGTCTTGCGTTGGCAGGATGGGCACGATCAGCAGATCAACGTGCGCGATCTGCGTCTGGCGTGCCGCTGTGCAGCCTGTATCGATGAGATGAGTGGGCGCGCGGTGCTGGTTCCGTCAACTGTCCCGCTGAACATCGCGCCGACCCGGATTTGGAGCCTTGGCAATTATGCCATCGGCGTCAGCTTCAGCGATGGCCACAGTTCGGGCATTTATACCTTTAGCCACCTGCGTGGCATGCTGGCCGCCGAGGTTGAAGATGTCTGATCTGACGGCTCCACTGCGTATCCGTGCCGAAACCTCGCCCGCTGATCCGCACAGCATGCGATTTGTTTTGGACAGGGACGTGCAGGACTGTGCTCTGGCGAGTTTTCCCGATGCAGCTGCGGCGCAGGGCGCCCCTTTAGCCGAAGCGCTATTTGCGATTTCCGGGGTGAAAATGGTTGATGTCTCAGGCGCGGTAGTGGCCGTAGTCAAGACCGATGACAGCAATTGGGGCGACCTGAAACGACTGATTGCCGATGCACTTCGCGGTAGCGTGGCGCGGTCTTCAGCGCCTTTGGGTCAAAGCGCCAGGACCTCTGGCCAAGCCAGGAGCGACGGCGAGATCCTTCTTGCGGTCCAAGAGGTTCTAGACCGACAGGCCAATCCGGCGATTGCCGCCCACGGCGGGCACGTCAGCGTCACAGTCGTGAAGGATGGCGTTGTCAGCATGTTGATGTCTGGGGGATGCCAGGGTTGTGCCGCCTCTGCCGCGACGCTTCGCGGCGGTGTGGAAACGATGATCCGAGCCGCTGTACCCGAGGTGCGCGATATCATCGACGTGACGGACCATGGCGCAGGCGAGACCCCGTATTACAACTCCGGACCAGGCGATGACCAACAGCCAAAGCGCCCTTTGCTATATCGCCCCGTCCCACCCGATGCGATCATGCGCGAGGATGACCAGTTTCTGATCTCTCCCGATTATCTTGCGCCGCGGCTGGGGATGGACGTAGAAACCCTGCAGGCCGCGATGCAATCGGGCGAGGTTGTCAGCCAATCTGAAACCGGAACCGAGGCGGATGCGGGAAAGACGCGGCTGATCGTGCGATCCAGCACGCGGATCTGGGCGGCTGAAATCGCCGCAGATGGCACCGCCCATGAAATTCCCGCCCCGCGTGCTGCCGCAAAAGCTGCCAACGCAAGCACTGCGTTGCGCGATCGCATCAGGACGCATCTGGCTGGATTGTCCGCCGCAGATGTGCCGATGACCTACGGCCATCTTGCGCGCACGATGGGGCTCTATATGCCTGGGTCCATTGGCAAGGTGACGCAGGCGCTCGAGGCGACAATGGTTGAGGACGTTGAGAATGGCGCGCCGTTCCTGGCCTCTCTGGTGGTCAGCAAGATTGGGCAAGGCGATGCGGCCAAAGGATTTTTCCAGCAGGCGCGCACACTTGGCCGAGGACCGGGCTTCGGCGAAGACGACCAAGCCTATTACCAGCGCGAGTTCACCGGCGCCGTTGCGATGCTAAAGAACCCAATTTGACGAAGGACATCGGACTTGCGGCCCCCAACCGCAAGGGGCGGGGGCTGTCAATTTCAACCGAAGCCTTTGTCGATCCTTACAACAATCAGCGATATCACGAGAGCCTGGACAACGTCACACCTACTGACGTCTACGTCGAACGCCACGAAGCCACTCTACAACAAAGGGAAAGGGTCAAACGAAAGACGCTCGAAGCGCGCCGCTTGCATCACGGACAACGCACCGCATAATACAACCAACCAGATGAGCCGAACTCTCTCTTAGATTAAGCTGCCATTGGCTCCAAAAAACCTGACGACAGACACGCCGCATGCAAATCTCGTCCTTCCCGTATATGGCCGAAACATGGGCACAAGCGCGCGCTTTTTATCGTCCGGGCGGCGTGGTGCGTGACGTCATGACGGGTCTTTGTGCCGAGCAAGACATCACATTGCCCGCAGCCTATCCGCTATACTTCAGCGGCGTCGCCCTGGGTTACATCGCATCACCGATCCCGTTTTCAGAGGCCTTCACTGCCGTGCAGACAGGTGTTGTTGATGGTGTAATCGGCTCAGGTGCAGAAGGCTATTATGCCTCGTTCCGCGATACAACCAAGACCTACATCCCTGCCAACACGCATTTTGAAGTCTGGTACATGATCATCTCAAACGAAATAATGGCATCCTTGTCCAACGAAGATCAGGCTGTTTTGGCTGAACACGCAGCGGCTTTCGAGGCAACGCACTGGACGGTTGCTGAAGCCGATCAGAACCGCAACGAGCAGCGTTTGGTTGATGAGTTGGGCGCGACCGTTGCCGCGCTAACTGACGAAGATCTCGCCGCAGTGTCCGCGAAAGTACGCGTTGAAGTTTGGCCACAGGTTCTGGAAGATGTCGGTGTCGAATGGGATCAAGCGATCCTCGACCAAGTCGCTGCGGCTGCTAACCAAAACCCAATCACATGGTGGCGTTTGCGCGCCACCACAGCTACCCCTTTGAAAGGCATCTTATGGCATCGGACTACGCTATCATCGGCGGCGGAATTGTTGGCCTTTCGACCGCTTGGGGTCTGCTCAAACGCGGGCTTCGGGTTACGGTTCTGGATGGCGACGACGGATCATTCCGTGCAAGCCGAGGTAATTTCGGCCTTGTCTGGGTGCAATCCAAGGGCATGAAGCAACCGCGCTATGCACAATGGTCACAGACCTCTGCCGCTGCATGGGCCGGCTTTGCCGCAGAGCTTAGTGATGCAACGGGGCATGATCTAGGGCTGGAGCAAAACGGGGGCTACGATCTCCACTTTTCCGAAGAAAGCCTTGAGGCGACTGTCTCACAATACGAAGTTCTTAAAGAAAAATTGGGCGGTGATTATCCGTTTGAAGTTCTGGGTCACAATGCGCTGCGTCGCGAAGAACCGGCGATTGGACCAAAGGTCGTGGGGGCGATCCTACATCGTCAGGACGGCCATGCGAATCCGCTGAACCTTCTGCGGGCGCTTGCCGACGATGTGCGCCGATTGGGCGGGCAAGTCCTGACTGGCAAGCATGTGACCCATGCGGATAAACCTGATTTGTTCCGCGTTTCTTGTGCGGATGGCACCGAGGTGCACGCACGAAAAATCGTTCTGTCCGCAGGGCTTGGCGCGATGTCACTGGGACCCGTGTTGGGTTTCAAAGCCCCGATCAGGCCGCAGCGCGGGCAAGTCATGATCACCGAAAAATTGCCGAAACTGATCAATCGCCCCTCCCTTATCGCGCGCCAGACAGACGAAGGCGGCATTCAAATTGGCGCTACCAACGAAGAGGTCGGTCTGAACAATGGCGTCACCCAGACAGGTCTTTCCGGGCTTGCGGCCGAAGCGGTCGCCGCTTTTCCATCACTTGCCAAGGCGCAGTTGGTCCGCAGTTGGGGCGCACTGCGCATTCTTTCCCCGGACGGCTTGCCCATTTATCAAGAAAGCCCCGACATGCCGGGTGCTTATCTTGTGACCTGCCACAGCGGCGTTACACTTGCCGCCGCACATGCCCGTTTCCTGCCTGACTGGCTGGAAGGAACTGACGGCGCACCAAATCTGGAGGCTTTCAGTGAAGACCGATTCACCCTTTCGTGAAATAGATCCCCAAAGTGATCACGTGCTGGTCCGGTTTGAAGAGGAGGACTTGATGCTGCCGCTGGGCGAGAACCTTGCGGGCGCATTACTCGTCGCTGGGGTTATGCCGTTTCGACACACGCCTGTATCTGGCGCACCCCGCGGTCCGTTTTGCATGATGGGTGCTTGCTATGATTGTTTAGTCCTAATTGACGGCATGACCGTTCAGGCCTGCATGTTGCAGGTCGCCGAGGGCATGAAAGTTGGTATGCCTTCTGCCGATAGGGTTCACGATGTATAATGTCGATCTGATCATCATCGGTGCCGGACCTGCCGGAATGTCCGCCGCCCGTCGCGCCGCCGAACTTGGAATTAGCGTGCTTATTCTTGACGAACAGCCTGTTGCGGGGGGGCAAATCTACCGCAATGTCGACCGTGCCAGCGCCGTTCGAAGCGACATACTGGGCAAAGAGTACACCCACGGCTTGGCCCTGACCAAGGGCTTGCATCACGACAACATCACCCTTCTCAAGGGAGCCGTGGTGTGGCAAATCGAAGAAGGCACACGGGTGGCCTTCACTCAAAATGGCACAGGTGCGCTTGCCGTTGGTAAGAGAATTCTCTTGGCGACCGGAGCGTTGGAACGGCCCATGCCGTTGTCCGGATGGACCTTGCCTGGCGTCATGACAGCGGGGGCAGCGCAAATCCTGCTCAAGCAATCGGGAATTGCCTGCCAAGGCGCGGTCTTGGTCGGATCGGGTCCGCTATTGTATCTTATTGCCACGCAGATGGTGCGTGCGGGGGTTCCGCCGCTTGCGCTTATTGAAACACAAACGACGCGAGACCTGCTAAGATCAATGCGCCATTTGGGTGGTGCGTTGCGCGGCTGGCCGTATCTTGTCAAAGGGCTTCGGATGCTGTGGGAGCTGCGCCGTGCTGGCATCCCGCGCCACGTCGGCGCCACCGGCATCACGATCGAAGGCGATCAGGCCGCGCAAGCCATCAGCTTTTACATTGGCAAATCGGCGCACCGTATTGAATGCGATACAGTACTGCTGCACCACGGCGTTATCCCCAACACACAAGCGGCGCGCTCCATCGATATTCCGCATCTGTGGGACGCCGCACAAAACTGCTTTGTGCCGGAGTGTGACGCTTGGGGGCGCTCGGCCGTTGCTACAGTCTTTATCGCAGGCGACGGGGCTGGGATCGGCGGCGCAAAAGCGGCCGCTTTTGCAGGTGAGATAGCTGCCCTAGAGATCGCCCATGACCTTGAAGGCATTTCCAGACCAGACCGCGACGCCGCGGCCCGCAAACTGCGCAAACATCTGGCCATCGAATGCGCGGCACGCCCCTTCATCGATGCTGCCTATCCGCCCTATGCGGGTGCGATTGCGCCGCAAGACGCGACGATTATATGCCGCTGCGAAGAGGTGACTGCCGGCGACATACGCCGTTTCGCGGGGTTGGGCTGCCTAGGCCCGAACCAAGCCAAGGCGTTTGGTCGATCTGGAATGGGCCCCTGCCAAGGGCGCTATTGCGGGCTATCTGTCTCGCAAATCTTGGCGACAGCCAATAATATTTCTTTGGACGACACTGGATATTATCGCATCCGCCCTCCGCTCAAGCCCGTCACCATGGGCGAACTTGCGGCGATGGCCGCTTCTGAAATCAATGAGGTGAAAGAATGATCCAGCGCATTGAATCCAGCGCGCGCATGAGCAAAATTGTCACGCATAACGGCGTCGCATATCTTTGTGGGCAAGTCGGCGCGGGAGACACCGTTGCTGAACAAACCAAATACTGCCTGTCGCGGGTTGAAGCCTTGCTGGCCAAGGTCGGATCTTCTCCTGACCGCATTCTTCAGGCGATCATCTGGCTGTCAGACATGAATGACTTCGATGAAATTAATGGGGTACGGGATGCATAGGTACCACAAGGCCAAGCCCACGCGCGCATGCGGCGAAGCACGACTTGCGCGCAAAGAGCTTAAAGTCGAAGTGATCGCAACAGCGGTTTGTACTTAGCAGTCATCGTTGAGCCAATACATGAAATCTTGAGACAGGCGTGAATACCGGCTTTTTTGGCCGGATGGTTGTGCTTTGCTAGGTCAACCGGTCTGACGTGCGAAGCGTCGCGCCGATGTGGGCGCGCAAGACGGAGTCGCATGGGGATTTACGACTTGATCACAATCTCAGGTGGGTAATCAAACTGGTGGTCTATGTCTGCTTACCGCGTCTTATGCCCCATGGTGCATCGCGCAGCATGAACGCCCAGTTTCGGCGTCGGCGGCTGGTTCCACCCTCTCAACAGCTCCCCGACATAATCCTCCTGCCAATCCAACGCAGCCTCCCAAGTTTTTGGCACATCGGCCTCTCGCGCCTTGGATAGGAATTGAGGATATCGTCATGACAAACGTCGACACCCAGCAACCGGCCGGGGCCACGCCTATCTGGACTGGCATGATTGCCAAGACCCTTGTGATGGCGCTGTCGGACGCGCGCGGCATGTTGGGCCTTGAAACGATTGTCTCGCGCCGCGCCGAACGTGCTCAACATCGTGCACCCGCGTCGTCCAAAGTCCCGGCACGTCTCATCACTAGCGGTAAGCTTCGAAACCTTGGCCTTGTTGAAATAGCCGCCCCGCTGTGGCGCGGGCAGGACTATTATGACGAACTGGGTCGTGGCACATATGAACGCGATGGCGGTGGTGTGCTTCTGATGCAAGCGATCCACTCGATAGATCTCGCACTTAGCATGGCTGGCCCCGTTTCGGCCGTTCGGGCCACGACCACGGTGTTTGTCAAAGGTGTTGTCCGCCGATTTCATGCGGCGTCTCTGATTTCAG
>ERZ888423.1494-NODE-1494-length-19947-cov-33.042379_pt1 | contig 19947 bp, 20 predicted proteins | sample MGYA00520523_ERZ888423 | MGnify/ENA primary metagenome ERZ888423 (study PRJEB32303, sample SAMEA104408611) | aquatic metagenome | biome: Brackish water; feature: Pelagic; material: water | place: Baltic Sea | collected 2014-06-08T10:24:00 | depth 30,27 m ...
GCCGATGCCGCCCTGCACCAGGCTCGCCAGCAGCGGGACGCCCTGCTGGCCGCGCGCCGCGAACGCACCCTGGCGGTGGAGCGGCTCGGCCATCAGCTGGAAGCCCTGGCCAACGAGGAGCAGCGGCTCCGCCAGGCGGTGCTCACCCTGTCGGAAGCCCATGGCCAGTGGCGGGAACGGCAGAACGAGGCCCAGCAGCGCCGCGCCGCCCTTGAAGCACAGCAGAGCGAGCTGCAGGAACGTTTCGGTGAGCGGCGACGCGCGCGCGATGAGGCCGAAGCCCGCCTGGCAGCGGCGCGCCTGGCCCTGCAACAGCAGCAGTGGGATCTGCAGCGGCTTCAGGAAGAGCTTCTGGCCCTGGCCGAGCAGGAGCGAGGGCTGGGGCTGCGGCTGGAGGCGATGGAGCGCGAGCTGCCCGACCCCCTGCCGGAGGTGCCGGCGGCCGTGCGCGAGGGGGGGCTGGAGGCATTGGAGCAGGCACAGCTGCGGCTGCAGCAGCGGATGGAAGCGCTGGAGCCGGTGAACATGCTGGCGCTGGAGGAGCTGGAGCAGCTGGAGCGGCGGATTGCCGAACTGGAGGAGCGGCTCGAGGTGCTCAGCAAGGAACGGGAGGAGCTGCTGCTGCGGATCGAAACCGTGGCCACACTGCGTCAGGAGGCCTTCCTGGAGGCCTTCCAGGCTGTGGACGGCCACTTCCGCACGATCTTCGCCGGGCTGTCTGACGGCGAAGGGCACCTGCAGCTGGAAAACCCGGAGCAACCGCTGGAAGGGGGGCTCACCCTGGTGGCCCACCCGAAAGGGAAGGCGGTGCGGCGGCTGGCTTCGATGTCCGGGGGCGAAAAATCGCTCACGGCGCTGAGTTTCCTGTTTGCCCTGCAGCGCTTCCGCCCCTCTCCCTTCTATGCCCTCGATGAGGTGGACAGCTTCCTCGATGGCGTGAACGTGGAGCGGCTGGCCGCCCTGATCGCCAGCCAGGCGGACCAGGCCCAGTTCCTGGTGGTGAGCCACCGGCGCCCGATGATCGCCGCCGCCACCCGCACGATCGGCGTCACCCAGGCCCGCGGCGCCCACACGCAGGTGGTGGGTCTGCCCACTGCCGCCTAGACCGAACCCTCACCACCGGGGCCGTGGGTCACAATGACCCCCAGCCCCAATGTCGCCGACACCCTGCGGGATCTGGCCGTTGACCTCTTCCATTCCTCCTTCCGCCGATCCCGCCGCCGCCGCACCCAGCGACCGTCTCTGGCTGCGCTCCGAGCTGATGGGCACCCAGGTGATCACCCGTGACACGGGCCGCCGTCTCGGGGTGGTGGGCGAGGTGGTGGTGGACATCGACCGGCGTGAGGTGGTGGCCCTCGGCCTGCGCGACAACCCCCTCACCCGCTTCCTGCCGGGCCTGCCCCGCTGGATGCCCCTCGACCGCATCCGCCAGGTAGGCGATGTGATCCTGGTGGATTCCGCCGATTCGCTGGCGCAGGGGTTCAATCCCGAGCGCTACAGCAAGGTGATCAACTGCCAGGTGATCAGCGAGTCGGGCGAACAGCTCGGCCGGGTGCTCGGCTTCAGCTTTGACATCGAAACCGGTGAGCTCACCACCTTGGTGCTGGGGGCGCTCGGTGTGCCCCTGCTGGGCGAAGGGGTGCTGAGCACCTGGGAACTGGCGGTGGAGGAGGTCGTGAGCAGCGGCCCCGACCGCATCATTGTCTACGAAGGGGCGGAGGAAAAACTCAAGCAGCTCGGCACGGGCCTGCTCGAAAAGCTGGGCATCGGCGGCCCCAGCTGGGAGCAGGAGGAGCGGGATCGCTTCCGTCAGACAATGGTGCCGGTGGAGAACCAACTGGCCTCCGGGCAGCCCAGCGTCCAGGAGCAGCGCCGCATCCAGCCCGCCACCAGCCGGGCGGTTGAGCCCAGCGTCGATCAGGAGCTGGAGTATGTGGAGCTGGAGCGGCAGCGCCAGGAGCCACTGCGCCAGCGCCGCTACCTCGACGACGAGGAAGAAGAGACCTACGGCCGTGAGCCGCGCCGCTACGGCCGCGACGAGGGCCGGAGCTTCACCAGCGACGAGGACCGTGGATTCAGCCGGGGTGAAGACCGTGGCTATGGCAACGACGCTGAGCGTGGCCTCGGTCGACCGGCGGATCGTGGCTATGGCAATGACGGACCCGGCCGCGAAGCCTTTGAGCCCCTCGCCCCCCAGCCCGAGCCGCCCTTGCGCGAACTGACCCAGCGCGAGTTGCCCTTACGCGAGCGTCCTCCCCTGCAGGCACGGCCGGACAGCCGTCGCCGCCCGCTGATGGATCAGGATCCTGTCGATGTGGATGTGGAGCCTTACTTAGAAGGGGACAGGGCCGATGAACCTGCCCCGCGCCGCCGCACCGATTACGAAGATCCCTGGTGAGTTGGGTCAGGGTTGATCGCAGCCCGTTGTGATCGAGGCCTGTTGTGATCGCAGTCTTTTGTGATCGCGGATCGGGCTCAGGGCGAATGGGATGAATCACCGCCATGGGCGATTCCGGCCGTGCGTCACCCCTGCGCACTGAATGGATCGCCGCTTCCCCTCCCTGCGCGTTGCCTATTCCTTCGATTCGAAGTTGAGCGAGGCCGAGTTCACGCAATACCGCAGGCCCGTGGGAGCTGGACCGTCGGTGAACAGGTGGCCAAGGTGCGCTTCGCAGGTGGCGCAGCGGATCTCCGTGCGCACCATGCCGTGGCTGCGGTCTTCGACCGTGGTGATCGCCTTGGCGTCAAGGCCACTCCAGAAGCTGGGCCAACCGGAGCCGGAGTCGAACTTGGCGTCGGAGCTGAACAGCCGGGTGCCGCAGCACACGCAGTTGTAATGACCGGCCTGCTTGTTGTTCCAGTAGGCGCCGGTGAAGGCCCGCTCCGTGCCACCGAGACGCGCCACCTGGTATTGCTCGGGGGTGAGCTTCTGCTGCCAGACCTGGTCCGCTTCCGCAGGGGAGGGAGAAGAGGAGGACGGGGCAGCTGAATCGGAAGGGGCCATGGCCGTAGGCGACGAGCGGCGAAGGAGGCAACCCTCAACTTACGCAGTGGGGAGCAGATCGGTCACCATCGTGGCGAGGGCGGCGACGGCCCCGGGCTGGCCCCGCAACGCGCGCAGATCCTCCCGCTGCCCAGCCAACCGCTCCGGATGGGACAACCAGTCGGCGGCTTCAGCGGCGATTTCCTGGGGCAGGATCGGCCCCACCCGCTCAGGCACCACAGCCCGCCCGGCGGAGATGTTGGGCCAGGCCAGGAAGCCGCGCTGGCGCATCCGCCAGGCAGTGAGCGCCACCCCCAGCAACCAGCGCAGCAGCGGCAACCGCGCCACCAGCCCCAGCCAGCCGTCCCAGGCCTGCATCACCTGGAGGTGCTGGGTGGGCACCAGCACGATCATCGGCACCCCGAGCGCGCCCAGCTCGGCGGTGTTGGCGCCCACGGTTGTGAGCGCCAGCGCGCACTGGCTCAACGCCCCGTGGGCAGGGTGCTGCTCCACCAGCAGGATGCGCGTGCCAGCAGCGGTTTCCAGCCAGCGGGATGGCGCCTCCGCTGAGGGCTCCAGCAAGCGGGGCTCGCTACTCCCGAAGTGCCGGTGCAGCGGATTGGCGGGCCCGGCCAGCGCGAGCAGTTCGGCCACCGTAGTGGTGGGTGCCACGGGCAACAGAAAGCGGCAGCCGGGCCGCAGAGCGGCGAGCCGGTCAGCGGTGTCGAGCAGGAAAGGCACCCCCACCAGCAACTTGGCGCGCTTCGAGCCGGGCAGCAGGGCCACCCACTGACCGGCCGGCAAGGGCCCCTCAGCCCGGGCCGTCTCGGAGAGATCGGCCATCAGATCGCCCACCACGGTGCAACGGGAGCTCCAGCGGGAGGGCAGACGACGGGCAGCCTCCGGGCCCATGGCGGCGATGCGATCGTTCCAGCGGGGCCAGCGGGCCACCCACTCCGCGTAGGTGAGGTGGCGGTAGCCGAGACGGGCCTTGAGCAGCACCGTCCAGAACTGATCGCCGCCCAGGAACACCACCACACCCCGGGCCGGCCAGGGGCCGTAGCGGCGAGGACGCAGCAGCAGCTTCCAGAAACGCTGGGCCGGCACGATTGAGCTGAACAGGCCCAGCCGCTCAGCGGCCTGGCGCTCATGACCGGTGGCGTTGGGGCAGGGCACCAGCACCAGGCGCAACTCCGTGGCCGCCTGCGGCTGGCGTGGCCGCAAGGCCAGCGACGCATGCAGGCGTTCGGCCAACGGGCGAACCCAGGTGGTGAGTTCACCGGGGCCGTTGCAGACCAGCACAATCGCTGTGGCGGACGGCGGGCCGGTCAAGTTGGTGAAGAGAAATGCGGATGGCGAGACTTGAACTCGCAAGGCCGAAGCCACACGCCCCTCAAACGTGCGTGTCTACCAATTCCACCACATCCGCGTGGCCGTCAGGGGCGAACCCCCTTCGGCTCGCCAATATACCGATTGCCCGGCCCACCCTTTCGCTGCGCGCGGCTCCACCCGGTCCGGCAGGCGGTACGGCACCGGGCCGCAGGGGACCAGGGTGAGCGCTGATACAGTCCGCTGCGCCTGGATGCGTATGGGATGCCCATCGGCAAGCTGCTGATCGCCAACCGGGGCGAAATCGCGCTGCGAATCCTGCGTTCCTGCCGTGAACTCGGCATCGCCACGGTGGCCGTCTACAGCACGGTGGATCGCAACGCCCTGCACGTGCAGCTCGCCGATGAAGCGGTGTGCGTCGGCGAAGCGCCCAGCCGCAAGAGCTACCTCAACATCCCCAACATCATCGCGGCGGCCATCTCCCGCGGCGCTGATGCCATCCATCCCGGCTACGGGTTCCTGGCCGAAAACGACCGTTTCGCTGAGATCTGTGCCGCCCACGGCCTCACCTTCGTGGGTCCTTCGGCGGAGGCGATCCGGGCGATGGGTGACAAATCCACCGCCAAGACCACGATGCAACGGGTGGGTGTGCCCACCGTGCCGGGCAGTGAGGGCCTGCTGGCCGATGCCGAGGCGGCGGCAGAAGCTGCCACGGCCATGGGCTATCCGGTGATGATCAAGGCGACCGCCGGGGGCGGCGGCCGCGGTATGCGGCTGGTGCCCGACGCCGACCAGCTGGAGGGCCTGTTCAAGGCAGCCCAGGGCGAAGCGGAGGCTGCTTTCGGCAACCCCGGCCTATACATGGAAAAGTTCATCGACCGGCCCAGGCACGTGGAAGTGCAGGTGCTGGCTGATCGCCACGGCAACGTGGTGCATCTGGGCGAGCGCGACTGCTCGATCCAGCGCCGCCACCAAAAGTTGCTGGAGGAAGCGCCCAGCCCAGCGCTCGATGCCGGCCTGCGCCAGCGCATGGGGGAAGCGGCCGTGAGGGCCGCCCGCAGCATCACCTACGAGGGCGCCGGCACCGTGGAGTTCCTGCTCGACAAGAGCGGCGCCTTCTACTTCATGGAGATGAACACCCGCATCCAGGTGGAGCATCCGGTCACCGAAATGGTGACCGGCATCGACCTGATTGCCGAGCAGTTGCACATCGCCGGCGGTGAGCCCCTGCGCCTGCGGCAATCCGACGTGCAGCTGCGCGGCCACGCGATCGAATGCCGCATCAACGCCGAAGATCCGCAGAAGAACTTCCGGCCGGCGCCGGGGCGGATCACCGGCTGGCTCCCTCCAGGCGGGCCCGGGGTGCGGGTTGACAGCCACGTGTACACCGGCTACGAGATTCCGGTCTTCTACGACTCCCTGATCGGCAAGCTGATCGTGTGGGCGCCCGACCGCGAAGGGGCGATCCGCCGCATGCGACGCGCGTTGATGGAATGCGCCATCACCGGCATCTCCACCACGATCGACTTTCATCTCAGCCTGCTGGACCGGCCCGAGTTTCAGCGCGGCGACATCCACACCAAATTTGTGGAACAAGAGATGCTGCCGGGCTGAAACCAGAGCGGAAGGCGATTGCCGGTCTGAGGCCGGCCGATGCTGCCGGGACGGTTCAGCCAGCGCCAAGGCCAGTGCCATGTCGCGCCACGAGCGTGAGCAGGCCCTGCTGGCCCAGCAGCAATTCGCGCACCAGGCTGATCAAGCCCACCCAGATCACCGGCGTGACGTCGACACCGCCGATCGGCGGCACCACGCGGCGGGTGGTGGCCAGCAACGACTCCGTGGGCCAGCCGATCAACCGCATGGCCCCCCGCTGCAGATCGATCTGGGGATACCAGGTGAGCACGATGCGAAACAGGAACAGCAGGGTCCAGGCGCCCAGCACCAGAGCCAGCAGCAGGTTCAGTGCCGGCAGCGAACGCAGCAGGGTGGCAGCCGTCACAAAGCTCTAAGCAGCATCGCCACCGATCGTAGGAAGCGAAGCCCCTTGACTAGGATCCGAGCCTTCACCAGCAACACCATGACCCCTTCCCTCGCGAACTTCCTCAGCAGCCTCGTGTGGGGAGCGGTGATCGTGGTGGTCCCCATCAGCATCGCCCTGGTGCTGATCAGCCAGACCGATCAGGTCGACCGCAAGCTTTGATCCGCCTGGCCGAAGCGGCCGACCTCTGGCGATGTCCCTAAACTGATTGAACTGGTTCTCCTACGGGAGAATGCTGCCCGTCCGTTCTGCCTGAGGTCTTCCACACGTGGTTAATGCCAGCCTGAACTGGGCGAGCATCGTCGGCATCGTGTTGGCCGTCGGCGGAGCTTTCCTCTACTTCATGAGGAGCTTCAAGCCCGCCCTCGCCCGTGACTACGACGTTTTCTTCGCGGCGATCGGGCTGCTCTGCGGCGGCATCCTCTTCTTCCAAGGCTGGCGCCTCGATCCAATCCTGCAGTTCGGCCAGTTCCTGTTGGCCGGCACCACCGTCTTTTTCGCCTACGAGAGCGTGCGCCTGAGAGGCGTCACCACCGAGCAGGCGCGGCGCTCCTCCTTCTTCGACGACGACGAACCTCTGCCACCGCCCGCCCGTGGCCGCATGGGTGGCGGCGATTGGAACCCCGATGTCGAGCGCTTAGAAGAACCCCAGCCGCTGCGCCGCCGCATCCGTTCGCGCGAAACGGAGCCCGAAGAAGACGACTTCTACCGCCCGCGGCGCACGGCCCGCACGGCCATCCCCGAGCGGGCCGCCAGCCGCCGTCCCGCCGACGCTGACGACTGGGATTCATCCCCCCGCTCCCCCCGCGCCGACGACCGTCCTGCTGCTGTGGATCCCGGCTTCCGGGCCGGCCCCTCGCCGCGCGCCGCGGCGGCCCCCAGCTCCGGTCCAGCCTTCGGCTCCCGCCGCCGCGATCCGGATGTCACCGCTGAGCCCCGTCGGGGAACTCGCCCCACCGCCAGCACCGAAACGGGACCCCGCTCCAGCCGCCGCGCCGGCAGCGCCCCCGTTTCCGGTTCCGGTTCCCTCCCAAGCGGCCCTGAGTCTTCACAGCGCCCCGCCGCTGGTATGCCACCGCTCGGCTCCCCGTTGCGCAGCGGTGGTGCAGGGGTCAAAACCGCCGGCGACGCCCCTGATCCGGCCAGCGACGCCGATTACACCCCGCTGCGCTCCGCCACCAGCAGCGCCCGCCCCGGCTCCAGCCGCGACAACAGCTCCCGTTTCGACGACTGAACCCGCAGCCACCGGTGAGATCCCTGGGCCGTGGCCAGACCCTCCCCCTGTGCTGGGCGCTATGGCTGCTCGCCCTTCCATTGGCGGTCTTGCTGTCTGGCTGCGGCCCGGGGCTGAGACGGCGGCCGGCTCCCTCCACAGGGCTTGGGCCAGAGGCGCGCCAGGAACCGGCGTTGAGTGGTGATGGCCGGCTGCTGGCCAGCCTGGTGGAACGGGACGGGCGCACCACTGTGCTGCTGCAGGAGCGGCTCAGCGGGCGGGTGATTCCCCTGCGCCAGCTGCAGCGGCAGCAGCCCCACAGCTCCCCGTCGTTGAGCTGGAACGGCCGCTACCTGGCCCTGCTCGTGCAGCGGGGAGCACGCCGGTTGGCGGTGGTGGAAGACCGGGCCACGGGCCATCTGCATCCGCTGCCCCTGCCTGGCGACCTGGAGCCGCAGCGGCTGAGCCTCTCCAGCGATGGTCAACGGCTGGCGCTGCAGCTGGTGCAGGCCGGGCAGCGGCGGGTGGAACTGTTCGACCTCAGCGGAGTGCTCGAACCGGATCGCGCACCGGGCCAGCGGCTCGGCGGCAGCGCGCCGGAAGGTGCGGGTGGAGCAGCAGGCCCGTGACCCTGCGCGGCCGAGCTGCGGCAGCCGCCGCTTCTCTGCTGACGGCGGCGGCGCTGGCGGGCTGCGCACCGCCCCTGCGGCCCCTCGGGCCCCTCAACCAGGTGCTGCAACAGGCCGGGGTCAACCACGCGCCGGCGCTGAGCGACCGCTGGCTGGCGCTGATCAGTGGGCGTCAGGGGCGGGAGCAGGTGCTGCTGATCCACCTGCAGACGCGGCGCCCGGTGCCGCTGCCCGGCCTGAACCGACCGGATGCCCAGCCGGTGAGCGTCAGCGTGGATGGTGAAGGGGAGCGGCTGGCGATGGTGCGCCAGCTCGACGGACGCACCGAACTCGCGGTGTATCGCCGCTCGACGCAGAGCCTGCAGCGGCTGCCGATTGACCCGCCCGGAGTCCCGCAGCAGGTGGCGCTCAGTGCTGATGGCAAGGTGCTGGCCGTGCAGGTGAGCCGGGGCGGCCTCTGGGGTGTGGATCTGATCGAACTGCCGTAGCAGGTGCCCGGCGGGTGCCCGGCCCGATCCAAGAAACCGCCGCAAAATGACCAAAAAGATCCTGAGAGACGTGTGAGAATCACGCCCTTCATCACCGTGTGCTGAAGGCAGAACCCCTCGCATTCACAACCTGATCTCTCCGGCGAACGCCGGCCCAGGCCCGCCAACGCCCACCATCTCCTCGTCCGTCATGCATCTGCATCATCCCTTCCCTCTGCTGGCCGCGGCCTCGACCCTGGGTCTCCGGTGCCTTTCTGCTCCTCCCGTGCGGGCGGCCACCTTCACCAACCTCCAGTTCCTGAGCGGCGACACCGCGGGAACCGAAGTCCTGAACCTGGCAAGCCCCGGACAGATCCTGAGCGGCAACTCCCCGTTTCTCTACAACACCATCGACGACAACACGGGCACCAAGCTGGTGACCAGCAACGGCGACCTCGCCGACTTCACCCTGTCGGGCTTGAGCACCAGCGGGGCCCTCGGCGCGGCCCTCGGCGCGGCCCGGGTGGTGATCGGAGCCACTGGAAGCAGCAGCCCTTTCAGCCCGGTGTCCTCTGGCCGTGTGGGCGCACAGCAGAGCTTCACCGGTACGGTGAGCAGCAACAATCCCGGCACGGTGATCAGCAACAGCTTTCAGTTGTTGTTCAACTCCAATCTGGCGGTGACCGATGCCAGTTTCAACTTTTCCAGCCTCAACACCGCCGGGAGCTCTTGGGAGTATTCGGTGATTCAGTTGCTCAATGCCGCAGGAAATCCTTTCTCCACCCTGACGAATCCAGGATTCACCGTAGGGGCGGCCTCACAGCATGCAACGGCATCGAGCTTGCTGTTCCCTGGCGGCGGATTCACCGGCCAGGCGGGAGTTGGGAATTTCATCGCCGCACAAACAAAAACCGTGTCAGGGGTCGGAACAATTTCAACCAGCAGCGGTATGTCCGGTGACAACGACAATATATCTGGCTTTGATTATAATTTGGCCGGCCTATCTCCAGGAACCCAGATCGGGGGCATCCGCTGGACCACCTATTTTGAAGATGTGCGCGGGACGGGAAACAATGCGAGTAACTTTAGTTCCAGCCTGTTAGACTTCACAATTTCCGGCACGGTCACGCCCGTTCCTGCACCACTGCCTTTGCTCGGGGCCACTGCCGCCTTCTCGATGGCCCGCCGCATCCGCAAACGGGTGCGGCTCGCGGCCGGCTCCTGCGGCCCCCGCCCATCCCGTGCGTCAAGGCACTAAGCCGGCCCAGTGCAGGAAGGTGTCGCCGCTGAGGGCTTCGATCAGCAGCACCGCCGCGAAGCCGATCATGGCGAAACGGCCGTTCACGCGCTCGGCGTAGCGGCTCCAGCCGAAGGCAGGCACATCGGTCGTGGTGGCGCTTGTGGGAGATGGGTCGGCGGGATCTGCCGCTGGAGCAGTGGGTTGGTCGGTGGCGGGTTCCGGATCGGTGGGCATGGGACGTTCAGGTGCGGGTGAAGTCATAGCCGGTGGCTGGGAGCAGGCGCCAGCCGCCCTGGCCATCCAGCTGGAGCACGGTGTCGTGGAAGGCGGCGAGGGTGGGGCGATGGCCCACGCTCACAAAGGCCATCTCCCGCTCCACCAGCAGTTCGTAGAGGGCCCTCTCGGTGGTGATGTCAAGGGCGCTGGTGGCCTCATCGAGTACCACGAACCGGGGCGAGTTGAGCAGCAGCCGGGCGAAGGCCAGGCGCTGCTGCTCGCCGAGCGAGAGCACGCGGGGCCAGTCCTGCTTGATGTCCAGGTCGGGGTAGCGGTGCACCAGTTCGGGCAGGCGCACCTCCTCCAGCACATGGCGCAGCTGCTCGTCGCTGAAGCGATCGGGGGGCTGGGGATAGCAGAGTTGCTCCCGAAGGCTGCCCAGCAGCATGTAGGGCTTCTGGGGGATGAACATCAACTCGCCCACCGGCGGCCGCTGCACGCTGCCGGCAGCGGGAGGCCAGAGGCCACTCACCAAGCGCAGGAAGGAGGTCTTGCCGCAGCCCGAGGGCCCCACCACCAGCAGCCGCTGGTTGGCGGTCACCTCCAGGCTGAGGTCGCTCACCAGCAGGCGGTTGGTGCGGGGGGGCACCAGATTCACGTGGCTCACCAGGATCGATTCCGGCCGCACCGCCCCGGCGCCGGCGCCCATGGCACCCACGGCGGTGGCCTGCTCGGTGGCCACGAACTCGGCCATCTCGGCGCTGATCGACTCCACCTTGCCCTGGAAGCCCTCCAGGCGGCTGATCGAGGCGGAGAAGGCGGCCAGACGGTCGATGTTGTTGACGATGTAGCTGACCGAGAACAGCACTTGGGAGAAGGCGATGCTGGCCTGGCCGAAGACACCGAAATCCACCTCCTTGGCGAAGTAGATCGGCGCGATCACCAACCAGGGAAGGAAGCGGGAGAAATAGTCGTAGGAGCGCTGGATGACGCTGATCAACGCCTCCCAGATGATCAGGCGGTTGTAGTTGACGATCACGCCGTCAAGGCGCCGTTCGCCTTCCTTCTGCTCCTGGCGCTCGCCCCGATAAAAGGCAATCGATTCGGCATTGTCGCGGATGTGAACCAGGCCGTAGCGGAAATCGGCCTCCAGCTTGAGCTGCTGATAGTTCAGATTCACCAGCTTGCGGCTGGCGAATACGATCAGGGACGTGCCTCCCACCGAATAGCCCAGCAGCCACAGTGCCAGGGTCTGGTTGATGCTCCAGAGAACAATGATGAAGCTGAAGAAGGTGAGCAGGGCAGAGATGATCTCCACCGTCACGCTCAGGCTGGTGGCCGTGAAGCTGGCCGCGTCCTGGGAGATCCGCTGGTCCGGGTTGTCAATCCCCTCGACGCTTTCATCGTTGGGATTGAGAACGTAGTAGGCCCGGTTGGTGAGGTAGCGGCCCAGCATGCGGCCGCTGAGCCACTCCCGCCACAGCAGACCCAGCTTGGGAATCAGGTAGCTCTGGATGGCTCGGATCGGCAGAGCCAGCATCAGGCAGAAGGCGTAGATCGCGACGATCTTCCAGAACTCCTCCGCCTTGTACGCCACCAGGGCGTTCTCGATGTTCCGGGCGATGAAGCTGATCCCAACGTTGATGCCGTTGATCACCAGGATCAGCAGGGCGATGATGCCCAGCAGCAGCCAGGGCAGCCAGCGCCCCTGGCGCAACTTGGCCCGCAGGCTGATGAAGGCGCCCAGGCCGGCGGCGAACAGCACCATGATCACGATGCCGATCGGCCCGCTCCAGACCGCGGCCACCTGCTCGGGCACCCCGGGCAGGAAGCGGCTGCGCAGTTCGGGGATCCAGGCCCCGGCTGCGGCCACCACGCCGGTGAGCAGCAGCAGGGTGAAACCCAGCACCACCGCCAGCAGGGCCACCACCAGCAGCAGGAACTGGCCGCTGCCACCGCCGCCTTCGTCGAGGGGCAGGAAGTAGGGCTGGGCCAGGCGCTGCAGCTTGCCGAGCTGCTCGCGAAGGGCCTTCAGGGGGGTCATGGGCGTGGGCGGATCGCGCCATTCTCTCCGCCGGCCCCACCCGGCGGTGGCGGCCGTGTGAAGGCGGCCATCAGCCGGGCGGCCAGGCCAGCGGACGACCACCAATCACATGCACGTGCAGGTGAAAGACGGTCTGGCCGGCATCGGCACCGTTGTTGATCACGGTGCGCCAGCCGGTGAGCCCCTCCTGGCGGGCCACCCTGGCGGCCACCAGCAGCAGATGCCCCAGCAGCGCCTGGTGCTCCTCGCCCGCTGCGTTGAGATTCACCAGGGGTTCGCGCGGGATCACCAGCACATGCACCGGTGCCTGAGGGTTCACATCACGGAAGGCCAGGCAGAGGTCGTCGGCGTGGACCTGATCGCAGGGGATCTCACCGCGCAGGATGCGCCCGAAAATCGACTCGCCCGCTGGCGGGGTGCTGGAGGCCATGGCGCCACAGGGCGGGACAGGGCGGGAACCGATGAGGTGACCCTGGTTTCAAAACGATGTTGGCACGCTGCAACAGCGCCGCCCTGCTGGGGCTCGAGGCGGCGCCGGTGGTGGTGGAGGTTGACATTGCCCCGGGCCTGCCGGCCCTCCAACTGGTGGGCCTCTCCGACACGGCCGGCCGCGAATCCCGCGAGCGGGTGCGGGCGGCGCTGCGCAACAGCGGCTTCCGGCCGCCACTCACCCGGGTGATCGTGAGCCTGGCACCGGCCGACCTGCGCAAAGAGGGACCGGCCTTCGATCTGCCGATTGCCCTGGGCGTGCTGCTGGCCAGCGGCCAGCTCGATCCCCAGCGGCTGGTTGGCGTGTGGAGCACTGGCGAGCTGGGCCTCGATGGCAGCCTGCGGCCGGTGCGCGGGGCGCTGGCCCTGGCCCTGGCGGCCAGGCAGGCCGGCGCCCGTGCGCTGGTGGTGCCGGCCGCCAACGGCGCCGAGGCCTTCCTGGTGAAGGGGCTCACGGTGTGGCCAGCCGAAACGCTGCAGCAGGTGGGCCAGCTGTTGGTGGATCCAGCCCTGGCCACCCCCTGCCGGCCAGCTGCCAGCAGGCCACCAGCCGCAGGCGAGGGGGCGGCGGCGGATCTGGCCGATGTGCGTGGGCAGCACCACGGCCGTCGGGCGCTGGAGATCGCGGCAGCGGGGCACCATCACCTGCTGCTGGTGGGCCCCCCGGGCAGCGGCAAGACGATGCTGGCCCGCCGCCTGGCGGGCCTGCTGCCGCCGCTGCCGCCGGAGGAAGCACTTGAGCTCACCCAGGTGGTATCCGTGGCGGGCCTGCTGAACGGCGATGCGGGCCTGATCCGCCAGCGGCCCTTCCGGGCGCCCCACCACAGCTGTACCGCCACGGCCCTGGTGGGAGGGGGGGCGCTGCCGCGGCCGGGCGAACTTTCGCTGGCCCACCACGGCGTGCTGTTTCTCGACGAACTGGCTGAGTTCCAGCGCGCGGTACTCGATCAGCTGCGGGAGCCACTGGAGGAGGGAGAGGTATGGATCAGCCGCCAACGCCAGCGCACCCGCTTCCCCTGCCGGGTGGCGCTGGTGGCGGCCACCAATCCCTGTCCGTGCGGCTGGTTCGGCGATCCGCTGCGCAGCTGTCAGTGCCCGGAAGGGGTGCGCCAGCGCTACTGGTCGCGCCTGTCGGGGCCGCTGCTTGATCGCATCGATCTTCAGGTGGTGATGCGGCGCCTGGAGGCGGATGAGCTGGTGGGGCTGCCCTCGGCCAGCGCCGGGGGGGGCGGCAGCAGCGGTCCGCCCAGCAGCAAGGAAGTGGCGGAGCGGGTGCGGCAGGCCCGCGAGCGGATGGTGCGACGCAATCCCGCAGGCAAACCAAACAGCGCCTTGACCGGTGAAGCCCTGCGGCAGCATCTGGCGTTGTCAGCGGCGGCGCTGGAGCGCTGGCGCGGCGCCATCCGGCAACGGCGGCTCTCCGCCCGTTCAGCCGAACGGCTGGTGCGTGTGGCCCGCACGATCGCCGATCTCGAAGGCAGCACTGACGTGCTGACCTCCCATCTGGCCGAAGCCCTCACCTATCGCTCCTTTGATCAGCTGCAGGGCGACGCCGACCAGCTGCTGAATGGGGCCATCCAGCCGATCCGGGGGCCAACCAGCTGATCGATGGGCCAACCGGCTGAACTGTGGCCAACTGGCTGATCTGTGGGCCCGGGCGTGTGCTGCATGGGGCCTGACGACCATCTAGTCAAGCAAGCGGCCTGGCTTGTTGATCGCACAAAGACCCCGCTGAACCTGCGTTCAACGGGGTTTGGTCAGTGCGTTACGGCGATGCGGCGGCGGGGAGGGTTCCGCGCAGCCGACTGAATCAGCGGCGGCGGCGGCGCTGCTGGGCCTTTCGCTTGTACTTCTCGGTGGGGGTTTCGTGGTGACGCAGGCGCTTGAGGTCGGCAAAGATCCCTGCCTTGGACACCTGACGCTTGAACCGGCGCAGCGCCGATTCAATGCCTTCATTTTCGCCGACGGTGACCTGGGTCATGAACCACGCAGTGGGGCTGGAGATTGCTCAATGTAGCAACTGCCTCTGGCCGGCCCTCATCAAGGGCGCGGCGTTGTTGTCGATGTCGGCGGAACCAAAGCAGGACCAGCCGTCGGAGCAGCAGTGGCAGCGGGCGCTGAACCGTTAGGCGCTGCAGCACCTGCTGGTGCTGGGGTAGCCGGGGGTTTGGCTGCGGGCGCCGTGGTGGGAGGTGTTCTTGTACCGGGAGCGGTCGTGCTCTGAGGAGCATCGCTGCCGGGGACATCGGCAGCGGGAGACGTGCTGCCGGGAGCAGGAACTCCGGCAGGAGCTGCGGCAGGAGCTGCGGTGGATGCGCCAGGCCACTCGGCGCGATAGATGTACAGATGGCCGAGGGCGCGAGTGCCGAACTGACGGCGCATCAGCCTCCACCCCGGTTTGGGGGTGAACTGAAGGAAGCCTGCACCCTGGCCGTTGGTGCGGGCGAGGATCATCTCTGGGCCTGTTTTGCCGCGATGCGGAGTGGCCAGCAGGATGTTGTCGTTGCCGCTGCGCACGACACTGATCCGATACACAGTGCCTAAATCGGTTTCACCGACCCGCAGGGAATAGCCGTTGGCATCGATGTAACGGGTGCAGATGCCGGTGAAATCAAAGGTGCCCAACAAAGGGTCGACGCGGGCCGGATTGGCACCGGACACGGCGAAGCAGGGGCGGCGGTCGGTGATCTGCTCATAAATGTTGAGTTGGGCGCGGGTGCCGTCGCCGATCGGTGCGGCCACCAGCACAAAACGCTCCTGGGCCACCTCGCGGGCGCCGAACAGAGCCGCCTGCGCGTGAGGAGGAACAAGGGAACCGCCCATCGCCAGAACGCCGAACGCAGAAAGGAACGGCAGGGCGCGGTTCGGCTGGAGATGTCGCATCGAAGAAAGCCCAGCGGCAGGGAGGTGCCGATGGTAGAAGTGAAGCCCGAGCGTGCCAGCCCCCCTTAGGCCGGCTTGTTGAGACGAATTGCAACCAGCAGGCTGATGACCGTGCCCGGCAGGCACGCCGCCAGGATCAGCCGGGTGGCGGTGACCCCGAGATCGGGATCGCCGTAAGAAAGCTCAAATACAGAGCCAGTGGCCGCGATACCCAGCAGGCAGGCCAGCGCCAGGAACACCCCGGCAAACGGTTTCATCGGCATCGGGCGTCAGCGCAGGGTGTGGACGGCGGTGCGCTCGAACCCATGCTCCTTGAGCCCGTCGTTGAGGCTCAGTTCGTCGGTGACGCGATCCACGAACAGCACGCCATGGAGATGGTCCATCTCATGGAGCAGGCAACGGGCCAGCAGGCCATCGGCCTTGATCCGGCGCGGCCGGCCGTGTTCGTCGCGGAAGCTGATGTCGGCGGTGGTGGGGCGAACCACCTGGAGATACACGCCGGGAATGCTCAGGCAACCTTCTTCGTAGGTGGTTAGCGAGCCGCTGGTGGCGACAACCTCAGGATTGATGAACACCTGCGGCGGGGTGGCAGGGTTCTCGGGATCCAGATCGATCACAACAAGCTGCTTGTGCACGCCCACCTGAGGAGCGGCCAGACCGATGCCATGGGCGGCGTACATGCTGCGGAGCATGTCGCGGGCGAGATCCCGCACCGCTTCATCCACCTTGCTGATGCGTTTGGCCGGCTGACGCAGCGCGGCATCGCCGAGAGTGTGGATGGTGAGCGGGGGGTGATCCACCACCTCTTTGGGGACGTGAACTCCACGGCTGGTGAGCTCCGCTTGGCGGGCCATTTTGGCGAAGCTGCTGGCCAAGGCGTCACCTGAAACGATTGATGGATTCTAGAAGATGCGCGTGGGAGGGAACTGGAGCCAAGCCGAGCCCGCAGCGTTGCCGGCCCGGGTAGCGGTGGAGGCCGCGCCCACGCTCAAAGAGCCGCTGCTGCATGGCCAGGAGCTGTTTTGGCTGGAGCAACGGCCCCTTGAACAGGGCCGCATCACGCTGCTGTGGCGCCCGCGGCCCGGCGGACCCAGCCAGGAGCTCACCCCAGCCCCCTGGAACCTGCGCAGCCGGGTGCACACCTATGGCGGCGGCGTGTTTGCGGTGGGAAGCGTTGGCGGCAACACCACGGTGGTGTTCGTCAACGATGGCGACCGCTGCCTGTGGGCGCTGGAGTGGCCGCCGCTGCCGGAGCCACCGCTGCAGCCACCGTTGCCGGAGCCGCGGCGGCTCACCGCGCCAGCGGCCCGGGCCTTCGCCGACGGCCTGATCGACGGCCCGCGCCAGCGCTGGATCGGCGTGATGGAACGCGATGGCATCGATCAACTGGTGGCCGTGCCGCTGGCGGGCGGGGAGCCCGCGCTCGTGCACCAGCCCGCCGATTTCTGCGGCAGCGCCGTGCTCAGCCACCACGGCAGCCACCTGGCCTGGGTGGAATGGCAGCAACCGTTCATGCCCTGGGAACGCAGCCAGCTATGGCTGGGCCGCTTTGAGGCCAGCGGGGTGCTGCGCGACTGCCGGCCGCTGGCCGGGGGCGCGGCCACCGGGCCGGCCGCCGCCAAGGTGTCGGTGGTGCAACCGCTCTGGCTGCCGACTGGCGACCTGATGGTGGCCACGGACCGCAGCGGCTGGTGGAACCTGGAGCGCCTCGCGGCGGCCGAGCAGCTGCCGGCGGCCGCGGCGGCGGTGGAACCCTTGGTGGGGGCCGGGCCGCTGCCCCTAACGCTGGAGGCCCCGGGCGCCCCCAGCGCCTTGAACTGGCAGCCGCTGGTGCCGATGGAGGCGGAATTCGCTCTGCCGGCCTGGGTGTACGGGCGGCGCACCACTGGCTGGGATGGCCAGCAACTGGTGGCGGCTGCCTGCCTGGCCGGCCGCTGGCAGCTCGGCACCATCGCCCTGCCCAAACCCGGCGACGCCGAAGGCCGCTGGCAGCCGCTCGCCCAACCCTTCGATGCACTGGATGGCCTGTGTGCCGGCGACAGCCGGGTGGTGGCCGTGGCTGCAAACGCCACCACCCCGATGGGCCTGCTGGATGTCGATCTGCGCGATGGCGGCTGGAGCCACACCCCGGCGGGCGGCGATGGCGAAGCAGGAGCTCCGGCGGGCGGCAGCGGAGCAGCAGGAGCCCCGGCGAGGGCCGCACCTCTGCCGGCGGCAGCGATCAGCACGCCGCAGGCCCTCTGGTTCGAAGGGCACGGCGGCCTGCCCACCCACGCTTGGTATTACCCGCCGATCGGCGGCGCCCACCCGTTGGCCCCCCTGCTTGTGAAGAGTCACAGCGGGCCCACCGCCATGGCCAGCACGGGCCTGAATCTGGCGGTTCAGTTCTGGACCAGCCGCGGCTGGGGCGTGGTGGACGTGAACTACGGCGGGTCCACAGGCTTCGGCAGGGCCTACCGCGACCGGCTCGCCGGCCAATGGGGTGTGGTGGACGTGAGCGACTGCGCCGCCGCGGCCACCGCGCTGGTGGCCACAGGTGCGGCGAGTCCGGAGCGCCTGGCGATTGAGGGCGGCAGCGCCGGTGGCTTCACCACCCTGGCGGCGCTCTGCTTCACGGACGTATTCCGCGCCGGGGCCTGCCGCTACGGCGTGGCCGATCTGGCGGCGCTGGCGGGCAGCACCCATCGCTTCGAGGCTGGCTACCTCGAAGGGCTGGTGGGCCCCTGGCCGGCGGCGCAGGCGCTCTACGCGCAGCGCTCGCCGCTGCACCATGCCGGCCGGATGCGCTGCCCAGTGATCTTTTTCCAGGGCCTCGACGACGAGGTGGTGCCGCCGGAGCAGACCGACGCCATGGCTGCGGCCCTGGCGGCCAACGGCCTGGCGGTGGAGGTGCACCGCTTCGCCGGTGAGGGCCACGGCTTTCGTCGCCCGGAGGTGCGCATTGAGGTGCTTGAGGCCACCGAGGCCTTCTTCCGCCGGCAGTTCGGCCTGTGAGGCTTCCGGACGCTGCGGAATCGCTGCTGCAGGGCTGGCACTGGCCGCTGTTGGCGCTGGTGGTGCTGATCGCGCTGCTGCTGCTGGGGCGCCTGATCGGCACCCGGCTGGGCATGAAACGCTGGGGCCTGCCGGAGGCACTGCTGGCTGGCGGCCTCGGGCTGCTGGTGGCCCCGGCAGGGCTGCTGCCGCTGGTGCCGCAGCCGGTGATCGACCTCTGGAACCAGCTGCCGCTGCCGCTGCTGACGCTGGTGTTCGCCAGCCTGCTGCTGGGCAAGCCGTTGCCGCAGCTGGGCGGGCTGTGGCGGCCGCTCTCCGGGCAGGTGCTGCTGGCCCTCACGCTCGCCTTCGGCCAGTTCCTGGTGGGCGGGCTGGCGGTGCTGCTGGTGCTGCAGCCGCTGCTGGGCACGAGTCCGGTGATGGCGCTGCTGATCGAGGTGGCCTACGAGGGAGGGCATGGCTCGGCAGCGGCGATGGGCCCCACCTACGAACGGCTGGGGCTGGAAGGCGGCCAGGCCCTGGGGCTGGCGATGGCCACCGTGGGGCTGCTGGCCTCCACCGTGGTGGGCGGCCTGGTGGTGGTGCTGGCGCGGGCAAGGTCCTGGCTCAGCTTCGGCGCGGGAATTCCGTTGCAGCAGGCGATGGAGATCGTGGTGGAGCAGACCCCACCGCTGGAGGCGATCCCCGCCGACCAACCCCTGGAAGAAGGCACCTTGGAGCTGCCGGCCCGGTGGCGGCAAGGAGCCGACTGGGCGGTGAACATGGCCCTGGCCGGCATCGCGGTGGTGATCGGGTGCGGCCTGCTGGCAGCGCTGCGCTGGGGCGCCGATCGCAGCGGAGGGATGTTCGCCATGGTGATCGACGCGTTGCCGGTGTTCCCGCTGGCGCTGTTGGGATCGCTGCTGGTGCGGCTGGCCCTGGAGAAAAGCGGCCAGGAGCGCTGGGTGTCCACGCCGATCCAGAGCCAGACCGGTACGCTGGCGGCGGATCTGCTGATCACAGCGGCCACGGCCTGCCTCGACCTGCGGCTGCTGGCCGCCGACTGGCTGCCGCTGACAGTGCTGGCGTTGGCGGGCCTGCTGTGGAACCTGGCGGTGGTGCTGCTGCTGGCGCCGCGGGTCCTGCCGGCCGACTGGTTTGAACGCGCGATTCTGGAATTCGGCCAGGCCACCGGCGTGGCCGCCAGCGGTCTGCTGCTGCTGCGCATGGCCGACCCCGACGACCGCAGCGAAGCAGTGACGGCCTTTTCGATCAAGCAGTTGCTGCTGCAGCCCCTGCTGGCCGGCGGCGTGATCACCGTGGTCGCCCCGCTGGTGGTGGTGGGCTGGGGGTTACCGGCCTGGACCGCCCTTTGCCTGGTGCTGGTGCTGCTGTGGATTGCTCTGGGGCTGTTGCTGGCGCGGCAGGCGAAGGCCAGCTGAC
>ERZ888423.1496-NODE-1496-length-19943-cov-8.246832_pt1 | contig 19943 bp, 19 predicted proteins | sample MGYA00520523_ERZ888423 | MGnify/ENA primary metagenome ERZ888423 (study PRJEB32303, sample SAMEA104408611) | aquatic metagenome | biome: Brackish water; feature: Pelagic; material: water | place: Baltic Sea | collected 2014-06-08T10:24:00 | depth 30,27 m ...
CTTAACTGTTTGTCAGTCAAATTAGGTTTGTAGTCCCCACATTCATCACTAAAACAGAAATAGGTGTCAGCCATTTAGTATAAATTCTGTTGATTGTTGTCGTCTTTAAAATGTGCCATAACTAGTTATAAATTACATTTTATTGCGGTTATTCGGAAACTGTGTCCTACCAAAGGAAAGTTCATCTAAGCTTTTTTCGGGAATCCGAAATCGACTTACCATCAAATCAAGTGGACTCACCACATCGCTAATGTTATGGCTGCTAACATGGGTATATATCATCGTAGTTTCAGGTTTACTATGTCCCAACAGTTCCTGGATATAACGTATCCCAGTCCCACTTTCCATTAAATGGGTAGCATAACTATGCCTTAGCGTATGAGGTGTAACCGGCTTCGTTATAGATGCTAATTTACAACTTTGTCTTAAAACTGCACGAATACTACTTGCGGTATAACGCCCTCCCTTTTGGCCCTCCAAAAAATACTGTCTTGGGCCATAAGAATGATAATAGGTTTTTAGCATTGGAATCAAACTTTCAGCCAATTGTACATAACGATCCTTACCACCCTTACCGCTTTGGACATAGATCATTCGTCGATCGAAATCGAATGACCGCAACTCCAAATTTAAAAGCTCCCCAACCCGCAATCCGGAACTATACAATAACGCAAAGGCCACTTTATGTTTTAGATTCTTGGTGACTTGTAAAATATGTTTTACCTCCTCCATACTCAATACAACGGGCAGCTTTCGCTGCTTTTGCGGTCTCTCCAAAACATCGGGATCAATAGCACAGTTCGGATAAAAAAACGCAAAATGCCTTAAGGCACTCACCAACTGTCTATGAGTGCTTATCGAGTAACACTTTTGTCGCACAACCCATTCGACAAACAGACGTACGCTCTCAGCAGACAATAATTCAGGGTTTACATTATTATGAAAACGTAGAAAATTCCGAACAAACATAAGGTAAACTTTGAGAGTACTGGTGCTGTATCGCTTTCCAAGCAGGTAATTTTCAAAATTGCGCATCAATTCCTCTTTATCTCTGGGTAAAATCTTATTGTTTTTAGAAATTTTGGCATTATCAATAGTCTTCAAAGTATTATTAAAAACAACCTTTATGTAATCTTTACGCATAAGATAGGCCTCTAATTGATTTTGAAGATTATGACTAAATGGTACGCAGAAACTGCGATTGGATTGACTCCATTTCATACCGGGGAACCGTTTGACATATTCTTTGACTTGAAAGTCGTAAGGAAAACTGAGGAAAAGAAAATCAACTCCGCGAATATTTCGCCGCTCAAAACTGACATGAATATTTTTCATGATTTATAATTTTCGAGGGGAGCTCGTATAAAAATATAAAAAATAATCACCGTCACACTTTAATCTAACCCAAACTATTATTAAAGCACAAAATGCTGCCCTTGCTTTGCGATATTGAAGCCCGCTTGCTTTACACGGTTTGCCGCCCCACTATCCGCATTGAGCACGGGGTTAGTATGGTTAAAGTGGATGAAATAGACCTTGTTGCGATCTGACATTTCGAGGCGTTCAAATAATTCCAAACTCTCGACTATAAATGGGTGTGGCACTGAACTCATGTCCCTATTTTTCAGCTCTTGTCCGTCGTAAAAGGTCGCGTCTAAAAATGCGTAATCCACTTGCTTTATAAGTGCCAATATAGACTGATTCCATCGGTCCCATTTGTCAATATCCGGTATAAACAAGGCCGTCTTTTCGGGACCAATAATTTGATACCCCACGGTTTCAGAGTATTCATCACGATGCGGGACCAATAAGGGAACCACCGATATATTTGAAGTCAACTGCAGGGTATCGTTGTGCGTCATAGAACGCAATTCTATATTGTGATTGTTTACCAATTGACTCCAAGGACCATTGTTATTTAAAAATTCAGCCATTCTGGGCATGGCGTACACAGGAATCTCCTTGGCATTATAAGCCTCTTTTCCTAAATAGGACAACCCCAAGTAGTGGCCCATGTGCGCATGGGTTAAAAAAATACCGCCGAGGGTATTCAGCACCATCTCGGGAAAAATTCCGCTAAATGTGCGCCACTGAGCGACAAAATCTGGCGTTGCCTCGATCATATAGCCTTTGGTATGTTCGCGATCAAAAAGCCCGAGCGATACAACGCGATAATCAACATCGCTCGGAATAGAACCTGCCACACAACAACTTTTTTGACAACCCAAATGAGGGCGTCCGCCGTCTTGCATCACCCCAAGTACAGAAAGGACAACTTTAGCCTTTGGATCAGGGGTTTCCAGTGTGTGTGCAGAAGACTCGAGCGTCTTACTAGGAGTATCCTCGGCTTCCCGATCAATAGTTACATCAGATTGTCGTAAATCAGAAACGCCAACAGTATTATTACAAGCCGAAAATAGCCAGAACAATAAAAATCCTTTGATAAGGTTGCCTCTCATGAAACAGATGTTTAGCGGATTACGACAAAATGTCGACTAACTCCTGCAAAGTCACAGACTTTTGCTGACCGTCACTCAGGTTTTTTAAGGTATAACGCTGGTTATTTATCTCATCGGTTCCGGCCAAAACCACATAGGGGATACCTCTTTTATCAGCATAAGTCATTTGCTTGCCCATTTTTGCCGGGTCTGGATAAAGCTCAGCGGCAATGCCTCGATCGCGTAATTGACTCACCGCCTGAGTGGCGTAAAGGGCTTCATTATCACCAAAATTAATGAACAGAACCTGGGTCGATGCGGCAACATGGTCCGGAAATAGGTTAAGCTCCTCGAGAACCATATAAATACGATCTAGACCAAATGAAATGCCGATTCCACTCATGTCTTTTAGACCAAAGATCCCCGTCAAATCATCATAGCGTCCGCCGCCTCCGATACTGCCCAAGTTTATCCCTTCGGGCGCAGAAACCTCGAAAATAGCCCCGGTGTAATAATTCAGTCCACGCGCCAGGGTCAAATTTATTTTAACCAAGGCTGAGTTCAACGGTAAAGCTTCGAGGGCTTTAATAACAAATCTAAGCTCGGAAAGCCCGAGAAGTCCCACCTCAGAAGTTTCCAGCAAGGCCTCTAAGGCTGCCAGTTGTTCCGCATTGCTCGAATAAGTTTCAAAAAGCGGTGCCAAGCGTTCAATCGCCAGAGGGCTAATGCCTTTTTGACGCATTTCCTCTTCGACTTTTTCACGTCCAATTTTATCGAGTTTATCTAAAGCCACAGTAAAGTCAATGAGCTGGTCAGCGGCACCAATAACTTCGGCGATTCCCGAGAGTATTTTGCGATTGTTTAAGTGCACGGTCACCCCCTTGAGCCCGAGGGCATCAAATGCGCGATCATAGAGCTGAATAAGTTCTACTTCTTGCCAAAGTGATTTACTCCCCACGACATCGGCATCACACTGGTAAAATTCGCGGAACCTTCCTTTTTGCGGACGATCTGCACGCCAAACAGGCTGTATTTGATAACGCTTAAACGGAAAATTAAGCTCATTTTGGTGCTGCACCACATAACGTGCAAAAGGCACGGTTAAGTCATAGCGCAATGCTTTTTCAGAAATTTGACCGGTCAGTTTTGCACTGTCGCGCTGATCTAAATGACTTTGATCGGCTTTAGCCAAAAAATCACCACTGTTTAAAATTTTAAAGATCAAACGATCCCCTTCTTCCCCATACTTGCCCATTAAGGTTTCTGAATTCTCAAAACTCGGTGTTTCTATAGGTTGAAAACCAAAGGTTTCAAAACTCCTGCGCAGCGTATTGATGATGTAGGTCCTTTTGGCCACTACTTCGGGTGAAAAATCTCTAGTTCCTTTGGGTAAAGACGGTTTTTGTGCCACTTTTTCTCAGTATTTCCGTGAAATACAAATATCTTAAAATAGATGGATTTCTCGGGTTAGAATAATAGAGAATTCCCTCAATTAATAAAGATGGGCCAAAAGATTTCGATAAATTTGTAGGAATCAATTTTCTCAATAGATGCTTGGATTATTCAAAGAAAATATTCTCATTGCCTTAGACTCGATCAAAACCCAATTGCTCAGAACAGTACTGACCATTGTTATTATCGGCATCGGGATATGGTCTTTAGTGGGAATCTTGAGTGCTGTAGACGCTTTGGAACATTCTATTTCGGGAAACTTTGCGAGCATGGGCGCCAATACCTTTAATTTGCAGCGGTATGCGTTTGCCACGAACGCGCGCGATGGCGGGGAGCGCAAAAAAATCAATCCCATTATCGACTATAATCAAATTCGGGCCTTTAATGAGCGATACGATTTTCCGGGCACCCAAACCTCTATTTCCTTTCTAGGCACAGGAACTGCTGAAGTAAAATACAATAATATTAAAACAGACCCAGAAGTCAGTGTTTTTGGGGTTAATGAGCATTATTTGGCCAATACCGGCACCAAAATAGATCGCGGGCGGGCCTTTAATTTCTTTGATATCCAAAACAATAATCACGTCTGTATGGTCGGCGCGGATTTCCTGAAGAAAATGTTTAAAGATGAAGATCCCATTAATAAGACCATAAGCATTCGCGGGTCAAAATTTAAGATTATCGGACTACTGGCTTCCAAGGGCTCTTCATTTGGAAATAATCAAGATCTACGGGTATTAATCCCAATACAATTGGCCCGAAGTATTTTTACTCAGCCCAACATCAATTATACCATTAGTGTTATGGTCAACCAAAAGGAAACCCTTAAAGAAGCAGAAAGTGCTGCTTTAGTGGCCTTTAGAAATATTCGAGGGCTTTCTCCTTTGGAAGAAGATAATTTTGCAATTGAACGAAGTGAAGATCTCATCAATCGCGTGGCCAGCATCACGGGCGTTCTAGAAACTGCAGCATGGATCATCAGCATTATAACTATTTTGGGTTCGTCTATAGCCTTAATGAACATCATGCTGGTCTCCGTCACAGACCGAACCCGTGAGATTGGGGTACGAAAAGCCATGGGCGCTAAAAAACGAACCATTTTGACGCAGTTTTTTATTGAAACCATTGTTATCGGGCAGATCGGGTGTCTTTTGGGTATTGTTTTGGGTATTGGCACTGGCCTAATTTTTGCCACAGTCGCTGACTTTGAGTATGCCCTTCCCTGGGGCGCCATGTTTGCTGCGGTCCTTATATCCTTTGTCGTCGCCATTATCGCTGGATCTTACCCTGCCTCTAAGGCGGCACAACTCGACCCTATAGAAAGTCTGCGTTACGAGTAATTCTTTGGGATTAAAGCCTCCAAACGCTGGGCAACGTCGCTACTGGATAAAACCCCGCCTTGCTCGATTAAAGCAAACAAGACTTGAGTGCGCTGCTTGTCATAAGGCTTTTGTTCCCGATAAAAAGACACAGTGTCTTCCTGCCAATGCTCAGACAACCATTGCCACGCCTCTGGGGTATTAAAATCTAAATCGGTTGCCGTCTTGACCCCCAAAAGGGTGATAGACATCTGTCCAGCGTGGAACGCAAAAACCCTTCCGGAAGAATAGTGGTTGATATAGCACGTCTTGCGTAAACTTTCTTCCCAAACCAAATCGCTAAAGGCATCCAATTGCTGATCTACCTGAGCTGCATTGTTTTGTTTTATGGACTGCCATTGTTTTTGATCGATAGACTGACTGGCCAAAAATTGAGCAAATTCAACACTGAGGATTTCAAATTGTTCTTTGGTAAGTCTCCGGTATTTCATAAATGTGGTGCGATAAAAAAACCCTCCATAGAATCTATAGAGGGCTTTTAATATTTCAAGTCAAAATTATTTGACTGATGATTAAATCATGAAGCTTAGATTATTTAGCCTCAGCGATAACATCAAAACTAAAATCAGCAATGACATCACGGTGAAAACGAATTTTAGCTTCGTATTTTCCAAGACGTTTTACTAAACCACCCTGAACAGTGATGAATTTCTTGTCTAAGTTGATTTTGTTTACTGCCAAAGCCTCTGCCAAATCAGCATTACTTACAGAACCAAATAACTTATCTCCCTCACCAACTTTTGCAGCAATTTTGACTTCCAGTCCATTAAGTTTCGCTGCTTCAGCTTTGGCATCATCAACTAACTTTTGCTCCTTGTGGGCACGTTGCTTTAAGGTCTCAGCGAGCACCTTCTTTGCAGAAGGAGTTGCCAATACAGCAAGGCCTTGAGGAATCAAATAATTTCTTCCGTATCCGTTTTTAACCGATACAATATCGTCTGTGAATCCAAGATTCTCAACGTCTTTTTTAAGTATTATTTCCATTTCCTTGCTCTATTTATTTTAACATATCGGCCACATATGGCATCAGGGCCAAATGACGTGCTCTCTTGATGGCTACAGCGACTTTACGTTGGTACTTCAATGAAGTTCCTGTCAAACGACGTGGTAAAATCTTTCCTTGCTCGTTTACAAACTTCAACAAGAAGTCTGGATCTTTGTAGTCTATATATTTAATGCCTGATTTTTTGAATCGGCAGTATTTCTTGGCTTTAGAGGTCTCGATATTCAGCGGGGTGAGATATCTGATTTCTCCGTCTTTTTTGCCTTTTGCTTGTTGCTCTATTGATGACATAGCTTATGCGTTTTGTTTGTTTCTAGTTCTTCTTTTCTCTGCCCAAGCCACAGCGTGCTTATCGAGTTTAACAGTGAGGTAGCGCATGATGCGTTCGTCACGACGGAATTCAACTTCTAAATCGTTGATGGGTTCTCCATCACAAGTGAATTCAAATAAGTGATAAAAACCACTTTTTTTGTGTTGGATTGGATAAGCCAGCTTTTTCAAGCCCCAATCTTCTTTGGCGATCATCTTTGCACCTTTAGAAACAAGAAAACTTTCAAATTTCTTAACTGTTTCCTTTATCTGCTCTTCAGATAAAACGGGATTCAAGATGAAAACAGTTTCGTAATGAGTCATAATATATTGATTTAATTCCCAGCACCTTGCTGAGAGCGTGCAAAAATAAGGCATTATTTGGAAACTACAAAGCCTAAAGACTAAGGTTTTTTTGTGCGCTGATGTGGGTACACTTGTCTAGAAATGAATTACCTAAATCGTCAATAAGGCCCCCTAGGGTCTTGATTCATCAAATGCCATTTTTTGCCATGATCGAGCTCAATTTATAAGGCCAAAATTATCGACGGGAGCCCCTGATTAAGATAAAAACTCAGTTTAATGGTTCATTTTATCAGATTAAAGCCCATCAAAACTTGTGCAACTATTTTTAATTGACTAATATTGTTTGTCCTAAAACCTCACCTTATTATGGATCAAACCACGTTGAATTGTGCTGTTGTTGATGACTCGACCCTACAGCGACTTTCCATAGTAAAACTGATCAATGAACATCCTTCTTTAAAGCTTGCTGCGCAATACAATAGCGCCGAGGAGGCCAAGGAGGGATTGACTTCACAACAAATTGATTTGGTCTTTCTTGATATTGAAATGCCAAGAGTCTCGGGGTTCGATCTTCTCGATGACATGACACAAAAGCCGCAAATTATCTTTGTGACGGGTAAAACCAAATATGCCTTTAAAGCTTTTGACTACGACGCCATTGATTATTTGCGTAAACCCATTGCAAAAGATCGTTTTTTAAACGCCGTTCATAAAGCCATCGTCAACTATAAATTGCGCAATGAAGAAGGATTTGACGACGAGGATTTTATTTTTGTCAAGAGCAACCTCAAAAAACGTAAAGTCTTCTTGAGTGAACTTAAATACGTTGAAGCATTAGGGGATTATGTAAAGCTTGTCACAGAACATGACTCATTGGTGGTCCTCTCTACCATGAAAGCCTTCGAACAAATACTCCCTGCGGATCGTTTTCTGCGTATTCACAAATCGTATATCGTTAATTTAGATAAGGTTCAACGCTACAACAGCAAACAAATAGAGCTTGAAAAACAAAGTCTTCCCTTAAGCCGAAATCGTAAAACTGATTTGGTTGCCGCTTTGGCCGCCGCCGCGGGTAAATCTTAGTTTTTAATTCACAGGATCTACGTCAAAAGACACGCTAACGCGCGCAAATTCTTTTTGGGCGATAAAACGTTGCCATACTTTGGTCACAAAACCCTTTGTTTTAGATAAGGATTGTTGTTGCGGCACTTTAATTAAGAGCTGTTGGATGTACTGATTTCTTATTCTCGAGACGGGCGGTGCGACCGGTCCCAAAACCAAGGATCCCATCTTTTGCTCGATTACTTTAAATAACCATGTAGCCGCCGCTTGACTGAGTTTCAAATCTCGATGCTTAATCGTCACGCGGATGAGCTTACAAAATGGCGGATATTGAAATTGCTCCCTCTGCTGACTTTGTTGGTCATACATGGCTTTGTAATCTCCGGCCACGACCTGCTGGAGCAATTGGTGTCCCGGAGTATATGTTTGAATGATCACTCGTCCCTGAATACCACGTCGACCCGCACGACCGCTTACTTGAGACATGAGTTGGTAGGCCCGCTCCTGAGCGCGAAAATCAGGAAAATTCATCAATTGGTCCGCGTTGAGGATGCCCACTAAAGACACGCGGTCAAAATCCAGACCTTTGGCCAGCATTTGGGTTCCGATGAGTATGTCAATTTCACCTTGATTCATGCGCTCAATGAGCTGAGTAAAGGCATGCTTCCCTTTGGTGGTGTCTTGATCCATTCGGGCCAATCGAGCCGCTGGAAATAAGCTTTGTAAATTAAGTTCAATTTGTTGCGTTCCCAAGCCGATTCGGTCCAGCTGAGGGCCTGCGCAGGCCATACAGGCATGAGGTACCCCCTGTTGATGACCACAATAATGACATCGCAATACCTCTTGATGACTGTGATAGGTTAAACTCACGTCACAATCGGGGCATTGCGGAATATGCCCACAGGTTAAACATTCAATCATGGCCGAGAACCCACGTCGGTTTTGAAATAAAACAACCTGCTCTTTGCGAGACAAAGTCTCCTCTATGGCCGTAATCAAGGGCGCACTAAAATGTTGTCGCATCAATTTCTTGCGATATTGCTCAGCCAAATCAACTAACTCTATAGTGGGCAGCGTGGCTCCTCCAAAGCGCTCATTCAAAGAAACCAATCCAAATTTATTCTGCTGCGCATTATAGTAAGTTTCTAAGGAAGGTGTGGCAGAGCCTAAAAGAACTTTTGCGCTATTTAAGTGCGCCAGCATAATCGCTGCATCTCTACCGTGATAACGCGGTGCAGGACTGTGTTGTTTCAATGAGGGCTCGTGGGATTCATCAAGAACAACCAAGCCCAAATCTTTAAAAGGCAGGAATACTGCAGAGCGCGCCCCAACCACAATGTGAACCGAGGGATCTCCTTTTTTTACTTTCTGGAAAAGCTCAACGCGCTCTGCCGGGGTTTGACGCGAGTGATACACCCCAACTTGAGGTCCGTAAAATCGCTGTAATCGCCTGATTAATTGGGTGGTTAAGGCAATTTCTGGCACGATAAACAAGACTTGCTTTCCGCCCGCTATGAATCGTTGCATCAAATGCATGTACACCCGAGTTTTTCCGCTCGATGTAATGCCGTGCAACAAACAGACATTGCCCTGATCAAAGTAAGTATTGACTTGATTAAAGGCTTGTTTCTGAGCGGGGGACAATTCCGAAAGAACCTCTGTGGGGCCCTCGTGCGGCAAAAGGCGATCTAAGGCGTGTTCCTGGGCAAGCACCCACTGTTTATCGATTAACGCGTTTAATGCACTCGACGTCGCTTGAACTGCCTTAAGTAATTGGGTTTGCTGAATCTCTTCCTCATATGGTTTAGAAAGTAAATAAAGCATTAATTCGCGTTGTTTCGGTGCCCGATTCAGTCCCTCCAAAATAAGTTTTAAACTAGATTCACCTAAAGTATCGGGATTAAGACGCACAAAACGTCGCATAAGGGGTTTGTACTTATCGTCCAATTGCTCTTGAACTTCAATCAAACCACGATCAATAAGGGCATAGATGACCCCCATTACTGAACTTCGCGATAGAATCGATCGAACCTCATCTATGGAAAGTCGCGGTTGAGCGGACAAGGCCTCCATAATCAAAAATTCTGCGTCACTTAAATTTTCCCAAGCGTTAGGATCAGGATTCAAAGACGCGATAAAGGTTTCACTCTCCAGAAGCATGGCCCCAGGCAGTGCCGCTTTCATGACCTCACCTAAAGTGCACATATAATAGCGCGCCATCCATTGCCAAAATGACAATTGCATCGCACTCACTATAGGCCGCTGATCAAGAATTTGATCAATTTCCTTTGTCTGATAATCTGGTAATTCTTGAGCGCCAACCCCATAAACTAATGCCGTACGTAATTTATTTCTTCCAAAAGGCACCACAACACGCATCCCCGGTCTAAGAAAAGAAGCTTCTGCCTCACGGACCCGATAGGTGAAGGTTTGGTTTATGGGCAAGGGAACAATGACATCAATAAAGGGCATAAACGTTTAATCAGCAGATTTTTTTAAGGGCACAAAACGCTCCTTAAGTCGGCGCAGAGACTGATCCAATTCAAAGCCGAGCAACAACAAATTGGCATTGAGCCAAATATAAAAAAGCATGATCAGCAGGGCCCCTATCGAGCCATAAAGCTCATTGTACTTTGAGAAATTATTAATGTAAACCCCAAAACCATAAGTGGTCAGTAAGATTAATACCGTGGTGGCCAAAGCCCCAATGGACCAGAACCCTTTGCTTCCTCGCTTTTGAACACCGAAGTAGTACAAGGCCGCAACAATCACGTACAACATCACCACAAAAAACAAATATTGCACCACCGAAATCCAAAAAAGATCATTGTCAATCAAGGTATCGGATTTGAGCCAATTAATCAAGAACTCCCCGTAGGCAATGCCCCCCAAGGTAAGGATCAAAATAAGCGAAAGCAGTATGGCGACCCCAACTGAAATAATGTATTGTCGTATGTACCCTCGGTTAATGGTCACATGTACCGAGTATTCAAAGGCACTAAAGATTGCGCTCACTCCATTGGCCATAAGGAAAAGCGCTAAAATCAGCGTAAAAGACAGCAGTCCGGTCCTTGGGTTTGTGGCAATATCTTCGATTACCGGATAAAAGAAATCGTGGGTTTGGGCCGGTAAAAGCTCATCGATAAATTTTAAGAATCGCTCTTGAAAATTCCGAATGGGGATATACGGGATCACGTTAAGCATAAACAGTAAAAACGGAAAGATGGCCATAAAAAAACTATAGGCTATGGCGCTTGCCCGCGACGAAAGGGCCCCTTTGATAATGCCCAAACTATATATTTCAATCAGATCAAAAAGCGAAAGTCCTTGAAACCCGGGGAGCTGAATCCAACGCAAAAGTCTTGTCAGCGTTCCGATCAAAGGCCAACGTTCAAAAGGATAGGGGCGATTCGAGGCTGTTTCCATAGGTTTGGACTTAGTTTACTGCTTTTAAACTCAAATCCAAATTCTGAACGGAATGGGTAATGGCGCCACAAGAGACAAAATCGACACCGCATAGGGCATAGTCTCTTATGGTCTCCAAATTAATCATCCCACTAGATTCTGTCTGACAATGATTGCCAATAAGCGCCACTGCTTTTTTGGTCTCCGCAATACTGAAATTATCGATTAAAATTCTGGTAATTCCGGTATGTCGCAGTATGGCCTTAATTTCATCAAAATCACGGGCCTCAACGATGATGGGCAGGTCCAAATTATGCGCCGTCAAGTAAGTCTTGGTCGCTTCAATGGCTCGGTCCATACCGCCACAAAAATCAATGTGATTGTCTTTTAGCATGATAGCGTCGTATAAGGCAAATCGATGATTCACCCCTCCTCCTAAACGTACCGCCCATTTTTCAAGAGCACGAATTCCCGGTGTGGTTTTGCGGGTGTCTAAAAGCTTGGTTTTTGTTCCTTCCAGCTGAGCCACATAAGCCCTTGTTTTGGTGGTAATCCCACTCATGCGCTGCATCGCATTGAGCACCAGACGCTCGGCCTGTAACAAAATATGACTTGGTCCTTCTACAGTAAAGGCAATGGCTCCTTTTTCAGAAAAGGCACCATCGTTTTGCAAGGCCTCAAATACGATGTCCGGACTCAGTGTTTTGAACACTTGATGGGCAAAATCTAAACCTGAAATATACCCTGATTCTTTTACCAATAATGCTGCTTTACCCCGCGCTGAGGAGGGAATACACGCCAATGTCGAATGATCTCCCGTACCAATATCCTCACGCAAGGCATTTTTAATTATGCCTTGAATTTCTAATTGTTCTTGAGCTGCTGAAATCAATGGATGGATTTTAAGCTAAATTACTAAAATACCCAACAAATCTTGGCCCATGGACTGGGTAACTTATCACAAGGATCAAAATGAATATCTTTGCGCTATGAACATTAGTTTACTTATGGTCGGAGCCACCGATGATCCATTGTTGGAGGAGCTCATTCAAGGTTATGTCAAACGATTGAATCACTACATCAAGTTTGATTTGGAGATCATTCCCGGGCTCAAAAAAACTAAGCATCTTACGGCCGATCAGCAACGCCATAAAGAAGGCGCCCTCATTTTAAATACCCTTGATGCGTCCGATAGGGTGATTTTACTCGACGAAAAAGGCAAACAAATGAGCTCGGTAGGGTTTTCTGAATTCATTCAAAAACAACTCAACGCCGGAGGAAAAAAGTTAGTGTTCATCATTGGAGGCCCCTATGGTTTTTCTGCAGAAGTTCGGCAGCGGGCCATGAGCAGCGTATCACTATCGGCGATGACCTTCAGCCACCAAATGGTCAGGCTTTTTATGGTCGAGCAATGTTACCGAGCCTTTACTATTCTCAAAGGCGAACCCTACCATCATCAGTAAAAGGCGACTTTCGCAATTAAAAATTTCGTGCAGCCGTGAATTTTTAGCAGAAAATCTCCGGACTTCAAAATTATTGCTTCAAAACACGTAAATGGGCGCTATTTGTTCCACTATGCAGTTCCAGCAAATAAATCCCTTGGGATAACTCATGAGTCCATTGAATATTTTGCGTACCCCCTTCCCACTCTTTCTGAGCAATGAGTCTGCCGTCAAGGCTATAGAGATAGGCTTTCAAAGTACTTTGCTGCCAAGTTTGAGGCAAATAAAGCTCAATTGATTCTTTGGCTGGGTTGCGTAATTTTGGCCCAGGAACGGCAGTAAAATCATCACTTGAAAGTGATCCAAAAATCTCAATTATGGCAAAATTAGCCATGGACTGCGTCAGGCTCACATGGCCCGAATTAATGGTCGAAGCCTCAATATTGTCAAAAGGAGATGCCGTAAGATCTGCGGGGCCATGCCAGTTATCGGTATCTATGGCCAAGGCGCTCATGGTGGGAATAAAACTATACTCATCTTGATTTAAAGCGTCAATAAATTCCTGAAGCACGGGACTTCCCCCACCCCCAGCCAGAGCGGCCGAAATATTTCCTGTTCCACCGGGGGCACTGTCGACACCATCTGAAGACCCAGGTGATTGCGCATCTGCAGAAAAAGTTGAGATCGGTATCCCAATAAAAAAGGTCGCCACATCGGTCACGGTTATGTTCTGCCCGGCTTCAGGGGTAAAGTATAAGGCAATATCAATGTCGGTAAGCGCATCGACTTCTATACTCGTATTGACAACCTCCATGCCTGGACTCCCAATATTAGTGCCATCTACAGCACCATTAATCATGGTGACATTGCGCACATTTTGTGGAAAGCCTAAGGCGTCCAGTTCCTGCTGGAATTCATCGCGAAAATTTGGCGCACCTGCAGGCAATAATAAGTTAGGATCTTGTTCTAAATCTGATCCAGCCAGTAAATGTCCCGACAAATGATCGACGAGCATTTGCTTTGCTGCTGTCGAATTAAGGACAAAATCTACCGTAGCTTGAGCCATTGGATCACCACCAACTACAGCGAAATAATTGATAAGATATTGAAGAGCAATAGGAATATTGGCCCCTCGATGTGGCGAATCAAACGACAAATAAAGACGCGTCTCATGAGGCAGACCTTCCTGCTCCATATAGGCAAGGGCATATCGGGCAATTAACCCCCCCATACTCGGGCCGAGAACAACGAGTTCCTCGTCGCCCTGCTTTTGCGAATTGAGTTCTTGGATTAAGGCAATGAGCACCATCGCATTGCGCTGGATAAAATCACCCCCACCGCCAATTTCATAACCGTCAGTAATATAATTTGGGGCGTTTAAAACAACGATATCAAATCCCAGATCCCTTAATTCATCGGCGAGGTTTTGTCCGCCGTAACTCAAACTCGCATAAAGCGCTCCAATACCGCGTCCATCCCCTGGATCGAAGCCATCGAGGACAATCACCGGACGGTCCAAAACCCCGTCTACATTATCTAAGAAAATTTCATATTCTCCTTGACCAAAATAAGGTTGCGACTCACCAAAACCCTGGTAGGCAATATTAGCGGTAATGGCAGAAACTACAGATCGCTGGGGGAAAAATTCCGAATTAGGCTCAGGAAAAAATCGGCCCTGCGCCTGAGTTTGAACAGTCCACGTAATGAGGGCTGTCATTAAAAACATTCGTGTTGAAGTTAATTTAAAATCAATAGAGCGCATGGTCCATAATTTTTTAATTGTTAAACAATTCGGTTATGCCCTAAAACTTGACGGGCACAAATCCTTTTAATTTTTGTGATCCTTAGCATGGTCTTACCAAAATAAGGCCTACTGCTTATTTCATAAATTTTTTAATCCAATTGAGCTTTTCCTGGCTCAATGGCGGGTATTTAAGCGGTGCTTCAAACCAATTTTTTTTGTAGAGCACACTTTTTCGATGGCTGAAACAATCCAAACCATGGGTTCCGTGATAGGCCCCAATTCCGCCATGGCCCACACCCCCAAAAGGCAAATTCGGGTTACTGAGGTGCATCACAACATCGTTTACCGCACCCCCACCAAAGGACAGTTCTGACAAGACCTTTTGATATTCCTTTTTTAGCGTGCTAAACACATAGGCCGCCAGCGGTTTTTCCAACGCCTTTATTTGCGTTACGGCATTTTCAAGGGTATCAAAGGTCATTAACGCTAATATAGGTCCAAAAATCTCTTCTTGCATCACGGCATCGGCCAAAGTTACCTCAGCCATGATTGTGGGTGCAATAAATCGTGTGTCTCTATCGCTTTGGCCTCCAAAGACAATTTTTTCGGGATCCAAAAGCGCGATGAGTCGATCGAAATGTCTGTGATTAATGATCTGACAATAATGATTTTGACCAAGGGTGTAGTTATGGCGCTTTAATTCAGAAATACACGCATGAATAAACGCCTCTCGCACGGACTCATGAACTAAAACATAGTCCGGCGCCACACAGGTCTGACCCGCATTAAGAAATTTACCCCAAACCAAACGTTTGGCCGTTAACGGAATATTTGCCGAGGCGGTTATTATGGCTGGTGATTTACCCCCTAATTCTAAAGTAACCGGAGTCAAATGTTTTGCTGCCGCTTCATAAACGATCTTTCCGACCTTAGTACTTCCCGTAAAAAAGATGTGATCCCATCTCAGGGTCAATAATTGCTGGGTTTGCTTTGCGTCTGCTTGAACTACCACTAAATGACCAGACTCAAAATTCGTGTTGATCATTTCTTCAATTACCGCAGCCACGGCTGGAGCATTTTCACTGGGCTTGAGCACTGCCGTATTGCCCGCAGCCAATGCCGAAACTGCCGGTTGCAGAAGCAGAAGGACTGGATAGTTCCAAGCACCGATAATTAAGTTCACCCCCAGTGGTTCGCGCAAAATAGCACTACGGGCAGGCCAATTGATCCAATTAGTGCGCACGCGCTGTGGGCGCATCCATTTTTTTAAGTTACGTTGCGCATGACGAATTTCTTCGTAAAGCATTGAAAATTCGGTGGTAAAACTCTCAAAAGCAGATTTTTGAAAGTCCTGATACAAAGCGGCGACAAGGCGCTCTTCGTACTGCCGCAAGGCCTGGTCAAATTGATGCAAGGCGCTGATGCGTGCGGCATAACCCAAGGTTAAACCGTCTTTAAAATAAGCACATTGTTGCGCGTGGAGGGAAGACAAAGAGTTACTGTTTTTCTCTGTTCAAGATACGGTATTCCTCGTAACATTCACTAATGGCATCCAGAATTTGTAGATCGTTCGCTGTTTTGATAAATTCCTCAGAGTAACTGCAGTTATTGAGAATCTCATCAATATCGGCGCGTTCTAATTGCAATACGGCCATTAGGGTTTCTCGATCAAATTTAGATTGAAGCAAGTTGCGAATTTGGTCGTCTTGCTTCATCTGTTTGAGCTTTCGCATCTGTTTTGGACGCTTACCAAAGACATTGTAAAGAAAGTCAGCCGGATTAAATAAAGCGCTCAGGACTTTGGACACAGCGCCTGGTTGCTTTTGCCCTCCTTCATATCCTCCGCCAAAACCAGCAATGCGATAGCGGTAGTTATCGTATATGGGAATTATTTTGGCATCTACTTCGACATAGCCCGTAAGTTGAACGGGCTTTACCACGACCTCTTCTAGAGCAATTCCTAGCTCAGTCATTTTAACTTTGATATAGTCGTACTTGAGCCAGTCATTGGTCACACGGACCCGAATTGACCTGAAGCCGAGATACGAAAAATACAAAGTATCGTTGACTGAAGCCCATAATTTAAAGGCTCCTTCAGCATTGGTTGTGGTTCCAATGACCTTGTTGAGATTGACAATATTGACATTTTCAAGCTCGCTGTCATCGGCGTCATTGATCACCACTCCATTAATGATTACCCCAGAGTCCTGATCAGGAGCTTCTTTGGACTCCCCTTCTTGCGCTAAAGCAAAGATGGGCAGGGCCAGAATTAAAAAAAACAAACGAAACTTCATCACAGCGATTTCGGCTAAAATTAACCAATTATGGACAATTTTATTTCAAAATTTTGTGAAAATCGAAAGGGTCTCCTAGCGTCTGCGACGCTTGCCTCTTGTCCCAGCAACATCCGGTCGATCATTTCGACGACGGCTTTTGCCTTTAAACCCTCCTGAAGAGTCGGATGTACGGCCTCGTCTTTCTCCTGAACCAGAATCAAAACCACCGCCAAAAGATTTAGAGCGGCCTGATTTATTACCAAAACTCTTCCCCCCTTTGAATTTGCCGCGTTTACCGCGATCATCTGAGCGTTCGATATCTATCGCGCGGTCGTTAAATAAAACTCCAGCAAAGGCTTCATTAACGCGGCTCTCATGTGCCGAATCAACATTGAAAAATGAAAACGTATCCATGGTATCTACATGGAAGACTTCATCTTTACCAAGCGAAGTGGTCTCACGAATAAGATCTTTTAAATCCATCCAAGCCAGACCATCTTTACGGCCTAAGTTGATAAAGAATCGAACACTATCTTGTGATTTCGAGGAAGGTGATGAATCATCGTAGTCCTTTCCTTGTGGCACACTGAGATCTTTTGTCTTTTTGTAATAATTAAAAAAGCGAGAAAACTCAACTGAGAAAAACTTCTTAATCAGTTCATCTTTGTCAAAATCTGCGAGCACCTCACCAATTGCCGGTAAATAGGGGTCAATATCATGATTGACCTCAGTCTTAGCAATATTACTGGCCAGATGAAAAAGTTGCTTTTCACAAATTTCCATCCCTGATGGAATATCGCGCGCTATAAATGATTTTTGTATGATTTTTTCGATCGCCTTGATTTTACGCACCTCGCTTTTTGAGATGATGACCATAGACACCCCTGTTTTGCCAGCACGACCGGTACGGCCACTACGGTGGGTATAGGTCTCAATTTCATCGGGCAACTGATAGTTGATCACGTGGGTAATATCATCCACATCGATACCACGTGCGGCAACGTCAGTAGCCACAAGCATTTGAATTTGACGACTGCGGAACGATTTCATAACCAAATCTCTTTGGTTTTGACTTAAATCACCGTGCAATGCTGCAGCATTATAACCATCCTCAATAAGCATCTCGGCAACCTTTTGCGCATCGCGTTTGGTACGACAAAAAATCAAAGAAAAAATTTCTGGATGCGCGTCTGCAAGTCTTTTAAGCGCTTGATAACGGTCTTTTGCCGCAACCATATAGTACTCATGAGTGACATTGATTGCGCCAACATTCTTGGTCCCCACGGTAATTTCATGGGGCTGATGCATAAATTGACGGGCAATATTGGAAACCTCTTTAGGCATGGTTGCACTGAACAACCAGGTGTTTTTGTCCTTTGGAGAAAACGATAAGATTTCCGTTATATCCTCATAAAAGCCCATATTGAGCATTTCATCGGCCTCATCAAGAACACAATATTCAATTTTTGAAATATCGATCATACCGCGACCGATCATGTCTTTCATACGCCCTGGAGTAGCCACAATAATTTGCGCTCCCTTTTTGATTTGACGGGCTTGTTCAGTAATACTTGCTCCACCATAAATAGCCACCACATTGAGTCCTTTGAGGTATTTCCCATAAAGCTTAAGCTCTTGGGTTATTTGGAGACATAACTCTCGCGTTGGAGAGAGGATGAGTCCTTGTGTTTCTCTGCTTTCAACGCGTATTTTTTGGAGCATTGGAAAACCAAACGCAGCAGTTTTTCCCGTACCCGTTTGAGCAAGGGATACAATGTCTGCATCATTTTGGAGTAAAAAAGGAATGGCTTTTTGTTGAACTTCACTGGGGGTTTCAAAACCCAAGTCCTGGATGGCTTGAAGGAATTCTTCCCCCAATCCCAAAGATTGAAATGTTGTCATAAAATGGTTGATCTCGTTACTGTGTTGTGTAAAGCAAACGACCCGAGTAAACCCAAAGCTTTATATACAACACTTCCTCACCCTGAGGAATTTGCGGCAAAAGTACGCTTAATAAATGAGAAAATCGTGATTGGTCTAAATTATTAACGCTGCCTCAGGGCACAAACCATTGGATTGTTTATTTAATTTAAGCACGGCGTATCAAATTAGAAGGTGACCCCTCAAATTAATGGCCATAAAGGGCAAATTACAATCTTGAAAATTTATTGTAAATCGCGGACAGAAAGCCAATCGATTAGCTTTTTCATGGCAATCCCTCGATGACTGATTTGTGCCTTTTGGACTAAATCCATCTCGGCAAAGGTCTGTGTATGGCCCTCTGGTAAAAAAACAGGATCATAACCAAACCCCTGGTGCCCCCGTGGGGTTTCAAGTATGGTTCCATGACAAACCCCCTCAAAAAAATGAGTTTCGCCATTCCAGTAAAGGGCAATGACTGTACGAAATTGTGCCTTTCGATTAAGATGCCCGACCAGGGCGTTTAATAATTTTTGAACATTGTCTTGATCTCGAGCCCCTGGACCTGCGTAACGCGCACTGTAAACCCCTGGGGCGCCATTCAAGGCAGCCACCTCAAGGCCGGTGTCGTCTGCAAAACAATTTTGCCCCGTGCTTTGGGCCAGGGCTAACATTTTTATCTCAGCATTTCCCTGAAGGGTAAGTGCCGTTTCTTCCACCGGCGGTTCATGGGTGATATCGGCCAAATAAAGCAAATCTAAACCAGCAGGCATTTGGGCCTTTACCTCTTTATACTTGTGGGCATTGTGGGTCGCAAAAATTAAAGTCATCAGGCGTTCTCTTGATTATATCGTTCAATTATTCTTGGGGCATCTTTGATTGAAGCCACAGTCCAAGCGCATTCTAAATCATAACGCTCCTGTGGACTTAATGCCCATGGCGCTTCTTCCCGCCGCATACGCCCCACAAGTTCATTCAGGATAATTGCTGCAGATACCGAAATATTAAGGCTTTCGGTAAATCCGTACATGGGGATGGTAAGGGCCACATCGGCCTGAGCCATCAGTTCTGGGCTCAGTCCTTTTTTCTCGGTGCCAAAGAGCAAGGCGGACTTGCGCGAAACGTCAAAAACATCGAGGGGCACACCATCATGAGGCGTTGTTGCCACGATTTGATAGCCCTGAGCGCGCAATTGTTTCAGGCAATC
>ERZ888423.1498-NODE-1498-length-19907-cov-11.410941_pt1 | contig 19907 bp, 18 predicted proteins | sample MGYA00520523_ERZ888423 | MGnify/ENA primary metagenome ERZ888423 (study PRJEB32303, sample SAMEA104408611) | aquatic metagenome | biome: Brackish water; feature: Pelagic; material: water | place: Baltic Sea | collected 2014-06-08T10:24:00 | depth 30,27 m ...
GCCTCGTTGGGCAATCTTGAGGTCAAACGGCAAGCCACTTGGGGAATGTCGGTTTTTAGAGATCGAATAGTTTCCCGCGTCGAACCACATGGCAATGTCAACCGGGTTCTGATTGCGTTGGTAAGGCACGTCATCAATGCGACCCTTGGGATACATATCAAGTAACATCGCCCCAAATGATTTGATCGATGATGCATCGAGCCAATCCGTCAGCGCCCGAAGCGGGCGGGTATCACAAAACGGGTAGACCAAGAATTCATCTAGATCGACCACAAGACACCAGTGCCCATGAGCATATTTCATCTGCAACCAGTTCAGCCAGTCAACACCAAATCGGGCCCGCTTATAGCTGCCTTTGGTCGTCCAAAGTGACACGTCTGGCTGATCGGCCAAATATGCACCGCCCCCGTCATCACTGTCGTTATCGACCATGATGAAATGGTTCACGCCCATCTCGCGATAATATTTCAGGAAATATGGCAGGCGGATATCTTCGTTGCGAAGGGTCGAAAAGACAAGAATATCGCCCTTTTTAATCTGCTTCGTGCGGTCCTGAACGGATTTCAATTGGCGACGTTTACGGAACGCGCGAATGCGCCAGCGCTTGCGCTGCAACCTGAGTCGATATGACTGCCAGACACCCATCTACTTCCCTTGATCCTCAGAGGTGTTCAGCCTCGCCCACCCGCCGTATCATGTCATACTTAACACGATCTTGAAATGATCCGCCCATGTTGGAGCGACCATCTTATCTTTAGGAGAGGTGTTTTTCTGCTCTGCGATCTTAATAATTGCCTTTTGCCATTTATAGCGGTCTGTGACGTCGAGGTAAACGCCCGTGTCTCCAAGCACTTCGCGCCAAATAGCAAGGTCACCACAAATCACAGGGGTGCCCAGCGCTGCGGCCTCGATGGGCGGCAACCCGAACCCTTCTGCAAAAGAAGGAAACAACATCGCATGCGCTCCCTGAAAAAGCGCGGCTATCGCACCATCACTTAGGCCCGACAGTTCTGTGACGCTTTCGATCCCGCGATCAAGCCGCGCAAATACATCTTCGTTTTGCCACCCGCGGCTTCCACAGATGAAAAGACGGGGCGCATCAGCGCCCAGCGCTTCCCAGACATCTAGCAAGAGCCCATGATTCTTGCGCGGCTCTATCGTGCCGACGGTGATGAAATAGGGACGCGTGAGATCAAGCGATTTGGGCAAGCTGGCCGCGTCAGGTGGCGTTAGATCAACGCCCAGATGCGCCACAACCGCCCTTTTGTAAGCATCCAGCTTCGCATCCGCCACATACGCATCCAGCCGGTCCTTGGTGTCTTGTGAGTTGAAAATGATGCGGTCAGCGAACCCGATGGTGGCACCAATCTTGGCCCGAAACGCTGCTACGGTTCCAGCCCGCTGCATCTGCGGCAATTCAAGTGGAATGATATCGTGAATGAGAACGTTAACGCGATGACCCTCGCGAGAAAAAGGGCGCAGCGCAGCCGGCGCCAAATTGCTATGTGCAACACTATAGTAGTCAATTGGCCCAAGTTTCGCGACCAATCCGGCTAGGCCGCGGGGGCGACAGCGCCTTATAGAATGACGACGAACAAGGCTAAGCGCGGCCTGACGTCGGGCTGACAGTCGATAAGACAAGCGCGACAGCAAGCCGCGTCGCCCCCAATCGCCGGTCGTCACGGCTGCTTCGAACGCCTGCATTCCATCACGGTCCAGCAAGAGCCACCCCAGCGATGTGCGGATCAGTCCAAAAACAGGCGTATCATCGGTCAGAAAGCGACGCAGATAGGCAAGTTCCACCCTATCAACGCCAGTCAGCGTGCGGCCAGCGCGGGACAATAGCCGCGTCAGGTTCAAAACTCGGGTGGTAGGGACCTGCTCCAATGACGCCTACTGCGCGGCGTGGCGCATCGACATCAGCTTGCTCAAATACTCACCGAGCTCGTCACGCAGTTCTTCGCGCGCAAGGCCGAACGCCACAGTTGCCTGGAGGAATCCGGCTTTGGACCCGCAGTCAAACCGCTGACCACGGAAGCGATAGCCAAATACATCGCGACCCTGAGCGATCTCTTCTGCAATTGCGTCAGTCAGTTGAATTTCACCGCCCGATCCAGATTTGATCCGGTTCAGGTTTTGCATAACTTTGGGGGTCAGGATGTAGCGGCCAATCACGGCCAGATTTGACGGCGCCGTATCGGCGGATGGCTTTTCAACCATGCCCTTTACCGACACCAACCTGCCCATGTCTTCTTTTATGTCTAGAACACCGTAGGCTGACGCCTTTTCTTGCGGAACCTCCATGGCTGCAACCATGCAACCACCCGTTTCAGCATGTGCTTCGACCATCTGCTGCAAGCACGGCTTTTCCGCCGCGATCACGTCATCGGGCAGGATCACAGCAAAGGGTTCGTTCCCGACAAGGCGGCGGGCGCACCAGACAGCGTGACCAAGACCGAGCGCCTTGTGCTGGCGGATATAAGCAATCGCACCGCTGTCCATATTGGTCGATTTCAGCTCCTCGAGCATGTCGAGATTGCCCTTTTTGCGCAGAGTGTTCTCAAGCTCGGGCGAGTGGTCAAAATAGTCCTCAAGCGCAGATTTGCCGCGCGAGGTCACAAAGATGAATTCCTTGATGCCGGCCGCGCGGGCTTCATCAATAGCGTATTGGATAAGGGGGCGGTCAACCAGCGTCATGATTTCCTTGGGGATAGACTTTGTCGCAGGAAGAAACCGCGTACCAAGGCCGGCCACCGGAAAGATTGCTTTGGTAATTTTCTTTTTCATCTTCTCACCCTATCAACAGTCCCGAATACAATCATTATAACACCCCAGCTCTAACACGTAATACCTTGTCCTAAACGAGACACAACGCTTGTTTCTAGTGGGAATTTACAAACTGTTGCATCATCCCCCATCCGCCTGCCTCCCAAATCGCACCGCCGCAACGCGAGCCGCCTCGCGGGCAACGCGGCGAGGGAACCGATAAAACCGCCAAAGTCGGTCACTTCGCAAGGATCGCCCGAACAGTCCGCCGCGCTGGACCCAATAGCCATCCGGATAAAAGCTAACCCTGTGATAACGCGCAGAGATGGAGAATAGGTAAAGGCTCACAATCGACCCATCGCGCACTTCTTGTGCCGCCTCGATCTGGCACTTTCGCCAATGCCACCGCCACGCGGATATAATGATATGCCCCTTGGCTTGAACGATGGGGGCAAACGGTCGAAATTCCGTTTCGACTAGCGCCAGCTTGGTCAGCGGTGCAAGATTACGATCCGCCCCTTCCGCACAGCCCTTGTCAAAGCTCTTCAGCAATCGGCCTACATCCGAGGGTATCAGTTTACCTGCTGCCATTTGTCGAAGAAGCCGGCGACGCTGTTGTGCACGCTCGGCGGCAATAACCTCGGCGCAATCAGAATTCCGGGCATGCCGGCGTAGGAAAACCACAAGGCTGGCACCAATCTGAGTCAAGTCTTTTGGTGTTCGGTCCTGTTGGCGATAGCGGCTTGCCGAAAACCCGTGATGCACGATCGCACGCGGAGCGATAGCAGTGCACGCCCCCGTCTCACCCAGACGCAGGTTCACATCGCTTTCATCCAGATAGAATGCAAAAGCTGGATGAAACCCGCCCATCCCGACAAGGACATCGCGCCGGAAAGCCATATTCGTGCCTTCGGTCTTGACCCCACGCGTAGCCGTGCCCTGCAAGACTGTCGGCCGCGTCTCGTCTACGGTAATCGGCGACGAACTACCATCAGGGCGAATATCGCGCGCCTTCCATTGATAGCTAATCCCGTTTCGCCCAATCACAAATCCGCCAACGGCTGCCACGGCAGGGTCAGCGAACGGTGCTACCAGATAGGAGAGCCACGTTGGCTCCGGCACGGCATCGTCATCAATGAACGCAACGATACCACCAGCCGCGCGGGCAATTCCATGATTGCGCGCCTGCGAAATGTTGGGCGTGTCAAATTGGTGAGTCTTGATCCGCTCGGACACCCCTTCGATCGCTTGCAGCCCTTCACCGTCCGCCACAACAATCACTTCGAAGTTGGGGTAGCGTAGCTGGCCAACGCCGGTCAGACAGACCCGCAACTGATCGGGTCGCCCGCGACTGACGATAACAACGCTAACGGACGGTTCGCTCATCCGGCCCCCATCTGTGCCAACATTGCCTCAATGCGGGGGACATCTTCGGGGTTGTTCAGCTCCCAGAATTGGCGGCCGCGCGCTTCGACTTCGACGCAAAGCATATGCGCGCCGCGTTCAAGGAAACGAAGTTGTTCAAGTCCCTCGAGACCTTCAAGCGGGCCAGCCTCCCAGCGGGGATACGCCGCAAGGGCAGACGGGCGATAAGCATAGACGCCCACGTGGTGAAACACTGGGGTTTCTTCATCATCGCCATAGAACTTGCCGGTGTAAGGGATGACCTCCTTGGAGAAGTAGAGCGCGTTATGATCGGCCCCGAAAACCGCCGTGGTCCCGCCTACGCGCCCTGCGCGACGATCATCAAGAAGCCCGTTCAACGCGCGCCCCTCGGTGCGCAGAACTGGTGTCGCAACTTCGGCAACAGGATGGGCGCGCAGATTTGTCACCAAGTCCTCAACGAACCATGCGGGGGTCAGCGGCGCATCCCCTTGCAAGTTTACGATCACGTCAAACCCACCACCTAAGCTGTCAAACGCCTCGGCGCAGCGCTCGGTTCCGTTCTGACAATCCTCGGACGTCATCACGACCTCGGCGCCAAACGCCTCGCTGGCGTCTTTGATGCGATCATCGTCCGTGGCCACAACAACGCGGTCCACGCCCTGCACCGACATCGCCGCCTCCCAAGAGCGCTGGATCAAACTTTTCGCGACCCCGTCGGCACCGCGCAATTGGACAAGCGGCTTACCGGGATAACGAGTGCTGGCATAGCGCGCGGGAATGACGATTAGGGTGCCCATATTATGGCTTCTTCAATTCAACGCCGGGGGCGTAGGCGATAAAGAACGGGTTGGCGAAACCCTCTTTGCCATAGCCAAGCGTTTCGTGATTATCGAACCGCACCACATGACCGCCTGCACCAGTCAAAACGGCGTGGCCCGCCGCAGTGTCCCATTCCATCGTGCGCCCGACGCGGGGGTAAATGTCGGCTTCGCCCGTAGCAACGAGGCAAAACTTGAGCGAAGATCCTGCACTTTTCATGTCTTTGACGCCATATTTGTTGATGTAATCATCAGTCGCCTGATCACGGTGCGATTTCGACGCGACAACCATCAGCGCAGTGTTGTCCGGTTTTGACACAGCAATTGGCACAATCGGACCAACGGCATCTTTGGCAAAACCGCCAGTTTCTTCGACAGCTTGGCCACTAGCATCTGTGTAAAACAACCGCCCCTTGGCGGGCGCATAAACGATCCCACGCAGAGGCACGCCGTCAACCACATAAGCGATATTCACTGTGAAATCGCCACGACGATGCACGAATTCCTTAGTCCCGTCCAACGGGTCGACGATCAGGAACGTGCTGGCAGTTTGAGCATGGGTCGCGGCCTGCTCTTCGGTGACGAGGGTCACATCCGGAAAGGCGGCGCGAAGTCCGGCAGAAATAATCGCATCAGCAGCTTCGTCCGCTGCCGTCACAGGGCTGTCATCACTCTTGGTTTTCACTTCAAAATCAGGCCCGTTATAGATCTCCATGATCTTATCGCCCGCTTCAATTGAAAGACGACGCATCACAGCGACTAGCTTGTCAAAATCCATGCCTTCGGTTCCTCATTTGGCCATCAAACCGCCCCACGGCCTTGTTATTTGAAAAAGGGAGCAATTCCCTTATGATACTGTGCTAAGGGATCGGCAAGATTTTCGTGCTAGACTAAGGCACCACGGCAAAGGCAGGCCAACTATGTTTGAAGAACGACGCCCAGGCACAAGATCACGCACGGCTCTTTCAATGATCGAGCTGATTTACCACAGCATCGTGCGCGATATCCGCAAGGACAGTCGCAATGCATTGTTCGGGCTGCTGGCGAACATAATGCAAACGGTCATATTCGTAACTGTATTCTATTTCATGTTCACAGTTCTTGGCATGAAGAGAAACTTGATCCGAGGCGATTTCCTGCTCTATATTATGTCGGGAATCTTTCTGTTCTTGACCCACACCAAGGCCATGTCAGCCGTCTTTGGTTCAGAAGGGCCATCATCAGCAATGATGCAACATGCTCCGATGAACACGGTCATCACGATTTGTTCCGCAGCGCTTAGCACGCTTTATATTCAGATATTATCAATGGCGACAGTATTGTTCATCTACCATGTCGCATTTACCCCAGTTCACATCGAAGACCCGGCTGGGGCAATGGGTTGCGTGCTACTGGCATGGTTATCCGGCGTTGCGGTCGGGGTTGTCTTCTTAGCGTTAAAGCCGTGGGCCCCGGGCTTTATGCAGCTTGCATCGTCAATTTATATGCGCGCCAATATGATTGCGTCTGGTAAAATGTTCGTAGCCAATTCGTTGCCAAGCACGATGCTCGCGCTGTTTGACTGGAACCCGCTGTTTCACAGTATCGATCAAGCGCGCGGCTATGTCTTCATCAACTACAACCCGCACTTCAGCTTTGTCAGCTATCCATTAAAGGTCAGCTTCGTGTTGATAATGATCGGACTGATGCTTGAATTTTACACACGCAAACATGCCTCTTCCAGTTGGGACGCCGCTCGATGATTCGTCTCTTGGCGTTTGTCGCATTTATATGGGCTGGCGCCGTTACAGCACAGGAATTGCCCGTACTTCATGATGTGTCTGGCGCTCGATCCGATGACCTCATCAACATCCCTATGGCGCACGATTCGGCGCCTGACATTATCGGAACCCTTGCTCACATTGCATTCGATATCGAAGTCGTTGCGTGAGACGCTTCGGACTCTTGGGGGCTGGTGATCTGGCAGATTGAGTTTCGATGTACTACATGTCGATATCAGCAGCGCAACCTTGGCGGGAGATGACCCAACCCATATATTGCTTTGGCACCGAACCGTTCTGGGGCGTCAAACTTACCCCGCAGGCATCGTCAACTTTCAACTATTTCACCGATGCGATTGGCCCGATGACACCCATTTGGGAAAGCGGAGCATGGGGCAGCCCGCGCCGTATCATACTAAACCACCACATTCCGAACGGCTAAATCACAAGCTATATCGAGGCCGAGGCCAGCAATGATGGCATGTCGAACCGCGCATTCGGGTTAAGCATGCAGATGTTCATCCAAAGCGTCGATGGTGCCATTCCAAAAAACCAGATGCGCGGCTGCTGTTCATTGGCAACGAATTAACGTTTGACCGTCACACTGACGCATTCGCCGCGCTAGCCACGCGCATGGATCGGCAAGAAGCCGTCGCGCACAAGATTACGCGTTATCTGTGGCTTATTGCTGCCGTTCATCACCATCAGCTCCATGATCGCCCGGTTCTCGATACTGCCAAAGAACGAATCCCGTGCGCCCATCTTGGTCCAGGCAGAATGTGCAAACATGACACCATTGAGCTAATGCGAAAAATTTCATCGATTCCATTTGCTCGCAAGGTTGCAGCGCCCGAAACCCGCCCCTATATACCCGGTTGATCCGCGATGAGGGCTTGCCCCAATTCGCACCAACCATCAGGCGCGGATGCCGAACGGGTCCGCGCTTCTCAAACTGCCTCAAGAAGGGATTTGAAACATGGCCAAAGTCATTGGTATTGACCTCGGAACCACCAACTCTTGCGTTGCCATCATGGATGGCTCCAAGCCCCGTGTTATCGAAAACTCGGAAGGCGCACGCACAACACCATCGATCGTTGCATTCACAGACGATGAACGCCTTGTCGGCCAATCGGCCAAGCGTCAGGCTGTTACCAACCCCGAAAACACCGTTTTCGGCGTAAAGCGCCTTATTGGTCGTCGTTTTGATGATGAATTTGTCAACAAAGACAAAAAGAACATGCCGTTCGATATCGTCAATGGTGGCAACGGCGATGCATGGGTCGCGGCCAGAGGTGAGAAATACTCCCCAAGCCAGATCTCCGCATTCATTCTGGGTAAGATGAAAGAAACCGCCGAGAGCTACCTTGGCGAAGAAGTGACGCAGGCCGTTATAACGGTGCCTGCCTACTTTAACGACGCCCAGCGTCAGGCCACCAAAGACGCCGGCAAGATCGCTGGACTCGAAGTGCTGCGTATTATCAACGAGCCAACAGCCGCCGCGCTGGCCTATGGCCTCGATAAGACCGAAACACACACGATTGCCGTGTACGACCTTGGCGGCGGCACGTTCGACGTGACCATTCTGGAAATCGACGACGGCCTGTTCGAAGTGAAGTCCACCAACGGCGACACGTTCCTTGGTGGCGAAGACTTTGACATGCGCATCGTCAACTACCTTGCCGAGCAGTTCAAAAAAGAGAACGGCGTCGATCTGACCAAGGACAAAATGGCGCTTCAGCGGCTTAAGGAGGCTGCCGAAAAGGCCAAGATCGAACTGTCCTCGTCCAGCCAGACAGAAATCAACCAGCCATTCATCTCGATGGACGGCGCATCCGGCCAGCCACTGCACCTTGTGGTCAAGCTGACCCGCGCCAAACTGGAAAGCCTTGTTAGCGATCTGATCAAAGCCTCGATCAAGCCTTGCCAAGCCGCATTGAAAGATGCCGGTCTGACCATCAACGACATCGACGAAGTCGTGTTGGTTGGCGGTATGACCCGCATGCCACGCGTGATCGAAGAAGTGACAAAATTCTTCGGCAGAGAGCCAAACAAAGGCGTGAACCCTGACGAAGTTGTCGCCATGGGCGCAGCAATTCAGGCCGGTGTTCTGCAGGGCGACGTGAAAGACGTAGTTCTGCTCGACGTCACGCCGCTGTCGCTTGGTATCGAAACGCTGGGTGGCGTGTTCACCCGTCTGATCGATCGCAACACGACGATCCCGACGAAAAAATCGCAGATCTTCTCGACCGCCGAAGACAGCCAGAACGCCGTGACGATCCGTGTGTTCCAGGGCGAGCGTGAAATGGCGCAAGACAACAAGATGTTGGGCCAATTCAACCTTGAAGACATCCCGCCTGCACCGCGTGGTCTGCCTCAGATTGAAGTGACCTTTGACATCGACGCTAACGGCATCGTGTCGGTTGGCGCGTCCGACAAAGGCACCGGCAAAGAGCAGAAGATCACGATCCAAGCGTCGGGTGGCCTGTCGGACGAAGACATCGAAGCGATGGTCAAGGACGCCGAAGCAAACGCTGAGGCCGACAAAGATCGCCGTGAATTGGTCGAAGCCAAGAACCAGGCCGAGGGCCTCATCCACTCGACTGAAAAGTCGGTAGAAGAGCATAGTGACAAGGTTGACCCGACCACCGTTGAGGCCATCGAATTGGCCATTGCCGCGCTGAAGGACGACCTTGAGGCCGAAGCTAGTGCCGACAAGCTCAAGTCCGGCATCCAGAACGTGACCGAAGCCGCGATGAAGTTGGGCGAGGCAATCTATAAAGCCACGCAAGACGATGGCGGTGACGCCGCTGACGGTCCGTCGGATGTGGACGACGACATTGTCGACGCTGACTTCGAAGACCTTGATGGTGAAAAGCGCGACTAAGCGCAGGTGAACAAAAAGACCGGCCCGCAGTAAGCTCGGGCCGGTCTTTGCCTTCCCAAGGGGGAAAAATTTCATGGCAAAACGTGATTATTACGAAATCTTGGGCGTCTCAAAGGGCGCTGGCGCCGATGAGATCAAAAAGGGCTATCGCACTAAAGCGAAAGAGCTTCATCCGGACCGTAACGCCGACAACCCCAAGTCCGAGGCTCAGTTCAAAGAGGCGAACGAAGCCTATGAAGTCCTGAAAAACGCCGACAAGAAAGCAGCCTACGACCGATATGGCCATGCTGCTTTTGAAAATGGCATGGGCGGCGGCCGGGCTGGTGGTCAAGGCGATTTTGCGAGCGCTTTCAGCGATGTATTTGACGACCTGTTCGGCGATTTCATGGGTAACCAGCGCGGCGCCAGTGGCGGGCGGCGTGCCGCCCGTGGCAATGATCTGCGCTACAATCTGCGCATTGACCTCGAAGAAGCCTTTGCTGGTCTTCAAAATACTATAACCGTCCCCACCGCCGTGGGATGTGACACCTGTAGCGGCACCGGCGCCGAAGGCGGGTCCGAAGCGCAAACCTGCCCGACCTGTTCGGGGATGGGCAAAGTCCGTGCGCAGCAGGGTTTTTTCACGGTCGAGCGCACCTGCCCCACCTGTAACGGCATGGGTCAATCGATCAAGAATCCCTGCAAGTCCTGTCACGGGCAAGGTCGCGTCGAAAAAGAAAAGTCGCTCTCGGTTAATATCCCGGCAGGCGTGGAAACCGGCACCCGCATTCGCCTGGCTGGCGAGGGCGAAGCCGGCATGCGCGGCGGTCCGGCTGGCGATCTTTATATCTTTATCGAAGTGCGCAATCACAAGCTGTTCGAGCGTGAAGGCAGCAACCTGTTCTGCCGCGTTCCTGTGTCGATGACTGATGCAGCACTGGGTGGCGACATCGAGGTGCCAACAATCGACGGTGGTCGTAGTCGTGTGAAAATTCCCCAAGGCAGCCAGTCTGGTCGCCAAATGCGTCTACGTGCCAAAGGCATGCCAGCACTACGGGGTGCCGGAGCTGGGGATATGTTCATCGAGCTTGCTGTCGAAACGCCGGTAAACCTCACCAGCAAGCAAAAAGAGCTGCTGCGCGAATTCGACAACCTGGCCGAGGATAACAACCCGCAAAGCACCAGCTTCTTTAGCTCGGTGAAGACATTTTGGGACGGAATGAAGGGCTAGCCTTGACCCCTCATTAACCAAACCTAAAGAGAATCACGCCAGTTTGGGCGTATGACGCAGCGTGGTTCATTGGGCGAAATGCCCCTTCCCTTGTTCGAATCCTATCTTACGGGGCGCGACGAGGTGACGATTGTTTCAGCTTCGCCTTTGCCGTCCAAAGGCAAACTTCCATCATATATAGCGGACCATCGAAAACGACTGCGCGCGCGCTTTATGGATGGCGGCGCAAATGCCTTGCCGGATTATGAAATGCTGGAAATGGTGCTGTTTCGCGCCATTCCGCGACAAGACGTGAAACCTTTGGCGCGTGCATTAATTGACACGTTTGGGGATTTCAATCGCGTCGTCTCGGCTGCGCCAGCCCGCCTTTTGCAGATTAATGGCGTCGGTAACGCTGTCGTTTGTGAACTCAAACTTATCGAGGCCGCTTCGCAACGACTTGCCCGCGCCAAAGTCATGCAGCAGCACGTTATTTCCAGTTGGGATGCGGTTCTGGATTACTGCCACACTGTCATGGCGCACCGTGACACCGAACAGTTCAGGGTGCTTTATCTTGATCGCAAGAATACCCTCATCGCAGACGAGGTGCAGGGGAAAGGCACCATTGATCATGTGCCGGTTTACCCGCGCGAGGTTGTGAAACGTGCTCTTGAATTGAACGCAAGCGCGCTCCTCCTGGTCCACAATCATCCGTCTGGTGACCCTACACCGTCGGATAGTGATATCGACATGACGCGCTAGATCAACAATGCCGCAGCTGCATTGGATATCACGGTGCATGACCATCTGATTGTCGGAAAATCGCGCGAGTTAAGCTTCCGCGCGGCGGGATTACTTTAGCGGCGCTGTGCAACCCACAGTTCGACGCGTCGATTTATCTGGCGACCCCATTCCGTATCATCACACCCCATCGGCAAGGCTTCTCCAAATGCTTCGGTTTCGATCGTCACAGATTGCGGAAGCCCTTCGCCCAAAGCCTCAACAACGGCGCGGCGCACCGATTCAGCACGCGCGCTTGAAAGATCGCGATTTGGCTTGGCAGGGCCGCGCCCGTCGCTAAATCCAACCAGCATCAACACCCGCCCATCATGGCGACCGTCGTGAATATCGCGCGCCAATTGTAACACTTTGGACCGAGACTGTGCATCAAGCCGGGTCGATCCGATCTCGAACCGGAATGTTGTAGAGAGCCTTACTTGCGGGCCCAGAACGCGCATCATCCGCTGCAATTCAATGAGCGGCACCTCATCGCCTGCGGCAATGATCGCCTGCGCCAGCCTCTCGCCTTGCCGCGCCAAAGGAATTGGGATCGCAGCCTGATCGACAAAACCTGCGCGCCGGATCACCAACTGCGCTGACGGACGACGCAGCCACCCCAGAAATTCATCAACTTCGGGATGCACTCGACGCTGCGGCGTATAAAGGAATAGAGGCATGGTAAGCGGGTAATCTTCGGTCTTGAGACTCGAAAGCTCCGCTCTGGCACCAGCCCCGCAAGACTCGTGCAACTGTACCGTTTGTGTATCGCCCAGCGCACCAAACGGCAAAACACCGATGCTGTTGGGATCGACCATAATCGCTGAGGCCAGATCCCCAACTGTGTCGTGGCGCTGGACTGTTGGCGCAACGGCGCGGTCAACTGACCCAAGGATTCGCCCTTCGAACCCCTGAGTCTGACCCATCCACGCGGGCAAAAGATGCAACGCGATCTCGCCATCCTCGCCACCGATCTCAGCCCAATTCGTCACTTCGCCCGCAAATATGCGAGACAGCGTATCCAGCGAAATACCGGCAATAGCCCGTTCCAGCGAAACAACGGGCACCATAGCATCGAGTGCAAGAATGCGGCTGTTACCTTGCCGGTCAAGGGACCCGAGACCTGCTTGGCGCACCATCGCGAGTTCGACCGGATTCACCTCGCGGGCAGACATGACAATATCTGTATCGTTGGACAGAAGATCGGCAAAACCGTTCGAACTGGTCGTAGAGCGCACAAAGAAATGGATTAGGTCTTGATCTGCACCGGGCTGGCGCAGCTTGTAGGCGATAATCTCGGCATCGTCAGATGTGACGTCCAGCGTGGCACCGATGTCGCGCGCGTAGGCAGAGATAAGCGGCGAGAGGATAGCGTCGGCCATTCGCTGCGCGCCCGACAGCCTGATCGTCGGCACGAAGGATTCAAGATCAGGACAAGTGACGCCCGCGCAGACCAGCCCGTCATGGGACAATGTTACCTCGCCGCCGATGGTTTCTATGCGGATAAATCTGCCATCAAAACCCAAAAACCGACCCGATACGCTAAAATTACCCTCGCTCGCAGAGAGCGTGATGTCTTGCTCTTGGGCAGACAGGCCCGCGCACAGAAAAACGAAAAGTGCGACGAAGACCGCCGCACCCTTCAATCCTGAAAAGCTGTTACTAAACTTTTTGCACGTCATCTTGCTGCGAGCGTCAGGTCCCGAAACATATTTTTCAATAGAATAAAGTCACCGACCGTATCGCAGCTTGGCATTGTCATAGTAAGATCGAGCGCCTCAGACTCCGCACCCGGCATAATCTGAATGGATTGTGCGGAAATCTCGCGGCCACAATTTCCTGCTGTAATCTCGGCTTCTACGGATAGGACGACGTCACCGTCCAACGTGCCCATGCCCGATGGGAATGAATAGACTTCGACCATGAAGCCCGCGTCAACGGCCGCGTCACCATGCCGGGTCATGAACCCGGATTCGCCTGAGATTGCTGACGGCATATCACCCATTGCAGCCGCCCAAATATGTCCATCTTGGCCATAGCCCGCCCCAAATTCCTGCGCATGAAGCTGCAAGCCCGTGTCGCCGCTCCACTGAAGGACCGCACGGTCAAAATTGCCAACATCTAGCGTTGTTAGGGTCGCGACAGCACCTTCCCCGTTGTCAAAAGCAGCGATAAACACGGCCGATTCTGCAAGCGATGGGCTGGTGAATTCGGAGGTGCCATCGGCATCGGTCAGGACCGTGAACATCATACCTTGGTGATGGATCGTTGCTGTTGCGTTGGGTTGGCAGGGGGCTGACAAAAACAGATCGACCATCGCCATATCAACGGCCACGCCTGTCATTTGTACCGTACATGCCTGTGCTGCACGTGGTTCTTGCAAGATTGCGTCGCTTGTGGGCGCATCTGTTTCGAGGGCGGCAAGTTGTATAGGGGCCGGGGCACGATCCGGTGCCAGTTCTGTCGCAGGAACGGCGATTGCAGCAATCAAGTCTTCGCCTTGCGGAGGCGTGATCATCGGGCCGTCTGCCGGGTTGGGTACAAAGCCTGCCTCTTGGGCTGGGGCCATATCGTCTTGGGTTATCGAATCAAAAGACACGGCCACGACGGGCGCAACGACAACCGCTGCGTTCGCTGGCGGTGCGTCGTTCCCCAGTCGGGATGCCAGCGCTTCACCGTTTTGCATCACAAAACCGATGCCAAGCGCGACGGCAAACGTGCCGCCTGCCATAATAATCTGCGTCGTACGGGACATTGTATGCCTCCTTCTCCTGGCGGAATTGGAGGCAATTTGCCAAATAAAGGTGGCCTTAGAAGGTCATGACAAGGGTTTGTTCATGGCCGAAATCAGGCACAAACCGGACGGTGGCGCTAGGCCAGCCGCCCATGACAGTGCTTGAATTTGTTGCCTGACCCACACGGGCACGCATCGTTACGCCCTGGATTTCCCCATGTGGTGGGATCCTTTTCATGAAATCCCGCCATTGCGTTTTCAGCGACCGCAGGACTATCGGCACCAGTCGCGGCAGCTTGCATTTGTTTTTGCTGTGCAGCGACTTGCGCCATCATTGCTTGCTGTTCTTCTTCGGTCATCGGGCGAATCTGCGACAGTTTTTTCGTCACATCTTCGCGCAGGCTATCAAGCAGACCTTCGAATAACTGAAAACTCTCGGTTTTGTATTCGTTCAGCGGATCACGCTGGGCATAGCCACGGAAACCGACAACAGACCGAAGGTGCTCCAATGTCAGAAGGTGCTCGCGCCATTTTGCGTCAATTGTTTGCAGCAAGATCTGCTTTTCAATGTTGCGCATGGTCTCGGCGCCAAAGCTTAAGGTCTTTTCAGCCATCAACTTGTCGGTCGCCTCTTCCAGACGTTCGCGCATGTCGGATTGATCAACGCCGTCCTCGTCAGCCCATGCCATCACGGGCAGATTAATGCCAAGCTGTGCGATCACGGCGGCATAGAGCCCTTCGGCATCCCACTGGTCGGCATAGCTTTTTGGCGGAAGATACTGATTGACCAGATCCTCGATCACCTGTTGACGCATATCCTGCGCAATCTCGGCCAGATCCTGGGCTTCCATGATTTCGCGACGTTGACCAAAAATGACCTTACGTTGATCATTCATTACGTCGTCAAATTTCAGCAACTGCTTGCGAATGTCAAAGTTGCGGCCTTCAACTTTGGCTTGCGCGCGCTCAAGTGATTTGTTGACCCAGGGGTGCACAATCGCTTCGCCGTCTTTCATGCCAAGTGATGACAGTACCTTATCGAGCCGTTCAGATCCGAAAATGCGCATCAAGTCATCTTCTAGTGACAAGTAGAACGACGACCGACCCGGGTCACCCTGACGGCCAGATCGACCGCGCAACTGGTTATCAATCCGGCGGCTTTCATGGCGTTCGGTTGCCAGAACGAACAGACCACCGGCGGCCTTCACGGCCTCTTCGTCAGATTTGTGCGCAGCTTCTATCCGCGTGCGGACCTCTTCGTTGTCGTCATCAGGCGACGCGTCAATCGCGGCCATCACAAGCATCTCGACGTTGCCGCCAAGTTTGATGTCTGTGCCGCGCCCAGCCATGTTTGTGGCAATCGTCACCGCGCCCGACTTGCCTGCGTCGGCAATGATTTGCGCTTCTTGCTCGTGCTGGCGGGCATTCAGAACGTTGTGCGTAATCCCTTCGCCAGTCAGCATCTGGCTTAGGGATTCGGACTTTTCAATTGAGGTGGTGCCGACAAGAATTGGCTGGCCCCTGTCGTTCGCCTCTTTGACGGCCTTTACGACGCCTTCGAATTTTTCCTTGGTGGTGCGGAAAACCTGATCGTGGTCATCAACCCGCGCGATGGGCTGATTTGTTGGAACCTCGACAACGCCAAGGCCATAGATTTCCGCGAACTCCTCGGCCTCGGTCAATGCGGTACCGGTCATGCCGGACAACTTGTTATAAAGTCGGAAGTAGTTCTGGAAAGTGACCGATGCCAGCGTGACGTTTTCAGGCTGAATCTTGCAGTTTTCTTTGGCTTCAATCGCCTGATGCAGTCCATCTGACAAACGGCGTCCTGCCATCATACGGCCAGTGAATTCGTCAATCAGCACGACTTCTTCATCGCGGACGATATAGTCCTTGTCGCGCGTGAACAGCTTGTGAGCTCGCAAACCTTGGTTCACGTGGTGAACGATTGTCGTGCTTTCTGGATCATAAAGCGACTGATCCATTGGCAAGATACCTTCAGCATGCAGACGGTCCTCGAGGAAATCGTTGCCCTCGTCTGTAAAGGTTACGTTGCGGGTTTTTTCATCAAGCGTGAAGTGTTCGTCGGTCAGAAACGGAATCAGCAGATCAATAGTTTTATAAAGCTCGCTCCGGTCCTCCGCAGGTCCAGAAATAATTAACGGCGTGCGTGCTTCGTCGATCAGGATACTGTCAACCTCGTCCACAATCGCATAATTGTGGTCGCGCTGGTGCATCTGGCTCAATTCGGACTTCATGTTGTCGCGCAGATAATCAAAGCCAAGTTCGTTGTTTGTCGCATAGGTCACATCGCAAAGGTATGCGGCCTTTTTCTCGTCATCGGGTTGGCGCGGATAGATAACACCCGTCGTCAGGCCCAGCGCGCCATAGACCTTGCTCATCCACTCGGCATCGCGTCTGGCTAGATAGTCGTTGACCGTGACGATATGCACGCCTTTGCCCGTGAGCGCATTCAGATACGCTGGGAAGGTCGCGACCAAGGTTTTACCTTCGCCTGTCTTCATCTCGGAAATGTTGCCCTGGTGCAGAAAGACCCCGCCCATCAACTGCGTGTCAAAGGCCCGCAGGCCCAACGCGCGCTTGGCGGCTTCACGACAGTTGGCAAAGGCCTCGGGCAGGATCGCATCCAGATGCTCGCCGGACATGGCACGTTTTGCCAGTTCCTCGGTCTTGGCTTTGATGCCCTCATCGCTGAGCTTTTCAGACTCTGGCTCAAGCGCGTTGATCTGCTCGATCAGCGGGCGCGTCGCCTTGATCTTGCGGTCATTGGGTGTGCCAAACACCTTCTTGGCAATAGTTCCGATTCCCAGCATGTTCTCTCCTACGCCTGCCTTGGTCAAATAATGAGGAGGTTGGTTGCCCCTGTCGGGCATGGCCCCTAGAAATGGCGCCAAGACCGGCCCCCTAAGGACCATAGAGCGATGTAAGGGGCCGCATACACACTGTCAACGTCACGCGCTCGCGTGGCCCATCAAGGGATCGTTAATATGCACTTTAAGGCGAAATTTCTGGCCTCCGCGGCTCTCGCACTTGTTCTTACCACCTCTGCACAGGCCCAAAGCGCCAGTGACGTCGTTGCGACAGTGAACGGCACAGCCATTACGTTGGGCGAGATGATCATCACGCGCGCGCAGCTTCCGCAGCAATATCAGGCACTGCCCAACGATGTTTTGTTCGAAGGGATCCTTGAACAGCTGATCCAACAGCAACTTTTGGCTGACCAGCTTGAGGTTGAACCTTCCCGCGTCGCCATTGCGCTAGCAAACGAGGCGCGGAGCCTGCGCGCTGGTGAGGTAATTACCGAAATCACAGAAACTGCAGTGTCTGAAGTGGCGCTACAGGCCGCCTATGACGCACAGTTTGCTGATGCAGCACCCGCTACGGAATTTAGTGCGGCACACATCTTGGTCGAAACCGAGGAAGAGGCGCTGGCCGTGAAGGCCGACATCGACGGCGGTGCTGATTTCGCAGAGACCGCGCGCAACGTTTCAACGGGTCCATCTGGCCCCAACGGTGGTGATTTGGGCTGGTTCAGTGCGGGTATGATGGTCGCGCCGTTCGAAGAAGCCGTGATGTCGCTTGAAGCCGGCGATGTGTCAAACCCTGTGGAGACTCAGTTTGGCTGGCACGTCATCAAGCTCAACGAAACGCGCGAACAGGAATTGCCTACACTTGATTCCATGCGCGAAGAGCTGACCGGCGCGCTGCAATCTGATGCGATCGAAACCCGCTTGGCCGAGCTTCAGGAAGCGGCCGAGATCGCGCTCCCTGACGAAGGCGCATTTGATCCCGAGTTGCTGATCAACCTCGATTTGCTGAAGGACTAATTGAAATGACCCTATCGCCCCTCGCCCCGGCAGGCTTTCCAGACCTACCGACCATTGATGGTGTCCGTTTTGCTGCTGTGGCGGCGGGGGTGCGATACAAAGGTCGAACCGATGTGATGCTTGTTGAGCTGGCCGAAGGATCGGTCGTGGCCGGTGTCTTTACACGGTCCTCGACCCGTTCGGCCCCTGTTTTGGATTGCGAAACAAAGATAAAATTTGGCGGGGAGGGGCGTGCGGCATTTCTTGTGAATTCCGGCAATTCAAACGCCTTTACCGGAAGCGCTGGTGACACCTCGGTCGCAGCTATTGTCGCGGCAGTGTCTGACGCCACTGGCGTCGAAAATCACCGCGTCTTTACGTCCTCGACCGGGGTGATTGGCGAACCGCTGCCCCACGACCGAATCACCGTCAAACTCGCCGACCTGAACAGCGCGCTTGATGCGGATGGCATCGAAGGTGCCGCGCAGGCAATCATGACCACTGATACATTTGCCAAAGGCAGTGGCCGCACGGTGACGATCGACGGCAGGCCCGTAAGGATCGCAGGCATCGCCAAAGGGTCAGGGATGATAGCGCCGGATATGGCGACGATGCTTGTCTATATCTTTACCGATGCCGTGATCAGTCAAAGCGCGCTGCAGTCCCTGCTGGGCACGCTCACTGATCAGACGTTTAACTGCATCACCGTCGACAGCGATACATCAACCTCCGATACCCTGCTGATGGGTGCCACAGGCGCATCAGGCGTTGACGTAGGCGAGAGCGCGGCCTTTGCCCAAGCGCTTCACGATGTGATGCTTGATCTTGCCCATCTTGTGGTGCGCGATGGTGAAGGTGCGACAAAATTTGTCGAGGTGCGTGTAAGCGGTGCGGCCACGGACGCAGATGCCCGCAAGGTTGGCCTGGCAATCGCGAATAGCCCGTTGGTTAAGACCGCAATTGCTGGCGAAGACCCCAACTGGGGCCGGATCGTGATGGCCGTTGGTAAATCTGGTGCACAGGCTAATCGTGACAAGCTGACGATCCGCTTTGGCGATATTGTTGTGGCCGAAAACGGTTGGGTTTCGCCTGACTACGCGGAAAAGGCCGGTGCCGATTACATGAAGCAGCAAGACCTCTGTATCTCGGTCGATATGGGGCTAGCGGGCGGAATGGCGACAGTCTGGACTTGCGATCTGACGCACGGTTATATCCAGATCAACGCAGATTACCGGTCGTGAAAACCATTCTTGTAAGCGCGGTCGCGTTGATCGACGTGGACGGGCGCGTTCTGCTGGCGCAACGCCCGGAAGGCAAATCGATGGCCGGGCTTTGGGAATTTCCAGGCGGCAAGGTTGAAAAGGGCGAAACCCCCGAAGCTGCCCTGATCCGCGAGCTGCAAGAGGAACTGGGCATCGATACTTGGCAGTCCTGCCTTGCACCACTTACTTTTGCCAGCCACGCATATGACGACTTTCACCTTTTAATGCCGCTATTTGCCTGCCGCAAATGGGAGGGGACACCAATCGCGCGCGAGGGGCAGACGCTCGTGTGGGTCCGTGCCCATGATCTGCGAAGTTACCCCATGCCACCCGCCGATATTCCGCTGATTCCAATCATTCGGGACTGGCTTTAAGGTTTTCGGCGGGATTGTTGTAAATGTTGGCAACCGGACATTTGAAGGCAATGAGTGCAAAAGGGGACACCAAAGCGTCCCCTTTTTGTTCTTTATAATCGTATCTCGTTACAGATTGCGCTCGACCTCT